>Ga0194123_10001891_pt1 | contig 29395 bp, 26 predicted proteins | sample TA2MahsurfametaG_5_FD_155479 | JGI IMG/M metagenome (GOLD analysis project Ga0194123, IMG submission 155479) | Freshwater microbial communities from Lake Tanganyika, Tanzania - TA2015023 Mahale A surface | ecosystem: Environmental > Aquatic > Freshwater > Lake | place: Tanzania: Lake Tanganyika... | reverse complement strand
CTATTGATATCTTTTCCTGACCATTCAAAATTTTCGACGGGATAATTTACTGAAAAACTCATATTTGTATTTTGTTCATTTACTTTTAATTTTTTAATCATTTCAATAAAATTTGGATAAGTTTTGTTATTAAAAACAATAAAACCACTATCAATTAAAAATTTTTTTTTTCCTTCGAAAATTTCATGCGTATGAGTATGTCCACCAAGATATGAATTTTTTTCATAAACGTGTACTTCATACTTCTTTTGTAATTCTAGGGCAGCAGTTAACCCAGATATACCACTTCCTATAATTGCAATTTTTCTTTTCACTTTTTAAGATCTTTAAAAGCTTTTAAAGCTGAATTTCTTGCTTGTTGGTGATCTACAATTGGGAATGGGTATGTCTTTCCAATGATTATATTTTTTTCATTTTGTAATGCTTCAGGCATCTCCCATGGTTTATGTAAATAATCATCTGGTATATTTATTAATTCCGGGCACCATTTTTTTACGTATTCTCCTTTTTTATCAAATTTTTCACCCTGCAAAATAGGATTAAAGATTCTAAAATAAGGAGCTGCATCCGCACCAGTGCCTGCAACCCATTGCCAACCTGAAACATTATTTGCTGTACTATAATCGAGTAAGGTGTTCCTAAAATATTTTTCGCCCTCCAACCAATTAATTCTCAAATGCTTTACTAAAAATGATGCTGTTATCATTCTTACTCTATTGTGCATCCATCCAGTTTCATAAAGTTCGCGCATACCAGCGTCTACAATAGGGTAGCCCGTAAGTCCCTTTTTCCATTTTGAAAATAGTTTTTTATCTTCATTCCACCTAAAGATGTTAAATTCTTTTCTAAGGTTACTTTTTTCCATTTCAGGAAAATTATGAAGAAGCGAGTGATTAAATTCACGCCAACCTATTTCATTAATATATTTTCTGTATCCAACTTTTTTATTTTTAATTTCTAGTAATTTTTGCATTATATGGTGAGCTGAAATCTGTCCAAATTTTAAGTAAGGTGACAATTTAGACGTGCCATTAACCGAGGGTATATCTCTATTAACTGCATATTTTTCAATATTATTTTTAACAAAATTATTTAATATTTTTTCAGCATTTTCTTCACTTGGCACCCAATATTTTTCAAATTTTTTGTACCAATTTTTTTTGGGATAAATGGCTTGAATATTTTTATCTTTTGATGAATTTTGATATGAAATTTCAAGTATTTCAAAATTATGTTTATAATTATCTTTATAATTATCTTTTAAATAAATTTGCTCTGCTTTTTTCCAATAATGAGTAAATACTTTAAAAGGCGTTCCATCATCTTTCTTAATTTTTTCAACTGGGTTGAGCAAATTAGCATCAAATTCTTTGAAAAAAGTGTTGTTATCATTTAAGATTTTTTTTATGTCCTCTTCAACTTTATTTTCATTTATATGACATGATTTATTCCAGTAAGCTCGATCAAAAAATTTATCTTTAATTAGTTTTTTAAAGACTTTTGGTGTTTTTTCATGAATTACGTCAAGAGAAATTTTTAAATTTTTTAATTTTTCTTTGAATATTTCTAAGGATTTTGCAAGCCACCACCTTTGCGCTTCCGCTAGATTATAGGTCTCGTTATCGTAAATAAATATAGCCATCCTTTTTGGATTATTATCATTAATTAAAGCCGATAATGCTTGGTTATCTGAAAGTCTTAAGTCATCCTTTATCCAAAGAAGAGAGTATTTCATTATGAATTTTTTTTATTTTTAACCTTGATTTTATAATTAAAAGTAAGTTTAATCAGTTTTTACTATTTAAATAAAGGGGTCAATGTCACTAGAATTAAATCAGCATTTAGGAAAACAACTAAGAGCAAGAAGATCTGCTCTAGGACTTACACAAACACAAGTAGCGAGAGCAATTAATGTTACATTTCAACAAATACAAAAATATGAAAAAGGGACTAATGGAGTCAGTTCTAGTAGATTGTTACAATTAGCTAATTTTTTAAAGGTTCCAATAAAATATTTTTTTGAAAATTTTAAAGATTTTCAAAATTCCGATACACAAGTTAAAAATGATAATTCATTAGAAGCTTTTGTTAGCAAGTTATCAGAAGTAGAAAAAGAAAAACTCTTTAATATTTTAAATTCAAATAAAAAAGTTTTCAAAAGCGCATAAAAATTTTTTGGCTCCCCGAGCAGGACTCGAACCTGCGACCAATTGATTAACAGTCAACTGCTCTACCAGCTGAGCTATCGGGGAATAAAAAACACAATACGATTTTTTTTTTTAAAAACAATATTTATTTGGAGGCCACGCCCAGAATCGAACTGGGATACAAGGATTTGCAGTCCTCTGCGTAACCATTCCGCCACGTGGCCGTATTTTTTCTGTATTATTTTCTAATCGCAATCGTGTATATATATTTAGTTTTCAAAACTCGCAAATATTATGCAACATACTACTCGTAAATTAAACATGATTGAGAGCCAATTAAAGCCTAATAATATAATAGATGAAAATTTAATTGCTGCTTTTTACAAAGTGCCTCAAGAAGATTTTTTACCCGAAGCTTTAAAAAACTTATCTTATATAGATGATCATATAAAATTTTCTAAGCATAGTTTTATTTTAAAACCACTTATTTTTGCAAAATTCCTAAATATTATAAAACCGATGCAACCTGATACTATTTTAGAGATAGGTTCTGGTGGGGGCTACACAACTTCTGTATTGGCTAATTTGGTAAATTTTGTTTATTCAATTGAGCAAGACAAAAGCATATTCGACCTAACAATAAAAAATATTAAAAGTAAAAATTATGCAAATATTAATGTTTTATTTTCAAACTATAGAAAACTTGGTGATCTTGATCTTAAATTTAATAAAATTATCATTAATGGCACTGTCAATGCTGATCCTGTTAATTTATTAGAAAAATTAAATGTTGATGGAAAATTAGTTTGTATATTAAAAGAGGAATCGTCCTCTAGCATTTATCTTTATAACAAAAAAATAAGTGGATATGAAAAATTGAAAATTATGAATGCAAGCGCACCTATAATTATTAATTATATCGATAAAGAAGAATTTAATTTTTAATGTTAGAGGACAATTATAATCATTTAGAAATAGAAGATAAAATTTATAATTTTTGGGAAAGTAACAGATTATTTGAACCCAAAAAGAATAGTAATAAAAAAAAATATTTTTCTATCGTAATACCTCCTCCCAATATCACCGGGAATCTTCATATGGGTCATGCTCTAAATAATTCAATTCAAGATTTATTAGTTAGATTTTATAGATTAAGAGGTTATGAAACCTTATGGCAACCTGGTACTGACCACGCCGGAATAGCAACCGAACTTGTTGTTGAAAAAAAACTTAATGAAAAAAAACAAACAAAAAATATTTTGGGTAGAGAGAAATTTCTTAAAGAAGTTTGGAACTGGAAAGAACATTCTGGAAACATAATAATAAATCAACTTAAAAAATTAGGATCTTCATGCGATTGGTCTCAAACTAGATTTACTATGGATAAAAATATGTCTGAAGCAGTAACTAAAGTTTTTTCAGAATTATATAAAAAAAAACTTATTTATAAAGATTTAAAACTATCTAACTGGGACCCAGTATTAAAAACTGCAATTTCTGATCTAGAAGTTGTGCAAAAAGAAATAGAGGGTAAACTTTATTATATAAAATATTTTATTGATCAAAATGATTTTATATTAATAGCGACTACTAGGCCAGAAACTATATTCGCTGATAGTGCAGTTGCGGTTAATCCTAAAGATAAAAGATATAAAAAACTAATTAACAAAAAAGCAAAAATTCCAATCATAGATAAACAAATTAAAATAATAGCCGATAATTATGCAGATCCCAACCAAGGATCTGGAGCAGTAAAAATTACTCCTGCACATGATTTTAACGATTATGAAGTTGGATTAAGACATGATTTGAAAAAAATTAATATTTTAGAAGCTGATGGAAGACTTAATAAAAATTGTCCTAAAAAATATCAAGGACTTGATAGATTTGAAGCAAGAAAATTAATTATAGATGATTTGAAATCAATTAATGCTTTAGAGAAAGAAGAAATAATAAAACATAACGTTCCTTACGGTGATAGATCAAATTCTATAATCGAGCCCTATCTTACAGAACAATGGTTTTTGAATGTTAAAAAAATGTCTAGAGAAGCGTTAAAAGCTGTAAAAAATCAAAAAACAATTTTTTTTCCTGAGGCATGGACAAAAAATTACAATTTATGGCTAAAAGATATTCAACCATGGTGTATTTCCAGACAGATTTGGTGGGGTCATCAAATTCCTATCTGGTATGGGAATGATGGAAAAGTTTTTTCAGCAAAAGATCAAATAGACGCTCAAAAACAAGCTGACAAATATTATAAAAAAAAAAACTCGCCCATTAATCAAGACAAGGACGTTTTAGATACTTGGTTTTCATCAGCATTATGGCCATTTGCAAGTCTAGGTTGGCCAAAAAAAACTTACAATCTTAAAAGATTTTATAAAACATCAGTTTTGGTAACAGGATTTGATATTTTATTTTTTTGGGTAGCTAGAATGATGATGTTGGGATTATTTTTTACCAATAAAGTTCCATTTGATAAAGTTTATATACACGCATTAGTTAGAGATATTCATGGTCAAAAAATGTCTAAGTCTAAAGGTAATGTAATTGATCCTTTAGATTTAATAAAAAAATATGGTGCAGATGCTCTAAGATTTACTTTAATGTCGATGGCATCACCTGGTAGAGATGTAAAACTTTCAGAAGAGAGAGTTAAGGGTTATAGAAATTTTTTAACTAAAATTTGGAACGTCTCTAAATTTTGTGAGTTTAATAAATGTAACCGAGATATTAAAATTGATAACAAAGATATAAAATTAGAAGTTAACCAATGGATTATAAATGAATTTATTTATACCAAAAACAATATTGATAACCATATAAAAAATTTTAGATTTGATGAAGCTTCTAAAGAAATTTATAATTTTGTGTGGAATGTATTTTGTGACTGGTATTTAGAATTTTCAAAATCGATTTTTTATTCAAATAATCACAATCAAATAAAGGAAACAAAAAAAGTTTTCGGATTTATATTTTCAAAAATTCTTTTAATTCTTCACCCTTTTATTCCTTTTGTTACAGAAGAGCTTTGGAGTAAGTTAAAGTTTTTAGAAATACATAAAAGTCCTTTAATTAATTTTAATTCAAATAAAGAAATAAAAATAATTAAAAATACTAATATTCAGCTTATTAATTGGTTGATCAAATTAGTTAGTTTGATACGTTCTACGAAAGTTATTTTGCAAGTTCCTCCTGGTAGTTTTGTAGATATTTGTCTTGATTATTTAACTAAAGATAAACAAACTTTTTTGAATAAAAATTTTTTAATCTTTAAAAAAGCTGCTCGTGTTGAAAATTATTTTAAAAAAGATGAAAAAAATGAGAACATATTATCAGTTTATTTAGACGGAGATGTCATTCTTATAAAATTTACGACAGAAATCTCTCTAAATGATCAAATTATAAAAGTAAAAGAAAAGATAGGTTTAATAAAAAATAGTATCACTCTTACCAAAAATAAACTTTCTAATAAATCCTTCATTAGTAAAGCTCCAAAAGATATAGTGGATAAAGAAAAGGATATTTTAAAGAAATTAGTAAATGATTTAAATCAATTAGAAAGTATAATATCTATTAAAAATTAATAATGAAATTCGATAAATCAAAATTACCAAGTCGCCATACTACAGTAGGGCCAGATAGAGCTCCGCATAGATCTTTTTATTATGCCATGGATTTAAAAAAAAGTGATATTGCAAAGCCATTTGTTGGAGTTGTTTCTACATGGAATGAAGCTGCTCCATGTAACATTGCTTTAATGAGACAAGCTCAATCTGCAAAAAAAGGTGTTTTTGATCATAGTGGAACACCTAGAGAATTTTGTACGATTACTGTTACAGACGGAATTGCAATGGGACACGAAGGAATGAAGTCATCATTAATATCTAGAGAAATAATTGCCGATTCAACAGAACTAACGGTTAGAGGGCATTGTTACGATGCATTAGTTGGTTTAGCTGGATGTGATAAATCTTTACCAGGATTAATGATGGCCATGTGCAGATTAAATGTGCCTAGCGTTTTTATTTATGGAGGATCTATTTTACCAGGGAAATTTAAAGGCAAAGATGTAACCGTTGTTGATGTTTTTGAGGCTGTTGGAAAACATTCTAATAAACAAATGACAGATGAAGATTTAGAGGAATTAGAAATCAATGCATGTCCTAGCGCAGGAGCCTGCGGAGGTCAGTTCACTGCAAACACAATGGCATGTGTATCAGAGGCTATAGGCTTAGCGTTACCATATTCATCCGGAACTCCTGCACCTTATGAAGAAAGAGATAAATATGCTTATGCTAGTGGACAAGCAGTAATGTCTTTATTAAAGAAAAATATAAGACCCAGAGATATTGTTACACTTAAATCATTACAAAACGCTGCAACTATTGTAGCTGCTACTGGGGGATCTACAAATGCTGCTCTTCATCTTCCTGCAATTGCAAATGAATGCGGAATAAAATTTGATCTTATGGATGTTGCTAAAATTTTTAAAAAAACTCCTTATTTAGCAGATTTAAAACCTGGCGGAAAATACGTTGCAAAAGATATGTTCGAAGCTGGTGGAGTGCCAATGCTTCTTAAAACATTATTGGATGGAGGTTATTTGCACGGAGATTGTTTGACTGTCACTGGCGAAACTATGAAAAAAAATTTAGAAAATGTTAAGTTTAATAACAATCAAGATGTAATGAGGCCTTATAACAAACCACTATCAAAAACAGGAGGAGTTGTTGGTCTACAGGGAAATTTAGCTCCTGAAGGTGCAATCGTTAAAGTCGCTGGAATGAAAACTTTAAAGTTTATAGGAAAAGCTTTGTGTTTTAATAGTGAAGAAGAGGCTTTTAAAGCAGTTCAAAAACGAAAATATAAAGAAGGGGATGTAATCGTTATTAGATATGAAGGGCCAAGAGGAGGTCCTGGAATGAGAGAAATGCTTTCGACTACTGCAGCTATTTATGGTCAAGGAATGGGAGAAAAAGTTGCATTAATTACCGATGGAAGATTTTCAGGAGCAACTAGAGGTTTTTGCGTTGGACACGTTTCACCAGAAGCATTTAATGGCGGTCCGATAGCATTATTAAAAAATGGTGATAAAATAATTATCGATGCTAATAAAGGCACTATCAAAGTTAAAATTTCAGATTCTGAATTACAAAAACGAAAAAAATCTTGGAAAAATATAAAACCTAATTTTACATCAGGAACCCTTTGGAAATATGCTCAGTCTGTTGGATCTTCAAAATATGGCGCAGTAACTCACCCAGGTGGTTCTAAAGAAAAAAAATGTTACGCGGACATTTGAGGAATAATTGTTTCTTACAATTTTAAATATAATACTCCCGGTTATTTTTGTAATATTTATTGGATATTTGTGGAATATCTATAACAAAGATTTTAATATTGTTGCTGTTACAAAACTTGTTTCAAATATTGCTCTACCTTGTCTGATTTATGATTCCATAACTAGAGCTAATTTAACTATAAATATTTTTTTTGAAATTTTTGTTTCAGCTTTTTTAGTTCTATCTCTTGGTTTTTTATTTGGATATTTTTTTATAAAATTTTTTAAACTTCCATCTATTAAATTAACAACTCCATTAATGCATCCAAATAGCGGCAACATGGGTCTGCCACTTGCCTTATTAACTTTCGGTAGCGAGGGCCTTGCTCTAGCTGCAGGGTTTGCTTCTATTGTAATGGTAAGTCATTTTACAGCTAATTCTGCAATTTCATCAGGAAATTATTCATTAAAAAAAATATTATTAAGCCCTGTTTTGTTAGCATTATTAGCTTCACTTATTATTTTGTTTTATAAAATTGAAATGCCAAGTTTTATTAATAGTTTTGCAAAAATTTTGTCAGGACTCGTTATACCTTTAGTTTTACTAGCATTAGGAATGTCACTCAGTAAAATTAATATTAAAAATTTAAAAATAGGTTTATTGCTTGGCATATTTAAAATTATTATCGGTCCGATTATTGGATTGCTGGTAGTTTATTTATTAAATCTAGATGGTATTGTAGCTAAAGTTGTAATATTACAATCAACAATGCCGGCTGCCATATTGACATATTTGATAGCTTCAGAAAATAATTCATATGATCAAGAAATTGGCGCAGCTGTTTTTGTGTCTACTGTTGCTTCTATTATTTCAATACCAGTTATTTTATTTTTTTTAATATAATGAAAATTAAGCCAATTATTTTATGTGGTGGAGAAGGTACTAGATTATGGCCAGAATCTAGAAAAAAATATCCTAAGCAATTCATTAAAATTAATGGAAAGAGTTTATTAAAACACGCAATTGATAGAGTCACAGGAGTAAATTTTGACCCGATTACGATTTGTTCTAATGCCAATTTTTTAGACCAAATCAAAGAAGAAACAAAAAATATAAATTGCAAAATCTTCGTTGAGCCAGATAAAAAAAATACTGCAGCTACAATCCTTGCAGCAATTAATGATGATGATTTAACATTTTATCAGCCAGTAATAATTATTTCATCCGACCATATAATTGAAAAAAAATTAGTTTTTCAGAAACAAATTAAAAAATTTTGTAACTTCTTAGATAAGAATAAAATTTTTATTTTTGGCATTAAGCCTGATTATCCGGAGACGGGCTATGGTTATTTATATTCAAAAAGAGTTAATAAAAATTTTAACAAAGTTATTAAATTCGTTGAGAAACCAAATTTGTCTTTAGCAAAAAAACTTATTAAAAACAGTAATTACCTTTGGAACTCAGGAATATTTTTTTCAAACAAATCAGCATTATTAAATGAATTTTCAGTTTTACAAACCAAACTGGCGGTACAAGTATGTGATTCTTATATAAATGCAAAACTTACAAATAACATTGTGACATTAGATAATAAATATTATTCAAAAATTAATTCTATCTCTTTTGATCATGCTATTTTAGAAAAATCTAAAAATGTTTATTCTTCAAAACTTTTAAGTGACTGGAAAGATGTAGGTAGTTGGATGCAAAAATGGCAAATCGAAAAAAAAGATAAAGATAATAATTTTATAAGAGGTAATATATTCAAGAGCAATATCAAAAATTCTTACATTTCATCCACCAGAACTGTTGTTGCTAGTAATTTAAAAAATATACTTGCAGTTGATAACAATGATGTTCTTTACCTTTCGGATCTTAATAATAATAACCTTAAAGAAATTTATCCTATAATTAGTAAAAAATTTCCAAAAATTATAGATCAACACACAACTACACAAAGACCTTGGGGTCAATTTACAAATATATTTGTTGGAAAAAATTTTCAGGTAAAAGAACTAGTTGTTAATCCCGGAGCAGTTCTTAGTTTACAGAAACATAAATATAGATCTGAGAATTGGGTTGTAGTTGAGGGAAAAGCTAATGTTACCCTTAATAAAAAGAATATATTATTGAATAAATCAGATACTATCTTTATTCCCAAAGGCGCAGTTCACCGTATCGCAAATAAACAAAAAAATTTATTAAAAATTATTGAAGTTCAAACAGGTAGTTATTTAGGGGAAGATGATATTATTCGTATTAAAGATATTTACGGTAGAGCTTAGTTTAAAATTAATCTTATCGGTACGTGATCAGAAGGTCTTTCTAGAGTTCTTAAAAATTTATCAATAGTTACGTCCTTAATTAAATGGCTAATATTTTTTGACAATAAAAAATGATCAATTCTTAATCCTTTATTTTTATCGAATGATCTTTGTTGATAATCCCAGAATGTATAGTTATTTGGCTCCTTATTTACCAACCTAAAAGAGTCCTCATAACCTTCGTTTAATATTTTTCTAAAAATTTTTCTTATTTCAATTCTAAATAGAGCATCATTCTCCCAATCTTCTGGATTGTAAACATCTTCTTCGTTAGGAATAATATTAAAATCTCCACCGATTATTAATTTATTTTTTAATTTACTCTGGTTAATTAAAAATGTTTCAAAAGATTTAAGCCATTTTAATTTGTATTGATATTTATCGGTATCAACAGGATTTCCATTAGGAACATAAACAGAAATAATTTTGATTAATTGATTCTTATAATTCACATCAACTGCGATGGTTCGTGATTGTTTTTGCTCATCGTTAATAACATTTAAATTTATATTACTTATCTTTTTATTATAAATAATAGCAACGCCATTGTATGATTTTTGTCCATTAACCTCACTATCGTAGCCAATTTGTTTTATCTCTGAGAATGGAAAATTTTTACTTTCAGTTTTTATCTCTTGAAGAAGTAAAAAGTTCGGCTTATTTTTTTTTAGATATTGAATAATATGATTTAATCTTACTCGTACAGAATTAACATTCCAACTACTTATTATCATTAAATAGCAAAAGAACTTCCACATCCACATGAGGATGTAGCTTTAGGGTTTATTATTTTAAAAGTATTTTCAATTAATTTTTCTGAAAAATCTAGAATTGAACCTTCTATTAAAGCAAAAGATGATTTGTCGATTAAAACATTTTCAAAAACTAGATCATCCTCATTTACTTTCATATCTGTTGTGAAGTTGTATTTATAACCAGAACAACCACCGCCTTTGACTTCTATCCTAAAAAACTTATTAATATTTTCTTTTTCCAAAAGATTTTCTATCTTTTTTTTTGCTTTATCTGTAATGGTAAAATTATTAGTCATTCAATTTATTATGTTAATTATTAATATATGTCTGGGATTGAGAATTACAATAAGTTATTAATTAAATTTTCTTCTAATAATTCAAATTATTTGGGAAGACAATTCGGTGATAAAAAAAACCTCTATAGATCATTTTATCAAAGAGATCGTGATAGAATTATACACTCAACTTCATTTAGAAGGTTAAAATATAAAACACAAGTTTTTGTGTATGACGAGGGTGATCATTACAGAACAAGACTTACTCATACTTTGGAAGTGTCACAAATATCAAGATCAATTTCAAGATATTTGAAATTAAATGAAGATTTATCAGAGGCTATAAGTTTAGCTCATGATTTGGGTCATCCACCTTTTGGTCATGCGGGAGAAAAAATTTTAGATTATTGTATAAGAGATCATGGTGGTTTTAATCATAATATTCATTCAATACGTCTAGTTACAGAATTAGAAAAGGCTTATCAAAATTTTGATGGCTTAAATTTATCTATTAATACAATAGACGGAATTGTTAAACATAATGGGCCCAATTATTTAATAAAACAAAACCTAGATTTGTTACCTAATTTAAATAAGATTAAAAAAATTAATTTTTATAATCAATCTTCCTTAGAAGCACAGATCAGTGCTTTATCTGACGATATTGCTTATAATAATCATGATATTGATGATGGCATCAGAGCTGGCTTATTTTCAATTGATGATATTAAAGATTTACCAATTATTGGAGAGATTATAAAAAAAAAAAATAGGCAGTTTAGAAATAAAAAATTACTCAGAAACGAAATTATTAGATCAATAATTAATTTTATGGTCACTGATTTGATCTTACATACAAAAAAAAATTTAAAAAAATATAAAATTAAAACAATTGATGATGTTTATAATTCCAAAAAATTTATGGTAAGTTTTTCACCAAAACTTATTAAGGCAAATAACCAAATTCGTGAATTTTTAAAATTTAATATGTATGAAAATAAATCTGTAAAAGAGATGACATATAAAGCTGAAAATATAATAAAAACTTTATATATATATTTAATTAAAAATAATAAAAAATTTTTACCTTCAGATATTAAAAATAAGTGGGGATTAGAAAGATCAGTCTCAGATTTTATTGCTGGCATGACTGATAAGTTTGCAATTGATTTATATAATAAAATAAAATGAATATATTCATTAATTATAAAATTAAACTAATAGATTTTTTTAAAGCATTAGAAAAAAATAAAATTATTAAGTTACCAGAAAAATTTGATAATTTTTCAGTAGAAATTCCGAAAATAAAAACCCATGGAGATTTGAGTACTAATGCGCCAATGATTTTTGCTAAAGAAAATAATCAAAGTCCAGTTGAGCTTGCTGCTATTATTAAAAAACAATTGGATAGTAAATTTAAAGAAATAATTAAAATTGAAGTAGCTAAACCTGGATTTTTAAATTTTTTCTTTAATAAAGATTTTTGGTACAATTTTTTAAAAGCAACAGACATAAATTTTGGAAAAAGGGATAATTTCGAACCTAAAAAAATTCTAATCGAATATGTATCTGCTAATCCAACTGGTCCTTTGCATGTGGGTCATTGTAGGGGTGCTGTTTTTGGGGATATATTGGCAAATCTATTGAGTTTCGTTGGAAATAAAGTTGTTAAAGAATATTATATTAACGATTACGGCAATCAAATTAATCAATTTGTAAAATCTGTTTATTTTAGAATATTAGAAATAAATAATAAAGTTTTATTCCCTGAAGACCAAGATCTTTATCCAGGTGAATATGTAATTGACATTGCAAAAAATATTTTAAAAAAAAATAATCTCAGTAATTTTGAAAATTATGATTTAATTTTTAATGATCTTAAAAAAGTTTGTATAGAAGAAGCGATGAATTTAATAAAAAATGATTTAAAAAAACTTGGAATTATTCATAATAATTTTGTTTCTGAAAATGATATTGTTAATCAAAATTTAGTTGAAAAGGCTTTAGGCATATTAAAGAAAAAAAATTATGTTTATGAGGGAATGTTGGCAAAACCAAAAGGAAATGAAGTTGACGAATGGGAACCTAGAAAGCAAATTTTATTTCAATCTACTAAATTTGGTGATGACTCAGACAGGGCATTAAAAAAATCAGATGGAACTTGGACTTATTTTGCAAATGACGTTGCTTATCATCTTAATAAAATAGATAGAAAGTTTGATTTGCTTATAAACGTTCTAGGAGCAGATCATGCTGGTTATTTAAAAAGACAAGCTTCGTGTGTATCTGCGCTATCGCAAAATCAACAACAAATGATTTCCAAAGTTTGTCAGTTAGTGAAATTATTTAAATCAGGAAATCAGTTAAAAATGTCAAAAAGAGCCGGAGATTTTATAACTGCAAGTGATCTAATAAATGAAGTTGGTAAAGATTCCGTAAGATTTATGATGATATATAGAAGTAATGACTCACAATTAGATTTTGACTTTGATTTAGTTACTGATCACTCCAAAGAAAATCCAGTATTTTACGTTCAGTATGCCCATGCTCGAATTTGTTCCTTATTTAGAAAAAATAAATATAAAATTAGCAATGAAAAAAAATTAAATTTAAGTTATCTTAATCAAGAGATAGAGATTGATATAATAAAAAAAATAGCTGAGTGGCCTAAGTGTTTAGAATTATCAGCATACCATTTTGAACCACATAGAGTTCCGTTTTATTTATATGAATTAGCAAGTTTATTTCATACTTACTGGAACTCTGGAAATGAAAATGATAATTTAAAAATTTTAAATGAGAATAATCCAGAAATTCAGTCAGCACGATTATTCTTAATTAAAAAAATACAATTAGTTATAAAAACTGGATTAGATATTCTTAATGTTACTGCTCCAGTTGAAATGTAATTAATGAAAAAAAATTTATATAACATAGTAGCTTTTTTTCTCGTTTTCTCTTTTTTATTACTTTGTTTATTTTACTATAATTCCAATTCATTTATTAAAAGCGCAGACAAAAAAAGATTAGATTATTTAATCTATTTAGATTCGCATGTTGAAAAATTAGATAAAATTAGCTCATCCCCTGATTTTAAAAAAAGAATTGATAACAATGATTTCTTTAAAAATATTTATAAGCAAAAACAATATTGGGAGTTAATAAAATAAATTTTGAAAACACACGCAATTATTTTTGGAATTGGTAGTTTTAAGTTAAATTTAAATGAAATTATTTTTTTTAAAAAATATAAACCTTGGGGAATTATTTTATTTTCTAGAAATATTAAAAATCTAGAACAAGTTAAAAACCTAACAACTAGTATAAAAGATCTTTTTAAAGATAAAAATTTTCCAATTTTAATTGACCAAGAAGGTGGAATAGTAAACCGTTTTAGAAATATTATAAATCTTGAAAATTACAACGCAAAATATTTTGGTGATATCTACAATAATGATCCTAAATTTTATTCAAAATTTGATAAATTTCTTAAAATAAATATTTCAATATTAAAATATTGTGGAATTAACATAAATACAGTTCCTGTTCTTGATTTATTCAATGCAGACAAAAAAAGCGTTATTGGAAATAGATCTTTTTCTAAAAATTGTAAAATCGTTGTAAAATTATCAAAATACTTAATAAAATCTTATAAAAAATCAGGACTAGAAACCGTTATTAAGCATATACCTGGACACGGCTGTACCAGCATAGACTCTCACTTTGCGTTACCGCAAGTAAATTTTTCTTTAGATTATTTAAAAAATAATGATTTCAGAACATTTAAAAAAGTTAATAGTTATTTAGCAATGACCGCACATATTTTGTATAAAAAAATTGATCCAACAAGGTGTGCAACACAATCAAAAAAAATAATTAATGACATTATAAGAAAGTATCTTAGTTTTAGAGGAATATTAATTTCAGATGATATTTGTATGAAAGCATTGTCTGGTAGTATGCTCAAAAATGCGAAATTAACGCTAGATGCGGGTTGTAATGTTTTGTTACATTGTAATGGAAACCTCGATCAAATGAAGAAACTTTCCTTAATCGTGCCAGAAATTGATAATTTTACAAATAAATTAACAGAAAAAATTAAGGCAAATTTTTATAAATTTAACCAAAGAATCAGTTAAATAAATTACATGAGCAGTATTGTTGAATTAAAACCTTCTATTCAGGATAAACAAGATGATAAATTTAATCTAAATATTGATAATTATGAAGGACCTCTAGAGCTACTTTTGGATTTAGCGAAATCTCAAAAGGTAGATCTTATGAAAATTTCTATTGTTCAGTTAGCTGATGAATATTTAAAATTTATTAATAATATAAAAAAGAACTTAGAATTAGCAGCTGATTTTTTGGTTATGGCAACATGGCTTGCTTATTTAAAATCTAGATTATTATTACCAGATGATTATGAAGATGATTTTTCGGCTCTTCAAATGGCTGAAAAGTTAAAATTACAATTAAGAAAGTTAGAAGCAATAAGATTTCTCTCTGATAAACTTGTTTTACAAAAACAGCTAGGAAGAGATATTTTTACAAAAGGTATTCGAGAGGGAATTAAATCTATTTCGACATCAAAATATGCAGTATCCCTTTATGAGCTTATTAAATCCTATGCTGAAATAAAAAGAAAACAAAATTTTTCTGTTATGAATATTTCAAAATTACCAGTTTATACGATGGAGGAAGCAATAAAAAAAATTACGAGTTTACTTAAAGAGTTAACAGAGTGGAGAGATATTAAAGATGTCGTTCCCGGATCATTTTCTGATTCTAAAAATTTACAAAAATCAGGATTAGCAGGAACTTTTGCTGGAAGCCTAGAGCTAGTAAGAGAAGGAAAATTATCTATTATGCAAAAAAAAATTTTTGATAAAATATTAATAAAAGCTACATAAAAATGTTGAATAAAAATAAAGATGTCAAAAAACTAGTAGAAGCGATCTTATTTGCTGCTGATGAACCTTTAGATATAGAAACAATTAAATCGAAAATTGAACTTAATGTTGATGTTTTAAAAATTTTAAAAGAATTGCAATCTGAATTTATAGATCGAGGTATAAATCTTTATGAAATTTCTAATAAATGGTCTTTTAGGACAGCAGAGAATTTATCAAAAAAAATTGCAAGTGAAGTTGTTCAGCAAAGAAAGTTATCGAAAGCTACAATAGAAACTTTAGCTATTATAGCTTATCATCAACCCGTAACCCGCTCTGAAATTGAGGAGATTAGAGGTGTATCATTTAGCACTGGAACTTTAGAAATACTATTTGAGCTTGGATGGGTTAAACCCAATGGCAGAAAAGAAATACCTGGCAAGCCGTTATTATATGTAACAACGGATACTTTTCTAAGCCATTTTAATTTAAAATCTTTATCAGATTTACCAAATTCTGAAGAGCTTGCATCGGCCGGATTAATAGATAGTCGCCTCGATAGATCAATTTTTGGAACAAACAAGTTTGCACAAGATGACCTTGAAAAACTATCTAAAGAGGACATTTTTTCGAATATAGATGATATGCTTTCAAGCACTTTAAGCAAAAAAGATAACTAATAGTTTGTGTCAAAATATTATTTAATATATAAATGTCAAAATGGGTAACGTAGGTATTTGGCAAATTGTTATTATTGTTGCTTTAATTGTGATATTTTTTGGAAGAGGAAAAATATCTAGTATCATGGGTGATTTTGCTAGAGGGATAAAAGGTTTTAAGAAAGAGATGTCTGACGATCAATCGGCAGACAAAAAAGATCCAAACGATAAAGATCAAAATTCAAAGTCAAATCACTAAAATAATTTATGCCACAAATAGGGTGGTCAGAAATTTTAGTTATAATCTTAGTCGCTATCTTAGTTATAGGACCAAAGGATCTTCCTGTTGTCATTAAAAAATTTGTTCAAATAAAAAATGGAATAAAAAATTACGTTAATTCTTTTCAAAAAGGTATTGATGATATTGTTCAAGAACAAGAAAAAGATATAAAAAAAATTGTTAATATCGATTTGGACGATGAAAATAAAAAAAAAAAAGATAAGTCATAATTTTTATTTTTATGAATACAAATAATGAACAGAATCAATCAACAATATCAGAGCATCTATTAGAGCTAAGATCTCGAATTATAAAAAGTTTAATTTTTTTTGTATTAGCTTTTATTATTTCTTATATTAATGCCGATAAAATATATGATTTTTTATTACAACCCTATGTAAAAGCTTTAGGAAGTGATGGGGTAGCTAATAAAAGATTAATTTTCACCGCATTACAAGAAACTTTTGTAACGTACTTAAAGCTATCTTTTTTTTCAGCCTTGTTTTTTTCATTCCCAATTTTCTTAATTCAAATATGGAAATTTATAGCACCTGGTTTATATTCTAACGAAAAAAAAGCTATTTTACCATTTATGATAGCAACTCCAGTTCTTTTTTTACTTGGAGCGTTTTTGGCTTATCAATTCATAATGCCATTAGCTATTAAGTTTTTTTTATCATTTGAGTCCCTTACATCACAAACGAGTATGCCAATACAATTAGAGGCAAAAGTCAGTGAATATCTTTCTTTAATAATGATTTTTATGATTGCATTTGGGCTTAGTTTTGAATTGCCGGTATTATTAATTTTATTAGCAACCGTCGGTTTTATTGATTCTAAATATTTATCAGAAAGAAGAAGATATATTATAGTAATTATATTTATTGTAGCTGCAATTATTACCCCTCCAGATCCAATAAGCCAGATTGGGTTAGCAATTCCATTAATGCTCTTATATGAAATATCTATTTTAATAATTAAATATTTAGAAAAAAATAAGAATGATAATACTTAAATATATCAGAGAAAAACCAGTTATTTGTAAAAAAAAGTATATTGAGAGATTTATTGAAAACTCAGATACAATAATTGATGAGATTATTTTATTAGACTCAAGTTTAAGACAAAACTTAGAAAAACAGCAAAAACTTCAAGAGGAAAGAAATAGAATTTCAAAAACTCTTTCAACATATAAAGATAAAAAAAGTAAAGATTTCTTATCACTGTCTGAAAAAGTATCATTAATGAAAATTGATATTGAAAATTTTGAAAAAAAAATAACTGAACAAAAAGAAAAAATTAACAAAATTCTCCTGAACCTACCTAATATCCACTTGGATGATGTGCCTATTGGAAAAGATAGTTCAAGTAATAAAGAATTAAGAAAATTTGGTAACATTAGAAGTTTTGACTTCAAAATTAAGTCGCATGATGAAATAGGTTTAGAAAAAGATTTAATGGACTTTGAAACAGCAGTTAAAATTTCTGGTTCAAGATTTGTAATTACTAAAGGAAATATTGCAAAACTAGAAAGAGCATTAATTAATTTTATGATTGATATCCATGTTAAAGAATTTGACTATCTAGAGATGAATGTCCCTATAATCGTTAATGAAAAATCTATGTATTCAACTGGACAATTGCCAAAATTTGTAAAAGAACAATTTTCTTTAGGAAATGGTTTCTGGTTAATACCTACAGCCGAAGTATCGCTAACAAATATTGTTAGAGATAAAATATTAAATTATGAGGATTTGCCCTTGCGGTATGTAGCAGCTACACCTTGCTTTAGAGCTGAGGCTGGAGCAGCTGGCAAAGATACAAAAGGGATGATGAGACAGCATCAATTTCAAAAAGTTGAACTAGTAAGTATTGTTAGACCAGAGGAAAATAATAACGAACTTGAGAGATTAACAAATTGTGCAGAAACAATTCTTAAAAAACTTGAATTACCTTTTAGAGTTATGTTGCTTTCGTCTGGAGACATGGGCTTTTCAGCTGAAAAAACCTATGATATTGAGGTTTGGATACCATCACAAAATTGCTATAGAGAAATATCTAGCTGCTCTTCTTGCGGGCAATTTCAATCAAGTAGAATGCTAGCACGTTATAAAGATTTAAATAAAAAAATTGACTATGTAACAACATTAAATGGGTCAGGCCTTGCTATTGGTAGAACTTTAATTGCAATACTCGAAAATCATCAAAACAAAGATGGCTCTGTTAGTATACCTATTGCTCTTCAAAGTTATATGAATGGTTTAAAAAAAATCTAAAAAATAGCCAAAATTATTAAATAAAATAGTGTATTTAAAGATCTTCTAGTATATACACCACATTATGTCAGCTTCCGGTTTTGCACAATTTATTCCATTAATATTAATTTTTGTAATTTTCTATTTTCTTTTAATTCGTCCACAACAAAAAAGAGTTGCTGAGCACAAATTAATGATAACTAAATTAACAAGAGGTGACACTGTTGTCACAGCAGGTGGTATTGTTGGAAAGATTACAAGAATTATAGATGATGAAAAAGCAGATTTAGAAATCGCCGAAAATATAAATGTTAAAATTATAAAATCTACCATCTCACAAGTCTTATCTAAATCAGAAACAAAATAATTTAAGTAGTGTTAAATTTTTCCAGATTCAAAATTGGATTTATTCTAACTTCCCTAATAATTTTTTTTTATATATTCATTGGAAATTTTAATTTTACTAATAAATATAAAATTTTTTTAGATAAAAAAATAAATCTTGGGCTAGATCTTCAAGGGGGTTCGTATTTATTACTAGAGATTGATATTAATCCCTTACTTATTAAGAAAACTCAAGAAAAATATAATGATATAAAAAAAATTTTTGATGAAAAAAAATTAGATTATAAAAACTTAACTTTTTCAAGTAACAAAATACAATTTGAGTTAAAAAATTTATCTCAAAAGGATGATGCCATAAATTTAATAAATAGATCTGGCAGAGAAAATATATTTCTAAGTAACAATTTAGAAAATTTAAAAAAAGATTTTGTTTATAAAATTGAAAAAAATTTAATTATCTTACAGTTTTCTGATGATTATATTAAAAATTTAAAAAAAGACATAATTAATCAATCTATTGAAATTGTTAGAAAAAGAGTAGATCAACTTGGTACAAAAGAACCTTCTATTCAACAAAAGGGAGATAATAGAATTATTGTTGAGCTGCCTGGCTTGTCTGATCCATCTAATTTTAAAAATATTCTTGGTAAAACTGCTCAACTTAATTTTAAGTTTTTAAAATCAAGTTCTGTTGATAAGGATAATATTGGATTTGAAAAAATTAAAAACAAGGCAGATGGTTCTTTTATTGAAGTTGAAAAAAAATTAATTGTTTCTGGAGAAAATTTAATTGATGCGCAGCCTGGTTTTGAAAGAGACACTAATCAATCAATTGTAAGTTTTAAATTCGACAGTATAGGCGCTAAAAAGTTTGCAAATGCCACAAAAGATAATGTTGGTAGACCACTTGCCATTATATTGGATAATGAAATTTTAAGCTCTCCGGTTATTAGAGAACCAATACTTACAGGAAGTGGACAAATTTCTGGAGGTTTTACAGTAGAGGAAGCAAATCAATTAGCAATTTTATTAAGAGCAGGGGCATTACCAGCGCCAATGAAAATAATAGAGGAAAGAACTGTTGGGGCTGATCTTGGTGAAGATTCAATACGTTATGGCCTGATATCATTTATTGCGGGTTTTTTGCTTGTTTTTATTTACATGATTTATGCTTACAAATTACTGGGTTTTTTTGCAAATATTTCACTTTTACTAAATGTTGTAATTCTAATTTCAATATTAACTTTATTTGGATCTACTCTCACTTTGCCGGGAATAGCTGGCATAATCCTAACTGTTGGAATGGCAATAGATACAAATGTTATTATTTTTGAACGTGCTAAGGAAGAATTAAAGATTGAGAAATCTAATATCATTGCCTTTGATATAGCTTACAAAAAATCTTTATTAACGATTATTGACTCTAATTTAACCACATTTATTGCCGGTATAATTTTATTTTATTTAGGAAGTGGACCTGTAAAAGGTTTTGCGGTTACATTATGCGTTGGTCTTGCAACCTCTTTCTTTACTGCTTTTACTATAAATAGGTTAATGGTTGGAAAATACATTAAGAATAACAAAAATAAATTAATAAGTTTTTAAATGACTAATTTTGATTTTTTAAAATATAAAAAATTTTTTATTTTAGTATCGGCCACTCTTGTTTTTTTCTCTTTCATTTTAATATTTTTAAAAGGTTTAAATTTAGGTGTAGATTTTAAAGGCGGTACAACAATTGAAATAAGATTAGAAAAAAAGATGGATATTGAAAAAATCAGAAATTCGCTTTCAAAATCTAAAATTAATAATTTTTCTATAAAAGAATTTGGAACTGCAAATGATTTATTAATTTATACAGATAATTCTATCTCTCCCAACGATATTAAAAATTTTTTAGAAAAAGATTTGAAAGAGAATATAACAATTAGAAAAATTGAAACCGTAGGACCAAAAGTTGGCTCAGAATTAATTAAGTCTGCGATTTACTCTGTTTTATTATGTTTGATCGCAATCTTCTTATATCTATGGTTCCGTTTTGAGTGGCAATTTAGTCTTGGAGGTATCGTTGCTCTTTTTCACGATTTAATTATTACCGTTGGTGTTTTTGCACTTCTTGGTTTGCAATTTGATCTTTCTATAATTGCTGCTTTATTAACTATTTTAGGCTACTCAATTAATGATACTGTTATTATTTATGACAGAATTAGAGAGAATTTAAAAAAAGATAGCTCATCAGAGTTATCAATACTAGTTAATGAGTCATTAAATAATACTCTTTCTAGGACTTTAAAAACTTCAGGGACAACTCTTTTATCTATTGTTGCGGTATTAATCTTTGGAGGTGAGGTTTTGAGAGGATTTGCTTTTGCTATAACTTTTGGAATTATAGTGGGCACTTATTCCTCTATCTACATTGCATCACCCATTTTAATGTATTTTAAAGTAAAAAGAGATTGGTCTGTAAAAATTGATAATACGCCTTAATATAGATTTTGTGCTGCTACCATTGTTAGAAGCATCGGAATTGATAAAAAAGTATTTGTTCTAGATACCAAAAGTGCTGTTCGTGCAGATTTGGCTTTAATTTCAGGATCACACTCAATTATGCCCAAGGCTCTTTTTTGATTTGGCCAAATAATAAACCAAACATTAATAGCCATTATTATTCCAAGCCACATTCCAATACCGATTGTGATATTTTTAGCGCCACCTTTAAATGTTAAAGCTTCATGGACATAACCGTTTAAGTAAGCAGTTATTAATCCTGTAATTATTGTGAAAAGAGCTGCCCAGCGAAACCAAAATAAAGCTGTTGGCGCAATTACTTTTCCAATAGCAGGTTTTTGTTCATCGGGAATTTTTGGCATGCTAGGAATTTGAACAAAATTAAAATACCAAAGTAAACCTATCCACATAATTCCAGATAGTACATGAAGGTATCTAAATATAGCGCTCCAAAAATATCTATCGTTTGCCCATCCGTCATTAATATAAAATAAGATTGAAAAAAAAATTAAAGTAGCAATGACAGAACTTAATAACGTTTTTGGGAGAGACAAAAGAATATTACTGATTCTCATAACATTAAATTACCATAAAAAGTATTTTTAAGCACTCTTTCTTGAAATATTCTTAGAAAGAATTTTTTTTAAAAATTCTCCAGTATAACTTTCATTTGTTATCGAGACATCTTCTGGTGTTCCTTCTGCAATAATTTTTCCGCCTTTTACACCACCTTCAGGACCCATATCAATAATCCAATCAGCGGTTTTTATAACATCTAAGTTATGTTCAATTACAATTACCGTATTTCCTTTATTTACAAATGTATGAAGAACTTCTAATAATTTTTTCACATCATGGACATGCAAACCAGTAGTTGGTTCATCAAGAATATAAATAGTTCTACCCGTTGCTCTTTTTGACAATTCTTTTGCAAGCTTTATTCTTTGAGCTTCTCCACCTGATAGGGTAGTAGCCTGTTGACCAATTTTTATATAACCAAGTCCAACTTTTTGAAGTGTCAAAAGCTTATCTCGTATTGATGAAATATTTTCAAAAAACCTAACACCTTCATCAACAGTCATATTTAAGACATCGGCAATATTTTTGTCCTTAAATCTTATTTCTAAAGTTTCCCTATTATATCTATTACCTTTACAAACATCGCATTGAACATAAACATCTGGTAAAAAATGCATTTCATAGGTTATAACTCCATCTCCTTCACAAGCTTCACATCTTCCTCCCTTTACGTTAAAAGAAAATCTTCCTGGTTTATAACCTCTTGCTTTTGAGTCAGGTAAATTAACAAACCATTCTCTAATTACTGTAAAAGCACCAGAGTAGGTTGCAGGATTTGATCTTGGAGTTCTGCCAATTGGAGATTGGTCAATATCAATTATTTTATCCAAATATTCATAGCCCTGAATACCTTTAAAAGGTTTAGGCATATTTTTAGTTATAGTTTTATTAATCATTAAATTTAATGCTCGATAGAGCGTGTGAAGGACAAAGGTAGATTTTCCGCTACCAGAAACTCCTGTTACCGCTGTAAAAGTGCCAAGTGGTATCTTGGTTGAAACATTTTGCAAATTATTTCCAGTTGCTCCGCTTAAACTTAAATATCTTCCATCTTTTGCTTTTCTTCTTATCTGAGGAATTGAAATATATTTTTTTCCAGATAAATATTGTCCAGTAATGCTATGCTCATTTTCTTTAATATCTGAAGGTGAGCCCATAGCAATAATTTTTCCTCCTTCAGTTCCAGCTCCTGGCCCAAGATCAATTATATAATCAGAATTAAGCATTGCCTCTTCATCATGCTCAACAACTATTACTGTATTTCCTAGATCTCTTAATCTTTTGAGAGCATTTAATAATTTAATGTTATCTTTTTGATGCAGTCCTATGGATGGCTCGTCCAAAACATATAAAACACCAGTAAGTCCTGACCCAATTTGTGATGCCAATCTTATTCTTTGCGACTCTCCGCCTGATAAAGTTCCAGATGATCTTGATAAGTTCAAATAATCAAGTCCAACATTTATTAAGAAACTTAATCTTTCATTAATTTCTTTTAAAATATGTACTGAAATTTTATTTTCTTTTTCAGTTAAATAATTTGGAAGGTTTGAAAACCATTCATAAGCACTCTGGATAGACATTTTTGAAACTTCACTAATATTTAATTCTTTTATTTTAACAGAAAGAGCCTCTTCTTTTAGGCGCATACCTTTGCATCTGTCACATTCCGTTTCATTTTGAAATTGAGATATTTCATCTCTTTTCCAATCACTATCGGTTTCTAAATACTTTCTTTCCAAATTATTAACAACACCTTCAAATGTTTTTTTGTTTGAATATTTTTCATACCCATCATCATAAGAAAATTTTATTTCTTCTTCATCCGATCCATACAAAATTATATCTTGAATTTTTTTGGGTAGATCTTTCCAAGGGGTTTCAAGTGAAAAATCATAATGTTTAGCAAGAGAAGATAAAGTTTGAGCGTAATATAAAGTTGAGCTTGATGACCATGGCACGATTGCACCATCGATTAAAGATTTTTTTTCATTAGGAATTACTAATTTTGGATCTATATAAAGATCAACTCCAATCCCTTCACATTCAGGGCAAGCTCCATATGGGCTATTGAAAGAAAATAGTCTAGGTTCTATTTCCTCTATTGTAAAACCACTTTCAGGGCATGCAAATTTTGAAGAAAAAACTATTTTTTCACTTTTTTTAAATTCTTTAGGAAGATTTTCATTTATAAAATCTACATAAACTAAACCGTCAGATAATGATAAAGTTGTTTCAATACTCTCTGCTATTCGTTGCTGTTCTTTTTTATCATTTATGAAACCGTCTATATAAATATCTATATCGTGTTTTATGTTTTTATTTAAAGTGGGTAACTCATCTATCTCATAAATTTTTCCATCAATTCTAGTTTTCTGAAAGCCTCTTTTTTTGTAACCTAATAACTCTTTTTTATATTCTCCTTTTCTTCCTCTTACTATTGGAGCAAAGATTTGAATTTTAGATTGTTTTGGCAGATTTAATATACGATCTACCATTTCTGAGACGGTTTGAGATTTTATGGGTTTTCCTGTGAATGGTGAATAAGGAATTCCAATACGAGCGTATAAAACACGCATATAATCATAAATTTCAGTTACCGTTGCAACGATTGATCTTGGATTTTTTGAAGTTGTTTTTTGTTCTATCGAAATTGCTGGAGACAAACCTTCTATCAAATCAACGTCAGGTTTTCTCATTCGATCTAAAAATTGTCTTGCATAGGCAGATAAACTCTCGACATATCTTCTTTGTCCCTCTGCATAGATCGTATCAAAAGCTAACGAAGATTTACCAGAACCAGACAATCCTGTTATTGTTATTAATTTATCTCTTGGAATCTCCAGTGAAATATTTTTTAGATTATGTTCTCTTGCTCCTTTAATAACGATTTTTTTGACAGTATTACTCATCTTTTCTAGTAAATTTTATTCTTTTAATTTGATTAGTCTGATATAATAAACATTTAATTCTTAGCACAAAAAAGATCTATATTATGGCAGGTAGCTTAAATAAAGTTTTATTAATTGGCAGGCTTGGAAATGATCCAGAAATTAAGCAAATGCAAAATGGCAAAAGCGTTGCGCGTTTAAGTGTTGCAACTTCTGAAAGCTGGAAAGACAAAAACACAGGAGAACGAAAAGAAAAAACAGAGTGGCACCGTGTTGTAATTTTTAACGAAGGTTTAGTTAATGTTGTTCAAAAATATCTTAAAAAGGGAGCTCAAGTTTATATTGAAGGTCAATTAAATACCAATAAATACACTGACAATAATGGTCAAGAAAAGTACAGTACGCAGGTTGTTCTACAAGGCTACAATTCAAGTCTTACCATGCTAGATGGAAAAAATTCATTATCTGGTGATAGTAAAAAAATAGATAACAGCCAATTACCTTCGGATGATATGCCTGACATTTCGCAGGATCCTGACGATAAAGTTCCTTTTTAAAGTTACTTCATGAGTGAAGATTCAAATCAAGATAATTCAAAGATAAAAAAATATAGTTCTGTTCAAATCGTTGATGAGATGAAAACCTCATACTTATCTTACGCAATGAGCGTTATTATAAGTAGAGCGTTACCAGATGCAAGAGATGGACTAAAACCTGTTCATAGAAGAATAATTTACGCTATGTACAAAGGTGGATACGATTGGTCCAAGCAATTTAGAAAATCAGCAAGAGTAGTCGGGGATGTAATAGGTAAATATCATCCTCATGGTGATCAAGCGGTTTATGATGCCTTGGTAAGATTGGCTCAAGATTTTTCAATGAGTGTAAAATTACTTGATGGACAAGGAAACTTTGGATCAATGGATGGAGATAGAGCAGCTGCAATGCGTTATACTGAAACAAGATTAGCAAAAATTGCTGAATATTTAGTTGCAGATATTGAAAAAAATACAATTGATTATCAAAATAATTATGACGATACTGAATTAGAACCAACCGTACTTCCAGCCCAATTTCCTAATTTATTAGTAAATGGTGCAGGCGGAATAGCCGTTGGAATGGCGACAAATATTCCACCACATAATCTAGGTGAGATTATTGATGGAACGCTTGCTTATATAGATAATAACGAAATTTCAATTGATGAACTGATTAAATTAATTCCAGGTCCTGATTTTCCAACAGGAGGTTTAATTATTGGTAAGGATTCAATAAAAACTGGATATAAGACTGGGAGAGGTTCTATAAAAATAAGAGGAGAGATAGAAACAGAAGAAGAAAAAAAAGATAAAACGTTAGTGGTAATTAAATCTGTACCCTTTCAAACCAACAAGTCTTTATTGATAGAAAAAATTGCTCTGTTAGTTAGAGAAAAAAAGATTGAAGGAATTTCAGACATTAGAGACGAGTCTAATAAAGAAGGAGTAAGAATCGTCATTGATTTAAAAAGAGGCGTTTCAAGCGAGATTATTATAAATCAACTTTATAAATATTCTCCCATAGAGTCATCATTTGGATTTAATACTCTTGCAATACTTAACGGAAAACCTGAGTTATTAAATTTAAAACAATTCATAAAAATTTTTGTTGAATTTAGAGAAAAAATTCTAATTAAAAGAACTCTATTTGACTTAAAAAAAGCAAAAGATCGCGTTCATATATTAATTGGTTTATTTATAGCTATAGAAAATATTGACGAAGTAATTGGAATTATTCGTAAATCGAAGAACCCGAATGATGCAAAAACAATATTACAAAGTAAACAATTGAGTTTTAAAAAATCAAAAATTAATAAAAATATTTTAGACGTTAGTGATTTATCTAATAAGGAGCAATATTATTTATCTGATTATCAGGTTAGAGCAATTCTTGAATTAAGGCTTCAAAAACTTACAGCAATTGGTCATGAAGAAATTAATCAAGAAATTTCAGATCTTCATAAACTCATAGTTAAATATAAAGAAATTCTTAATGATAGGAACGCATTGTTAACGCAAATTAAAAATGAACTTAAAGACATCAAAAGTAAATTTTCAAATCCTAGAAAAACAAAAATTATAAATAAAATTGAAAATTTTGATATAGAAGATGTTGTTCAAAAAGAAGATGTAATTATTACAATCACCAATAAAGGCTACATCAAACGTACCCCTTTAAGTTCAATTCGCGTTCAAAAAAGAGGCGGCAAAGGTAAGACTGGAATTACTACTCGAGACGAAGATTTTGTAAATCAAATATTTACCGCTAGCACACATACACCCATTCTTTTCTTTTCATCGAAGGGAATTGTTTACAAATTAAAAGCTTGGAAAATTCCTGAAGGTTCAAATCAGTCAAAAGGAAAAGCACTTCAAAGCATTCTTCCCTTAAAAGATGCAGATGTGATTACTTCCATAATGCCGCTTCCTAGCGATGAAGCAACATGGGCAAAAATGAAAATTATGTTTGCTACTGCTAACGGTAAAGTGAGGAAAAATAGCCTTTTAGATTTTGAAAATATTCAATCTAGTGGAAAAATTGCAATGAAATTAGAGGTAAATGACTCAATAGTTGGAATTAAAATTATAGGGGACGACGATGATTTTCTATTAAGTACTGAAAAAGGAAAATCACTAAGAGTTCAATCTACTAAGTTAAGACTTTTTAAAGGAAGATCTTCTAAAGGAATAAGGGGCATGTCATTAAAAAAAGACGATAAGATTATTTCACTTTCTATCTTAAAAAGCGTAAAAATATCATCTGAAGAAGCAAGAGCATATATAAAAGCGTCCAGGTTAGAAAAAGATATAGACGAACCCCTCGAAAATAATTCTGAAAAAACTAAATTAGTAAAATTATCTAAAAAACAAATTGAAGATTTTAAAAATAAAGAACAATATATTTTAACAATAACCGAGAATGGTTTTGGAAAACGTTCTTCCGCATACGAGTATAGGGTAAGTGGTAGGGGCGGTCAGGGTATAATTAGTATTATAACTTCAGAAAGAAATGGATCAGTTGCATCCACGTTTACCATAAACCATGAAGATCAAATCATGTTAATTACTGATAAAGGACAGGCGATTAGATGTAATGTAAAAGATATAAGAATAACTGGAAGAAACACACAGGGTGTTAGAGTCTTTAGTCTTGCTGAAGATGAAAAAGTTGTTTCTGCCGCTAGAATTGAAGATTCAACAGAAGAAAGTAATTAATGATCGAAAGAGCAAAGATTTATCAGCCTGTAAAAACAGCAATGCAATCTGGCAAAGCTAGAACTAAATTTTGGATTTTAGAATTTAATAAAAATAATTTTAATAAAGACTTTGTGATGGGATGGATATCTTCATCAAACACTAATGATCAAGTAAAATTAAAATTTGAGACAAAAGATCAAGCTGTTGCTTACGCACAAGAAAACAATATTCAATTTGATTTAATTGTCCCAAAAAAAAATAAATTAATTATCAAATCATATGCAGATAACTTTTTAAACAATGTTTAAAAGTTTTTTTTTTAATAAGAGATGGGCATTATGGGCTTGGGGTGGAGCTTTTTTATTAATTTTATCTTTATTAATTCAAGTATCTATAACCGTTAAAATTAATGAGTGGTATAAAGGATTTTATGATTTATTACAAAACGCAGCTAAAAGTAATATATCTGAATTTTGGGAAAAGATTTATGTATTTAGTTATTTAGCATTCCCATATGTTTTGCTAGCAACGTTTACTAGTTTTTTTACAAGAGTTTTTGCTTTACGTTGGCGAGAAGCAATAACTTTTGATTATCTTCCATTTTGGAAAAATAGTGATGTAAGTGTTGAAGGAGCATCACAACGAATTCAAGAAGATGCAAGTAGATTTGCCAAAATCGTCGAAAGTTTAGGTCTTCAAGTAGTTAGAGCTATTATGACTTTAATTGCTTTTATTCCTATACTCTGGGGACTATCTACAGGAATTGAAATAGATTTTTTAAAAAAAGTTCCAGGATCTTTAGTTTGGGTTTCATTGTTTGTCAGTTTAGGTGGTTTATTGATAAGTTGGTTTGTTGGAATAAGACTGCCTGGTCTAGAATATAATAATCAAAAAGTTGAAGCATCATTTAGAAAAGAACTTGTGTATGGAGAAGATGATAGAATTAAATACGCTAAAC
>Ga0194123_10001882_pt1 | contig 29524 bp, 28 predicted proteins | sample TA2MahsurfametaG_5_FD_155479 | JGI IMG/M metagenome (GOLD analysis project Ga0194123, IMG submission 155479) | Freshwater microbial communities from Lake Tanganyika, Tanzania - TA2015023 Mahale A surface | ecosystem: Environmental > Aquatic > Freshwater > Lake | place: Tanzania: Lake Tanganyika... | reverse complement strand
TTCATAGCCCTCGATGGCAACCGGGCAACGCAGGGTGCATGCGGTGTCCTCGATGGCGCAGATCAGCGCCACGAAAGATTCCACGCTCGTCAGCGGCGGAAGGAACACGAACAGACAGCCGTTGCGTGGCTCCACGCACAAAGCCGTGCGCACCATCCCCGTGGCGGAAACAAAGGGATCCGGCGGCAGCGTTGCCACGGAGGGTCGGCGCGACGTCGGGTACTCGCGTCGCTGGAGTTCCGTAACGGTAGGCAGCGGCGACAGGGGGCGCGTGGGATCCGGAGGAATCAAGGGTTCCCTGTCACCCGGTGCCACCCAGGGCAGGGAGTCCAGCGGGAGACGCAGGCCCATGGGCGAATCCCCGGGCAGCAGCAGGCAGCGTTCGTCACGCAGGAACCAGCGCCCACTCTGCCATGCGTGGCCGTCCTGGCGCAGTGGCAATACATGGCCCACCGCCTCTGCCAGACCCTGGCTGAAAAGTCGTGTCAGCCGCGCGCGCGCCACCGGATCCTCCAGGCGATTGTCGAAGGGATCGACATTGACCGGCAGCCGCCGCTCCTGCCACAGGGTGTGCCAGGTGTCTTCATAGGCCGGGAAGACCTGCTCGGGATCGCAGCCTAGCCGGGTCGCGAGGGCGCGCAGGAAGGTGGCCGCTCCGTCCACCGTGGCACCACGCGGAGCGTCATCCAGGCACAACCACTCCGGCGTCCGCCACAGCGGCTCGCCATCCGTGCGCCAGATGAGATTCAAGGACCAGCGCGGCAGGGGCTCGCCGGGATACCACTTGCCTTGGCCTTGGTGCACCAGCCCTGCGGGGGCGTAGTGATCGCGCAATCTCGCAAGCAGCCGGCTTGCCCGCGCCCGTTTGGTGGGACCGAGCGCCGCAGTGTTCCATTCCTCGCCATCCGGATCATCCGTGGCCACGAAGGTGGGTTCACCGCCCTGGGTGAGACGCACATCCAGGGCTTTGAGGCGCGTATCCACCCCACGTCCCAAGGCATCGATGGCGGACCATTGGGCGTCGCTGTAGGGCTTGGTGGCACGAGGCGTTTCATGAATGCGCGAGACGCCCATTTCGTGGCTGAAGCTGACCTCACAGGGTTCCAGCGAACCGGAGACGGGCGCTGCGGAGCCGGGCTCCGGTGCACAGCAAAGTGGCAGGTGGCCTTCGCCGGCGAGCAGGCCCGAGGTGGGATCAAGACCGATCCAGCCGGCTCCGGGGAGGAAGACTTCGCACCAGGCATGCAGATCCGTGAAGTCCCCGGTGGGCCCAGGCGGGCCCTCCGCAGGTGTCACATCCGGCACCAGCTGGATGAGATAACCCGACACGAAGCGGGCGGCGAGCCCGAGCTCACGCAGGATGCGGACCAGCAACCACGCCGAATCCCGGCAGGAGCCGGCCTTGCGCGCGAGTGTTTCTTCGGGGGTCTGCACGCCGGGTTCCATCCGGATGAGATAGGCGATCTCCTGCTGCAGGCGTTGGTTCAGTCCAACCAGGAAATCGACGGTGTCGTGCGGTCCCTGCGAGAGGCTGGCAAGCCAGGCCGAGAGCAAGGGACCCGTCGGCGCCGTCTGCCGACACGGTGCAAGTTCCGCCGCCAGCGCGGGGGCGTAACTGAAGGGAAATTGGCGCGCACTCTCTTCCAGAAAGAAATCGAAGGGATTGAGCACAGACATCTCGCAAACCAGCGAGACAGCCACGCTGAATTCGCGTGTGCGTTCGGGGAAGACCAGATGTGCGAGATGGTTACCGGACGGATCCTGCTGCCAGTTGATGAAGTGGCGATTCGGCGTGATGCGCAGTGAGTAACTCAGTATGCGGGTCCGGGAGTGGGGTGCGGGACGCAGGCGCACCGTCTGTGCGCCCAGTTGCACCAGCCGGTCGTAGCGGTAGTGCGTGGTGTGCTCGAGCGCGACGTGGATGGACAAGGCCCCGGCTCCGCTGAATCAACAACAGGTCCGAGCTTACTGTGCCATTGGTACGGCGCAAGCGCTGCATCGCAAAAAATCCATCACGCACAAGATTGGCGCGACTTGAACGGACTCCTCGCGCAGGACGCGCCGATTTGGCGCGCCCTGTGCGGGAGTCGCGAGCCTCAGACGCGAACGTACTCGTAACTGACCGGCATGTTGTTGATGCCGCGATCGGGTGGCGCCAGCCAGCCGGCCATCTTGCCCGGTTCGGTCACGCGCACCATCAGGCTTTTCACGAAGGCTCTGTCTTCCTCGTTGGGTAGCCATTGCGGCCGCTTGTGTGCATGGTCCTCCGCGCTCATGCGATTGCCCTGGAGATCGGTCGGAATGCCCGCCCAGGTGCCGATGTTGCGACCAAACCGGGTGGACGGCAGCGAAAGCTGCAGATCATGTCCCGCACGCTTGATGATCATATTCCAGCGCTTCAGACCCATCTCGCAGTCCTTCACATAGGACTCGCGCGCCACTTCGTTCATCGCATTGCGCATGGGCACGGTCTCGGTTCCCACGCCGCCTTTGTCATCCGGCACGGCAAGTTCCAACGTGCTTTCGGTACAGAGATGATCCTCATAGAGAGCCTCGTCCGGACGCCCCTTGATGCCGTTGGCAAAGGTGGTGGCGGCGTTGGAGGAGACCTCGGAACCGAACAGGTCCAGTGAGGACGTGAACCAGAAATTGAGATAACGCTGCAGCAAGGGAAAATCGATCCCGCCGGCACGGCGGATGGCCGCCGGGTCGTCGGTGCCGAGTTCCTTCATGAGCTCCAGAGTTCGGCGCACGACGCGGCTCAGGCCTGTCTCGCCAACGAACATGTGATGGGCTTCTTCCGTCAGCATGAAACGGCAGGTTCGCGCCAGCGGATCGAACGAGGATTCCGCGAGGCTCTTCAGCTGGTACTTGCCGTCGCGGTCCGTGAAATAGGTGAAGCAGAAAAAGGACAGCCAGTCCTCGATCGGCTCGTTGAAAGTGCCGAGGATGCGCGGCTTGTCTTCATCGCCGGAATGGCGGGCAAGCAGTTCTTCCGCCTCCTCGCGACCATCGCGGCCAAAATAGGCGTGCAGCAGATAGACCATCGCCCACAGGTGACGGCCCTCTTCCACATTCACCTGAAACAGATTGCGCAGGTCATAGAGAGAGGGACAGGTGAGTCCCAGCAGTCGCTGCTGCTCCACCGACGCGGGCTCGGTGTCACCTTGGGTGACGATGAGACGACGGAACTGCGAGCGGAATTCTCCCGGCACCTGTTGCCAGACCGGCTCGCCCATCATGTCGCCAAAGCCGATGCGCCGATCGGGGATGGCGTCCGCGAGAAAGATGCCCCAGCGATAGTCCGGCATCTTCACGGCGCCGTAACTCGCCCAGCCTTCCACATCCACGCCGACGGCCGTGCGCAGGTACACATCGTGGCCGGCAAAGTCGCTGGGCCCCATTTCCTGCCACCAGTCCAGAAAACGCGGCTGCCAGTGTTCGAGTGCGCGTTGCAGCGTGCGATCGCCGGCCAGATTCACGTTGTTCGGAATGCGTTCGCTGTAGTTGATGCTCATCACGATTCTCCGCTGACGGAAGTCCAGAAAGAGGAGGGCACGGGCCTAGACCCGTTCCCAGTTGAATTGCGCCTTGCTGCCGGTGCCAAAGACCTTGAGGGCACCCTGTTCGCCCACCGCATTGGGGCGAATGAATATCCAGTTCTGCCAGGCGGAGAGTCGGCCAAAGATACGGGTCTCCATGCTCTCCTGACCACCGAAGCGCAGCGAAGCCTCCATGCCCGTGAGCGCATCGGGAGACAGGCTGGCACGCTCCTCGATGGCCAGACGCACTTCGTCCGCCCAATCGAGATCATCGGGCGCAAAGGTCACGAGACCGAGCTCCATGGCCTGCTCCGCGGCAAGCGCTTGTCCCTTCACGGCCTGTGCAGCAGTCACGGGTTCCGGGCGACCACAGAAGCGCGTGGCGAGGCGTGTCTGGTGATTCACCATCGGATAAGTTCCGAAATTCACTTCACCCAGCATGAGTGTTGGCGCCTGGTCGGGTGTGTCAGGAAGCTGCAGCATGTAGCTGCGGTCCGCGCACAGGGCGAGTTCGGCGAGCGTGCCGGCAAAGCAGGAGCCTTCGTCGATCAAGGCGTAAAGGCTGCGCGAGGACACATCGAGACGCGCCAGGGTACGGCGTAGCAGCCCCAGGGTCTCCGCGACCAGCCAGTCTTCCTTGAGCGCGAGCAAGGTGTCATCGATGGCTTGCAGCAGCGCAGGGTTGCCGCGCGTCTTCAAAATCCAGGTGCCGACCTCCAGTTCGTTCAGGCGCAGGAGCAGGATGGCGTCATCCAGTTCCCGCGCCATGGCAAGCGGCCACCAGTCGGCCCCTGCTGCATGAATGCCCGCGCGATCGGTAGGGCCTGCTGCCGTGGGTGCACTCACGGTGATGATCGCGGTGCGCGCCTTGCGGTCGATGGCGACGTCCACATGCCGGTAATGGATGCCGGTATCGTCGATCACGCGCGCCAAAGGTGCCAGGGTGATGCCTGCGTTCGCTGGACGGCGCGTGCTTGAATCGCGCAGGCGTGCGACATGCGAGGCAAGTGCCTCGCTGAACTGCTGGGGACGTGCGGTGTGATCCACCAGACCCCATTGCCGGGCCCGGTCTCCCCGCACACCCTCACTGGTGGTGCAGAAGAAATCCGCCAGATCGCGCCGCACGCGGCGCTTGTCGATGATGCGCGTCAAGCCGCCGGTGCCCGGCAGTACGCCGAGCAGCGGCACTTCGGGCAGGCTCACGGTGGAGGAGCGATCATCCACCATCAGGATTTTGTCGCAGGCGAGCGCCATCTCGTAGCCGCCACCGGCGCAGGCCCCATTCACGGCAGCCAGGAAGCGCAGACCCTCATGCCGGCTGGAGTCCTCGATGCCGTTACGGGTTTCGTTGGTGAACTTGCAGAAATTCACTTTCCAGGCGTGGCTGGACTGGCCCAGCATGTAGATGTTCGCGCCCGAGCAGAACATGCGTTCCTTGCCGCTGGTCAGTACCACGACCTTCACTTGCGGATGTTCGAAGCGCACCCGCTGCAGGGCATCATGCAGCTCCATGTCCACGCCAAGGTCATAGGAGTTGAGCTTGAGCTTGTAGCCCGGCTTCATGCCCTTGTCCTCGTTCACATCGAGCGACAAGGTTGCCACCTCGCCTTCGATTGTCATGTGCCAGTGCACATAGGAATCGGGATGACGATCGTAGGTCAGGTAGTTGGGGCTTTGCCCGGCAGTGTCTCGCACGGCGCTCATGTCGTTGTGTGCTCCTCGGCGACGGCGCGTTGCAGCGCCTGGGAAAGAGAGTGGAAAGCCTGCTCGGCACTCAGGCCGGAGGTGTCGATCGTGCACTCGGCCTGTGCATAGAGCGGCGCGCGCTCTTTGAGGATCTGGCGCAAATCCTCCATGGCTTCGGCATTGCCGGCCATGGGACGCATGTCCCCCTGCGCAATCACGCGCGCCATGTGTTCTTCAGGCGTGGCCTTCAGCCACACCGTGAAACAGGAAGAGAGCAAGGTGGCGAATACCGCAGGCGCCGCCACGATGCTGCCGCCGGTTGCGATCACGCACTCGGGATGTTCGTTCAACACCTGCACGAGGCATCGCTCCTCGTGCCGTCGATAGGTGGCTTGCCCGTAGAGCAGGAAGAGCTCCTCCAATGGCGTGCCGCTGCGGCGCTCGATCTCGCGGTCGAGTTCCACGAATGGCACGCCGCGGGATTCTGCAAGGCGGGCGCCGAGGGTCGATTTGCCGGCGCCGCGCAAGCCGAGCAGGGCGATCCGTCGTGACCGTGTAGTGGAGGCCGCGCCCAATTCGTGCTGCAGGCGTTGGCGCAACCGGCCGAGAGTCTCGCCCGGCAATTCCTTGAGCAAGGCGCACAGCGGGGTGTACTCCACCGCGCCAGGGTCGGGGTCTTCCAGCAATTCGACGGGACGCATTCCGAGTGCCCCGGCAATCTTCTGCAGCACCAGAATCGAGGCATTGCCATCACCGCGTTCGAGCTGGGCGAGGTAGCGCTCCGACACGCCGGACTGCCCGGCAAGCGCGCGCCGCGTCATGCCCCGCCGGGCGCGGGCACGCCGCACCCGCTCTCCCAGTTCATGCAGCAGGGCGTCTTCGGCAACCTCATCGGCCGGGGCTTGACGCTGGACGGCATCATTTTCAGAGGCAAGAGACATTGTGAAATATATTGCTGCTTGAGATTTGATGTGAAATATAATTCATGAATTCCGAGGGCTGCAAGCGAGAGGGGGCAAACATGGGCGACAGCGTTCGCATTCTGGTGGGCACGACTACCGGCAATACCCAATACGTGGCGGAGGAGGCCCAGTTCCAGTTGAAGGAAGCCGGCGGCGCCGCGGAAATCCTGCCGATGGATGAACTGGACGCCGGCGTGTTTGCAGGCGGAGGGACTTTCCTCGTCTGCGTCTCCACCTACGGGTACGGCGACGTGCCCGCCAATGCGAAAAAACTGTATGAATCGCTGGTAAAGGACAAACCCGATCTGTCGACAGTGCGTTATGGATTGATCTCGCTCGGGGACTCCTCGCACGCCCAGACCTTCTGCTTCGCCGGCAGGCGCTTCGATCAGATCCTGCAGAAACTCGGCGCCCGCCGTCTGGGTGAGGTGCTCAACCACGATGCTTCCTCGGGTGTCATGCCGGAGGAGGCGGCTTCGAGCTGGATGCAGGGTTGGGCGCCGGGCGCGCTGGAGGTGGTGGCGGTTTGAATACTTTGGGGCACACTGGGCGGCCAGATCCCAAGGTGCCTCCGGAGCAGCCGAGATGATGTCCGTCGCCGACCACAGCGTGTGCCCGCCGCGCGTCGAGATTCCACCCGTCTACAACGCGGCCCATGACCTGCTGGCCCGTAATCTGCGCGCTGGACGCGCTGAGAAAGTGGCCTACATCGACGATCACGGCAGCTATACCTTTGGTGAGCTGCAGCGGCGCGCCAACCGGGTCGCACATGCCCTGCTGGGCCTTGGACTGCAGCCAGAGGATCGGATCATGCTGGCCCTGCATGACTCCATCGACTTCCCCAGTGTGTTCCTGGGCGCCATCCAGGCGGGCATCGTGCCCATCGCCGTCAACACGCTGCTGACCGCCGCGGATTATCGCTTCATGCTGGCAGACAGCCGGGCCAAGGCACTGGTTGTTTCGGCGCCCTTGCTGGAAAACTTCAGACCCGGTCTCGTTGAGGCGTCCTTCTGCAGCCGAATCATCGTCTCCGGGCAGGCGGCCTCGGCTGGCGAACAGTCGCTGGCAACGCTCATGGCGGCGGCGGAAGACGAGTTCGCGCCGCTTGCCCGATCTCCTGACGAGCCCTGTTTCTGGCTTTATTCCTCGGGCTCCACGGGCACGCCAAAAGGCACGGTTCATGCGCATGCGAGCCTCATCCAGACCGCTGAATTCTACGCCCGGCCGATTCTCGGTCTCTCGGCCGAAGACACGGTGTTCTCCGCCGCCAAGCTCTTTTTCGCCTACGGCCTCGGCAACAGCCTGAGCTTTCCGTTGGCGGTCGGCGCAACGGCAATCCTCATGGCTGAGCGCCCTACGCCCGAAGCGGTATTCAAGCGACTCGTGGCACACCGCCCGACCGTCTTCCACGGTGTGCCCACGCTCTACGCCCGGATGCTGGCGCACGCCGCACTGCCGCCCGCGGAAGCACTGGGGCTGCGCCTGTGCACTTCCGCCGGTGAAGCGCTACCGGCAGAAATCGGGCAGCGCTTTACGGCGCATTCCGGCGTGGAAATTCTCGACGGCATCGGTTCCACGGAAATGCTGCACATCTTCATGTCCAACCGGCGGGGCGATGTCCGTCACGGCACCACGGGCAAGCCGGTGCCCGGGTATGAAATCCGCCTGTGTGACGAACACGGCAACGAGGTGGGCGCGGATACCCTGGGCGAGCTGCAGATCAAGGGGCCGACGGCGGCCCTTGGTTACTGGAACAGCCGGGCACGAAGCCAGGCCACGTTCGTTGGCGAGTGGACGCGCGCGGGCGACAAGTACACACGTGATGTCGAGGGTTACTACACCTATGGCGGCCGCTCCGACGACATGCTCAAGGTGAGTGGCCAGCATGTCTCGCCTTTCGAGGTGGAAGGCGCGCTGCTGGCACATCCCTCGGTGCTCGAGGCCGCGGTGGTCGGCAAGGCGGACGAGGAGGCTCTAATCAAACCACTCGCCGTGGTGGTGCTGAAGCCGGGGATTGTCGCCGACACCGCGCTCGAAGCCGCCTTGAAGGCTCACGTCAAAGAGCGCCTGGCACCCCACAAATATCCGCGCTGGATCCGCTTCGCGGCCGAACTCCCCAAGACTGCCACGGGCAAGATCCAGCGCTTCAAGCTGCGCGACGGAACCTGAACATGCACCCGACCCGATTCCTTGTCGCCCTGCTGGCGGCCACCCTCGCGCTTGTGCTGCCGTCCGTTCAGGCGACCGAGCTCGCGACACCGCTTGAAAAGAATGGTCATGCCCGGATCAGCACCTCGGCCGAAATCGGGGACTGGATGCGCGCGCTCGCCGCCCGACATCCAGACCGCGCCCGGGTTGAAGTGCTGGGGCACAGCGTGCAGGGGCGCGAGATCCTGGTACTGCATCTCGCGGCACCGCATGCCGAGGGCGCTTCACCAGGGCTGCGGGTCATGGTCACGGCAAGCCAGCACGGTGCCGCCGAACCCGCGGGAGGCGAGGCGCTGCTGGCCGTCGCGCGGCAGATCCTCGAGGGTGATCGCAAGTCTCTGCTGGAGGATCTCGACCTCATCTTCGTGCCCAACGCCAACCCGGATGGCCGTGATCTCGGTCGCCGGAGCAACGCCAACCGCATCAACCTGAATGTTGATTTCGTGCTGCTCACCCAGCCCGAGAATCGTCTGTTGCGCGATGCCCTGTACGCCTTCGCGCCGGATGCCCTGTTGGACTCCCACGAGTCCGCAGTCCTCAAGCGCAAGACCTTGGCGAAGGAAGGCTACCTCACGGATTTCGACGCCCAGTTCGAATACAGCAACAATCCATCGGTTCCGGCCGCCCTGCGCGACTATGCCCGGCAGACTTTCCTGCCGGCCATCACTGCGCGCGTTTCCGCAGGCGGCTTGCCCGCGCACCGCTATATCGGAGAGATCACCAGCCTCAAGCAGCCGATCACGCATGGAGGACTGACCCTGCGCAATTTCCGGAACACCGCAGGCTTGAGCGGAACACTCGCAATCCTGGTCGAAACCAAGCTCGATTCGCGAGATGACACCTGGCCCACCTGGCGCAACATCGAGCAGCGCGTCGCGCGCCAAATCCTCTGCATCAACAGCTTTCTCGATCTCACCCGTGAACAGGCCGACGAGATCAAGGCAGTAACCACTGCCGCGCGCCAGGCCATGCCGCGCGAGCCCTTGACCCTCTACGCGGGCTACGAGCGCGACAAGGACCATCCCACGGTGCACATTCCCATGCGTAGAATCGACACGCGCGCACTCGAAGACATCGAATTCAGGGATCACCGCAAGCAGATCAATGCCGATACCCTGCCCTTGCCACCCATGCTCGCCATTGCACGTCACGCCGATCTGATCCAGCCGGTGCTCGAGCGACATTCCATTCGCTACCTCGAGGTGGAGGAAGCCACGCGGGCCGAGGTCATGGCCGCGCGCCTGGAAGTCACTCCAGACATGTATGCCCGCGGCAAGCTGCTGGCCGAAACCCGCAAGACCGTGACCCTGGAAGCCGGCAGCCTGTTGATCGACACCGCGCAGCCGGGTGGCCGTGTGGCGGTGCTACTGCTCGATCCACGCGCCACCAGCAGCCTCTTCCGCTATCCGGAGTACGCGCAACTCATCCGCCCGACCGAAGATTTCTTCGTCTACCGGACCTTCAAGGGCGCTACCCGCAGCACGCCGTGACGGAACTGCCAACCCCGCTGGAGCACCACCAGTACCAACGGTATTCGAGCTCCGCCGAGATCGAGGCCTGCCTCGGTGCCTTGGCCACGGCGGGTGGCCCCTATGCCCGCCTGGATCGCATCGGAACCTCGGCCCGGGGGCGTCCGCTCCATGCCCTCGTGTGTGCGGCCCCGCGCCGTCCCGGGCGGCCACGTCTGCGCGTGATGATGGTCGGGTCCCAGCATGGTGCCTCAGAGGCCGCGGGTTGCGAGGCACTGCTCATGCTGGCTCGCGCGGTGCTCATCGGCGAGGCGCAGGAATGGCTAGATTCCCTCGAATTCGTGTTCATTCCCAATGCGAATCCCGACGGCCGGGAGCTGGATTCCAGTCGCAACGGCAACGAGGTCAACATCAACCGCGACTTCGTGCTGCTCTCCCAGCCGGAAACCTCAGCCTTGGACAATGCGGTGCTCCGCTACGAGCCGGAAGTGATTCTCGATGCCCACGAGTCCGCAAGTCTCAAGACTCGCACCCTCGGCCGTGAGGGCTATCTCACCGACTTCGAGGCGCAATTCGACATGGCAGCCAGCCCTGCCGTTGCGCCCGCCCTGCGCGAATACGGCGAGGCCGAACTTCTCCCCGCCCTGATCGCCGCCGTGCAGGGGCGTGGTCTGCGCGCCCAGCGCTATATCCGGGAAATCACTTCCACACGCCAGCCCATTACCCACGGTGGGCTGACGGCCCGCAAGTTCCGCAACAAGGCAGGTCTGCGCGGCGCCCTCACGGTGCTGCTCGAGACTCCCATGGAGCCCAAGGACGGCAGCTACCCCAGTTACCGCAACATCGCCGAGCGCGTTGCGCGCCAAAGCTTGTGCATGCAGGCATTTCTGGCGGTGGTCAGCCGGGAGTCAGCGAGAATTGCGCGGGTGGTGGCAACGGCCAGCCGCCTGCCTGAACAGCAAGTGCTGCCGCTGAATGGAGTGTGGGTCAAGGATCTCCAGTCGCCGGAAGTCGTGATCGAGCTGCGCCGCCGGGAAGATTACCTGCGGCAGGCGGTGACCTTCGAGAACTGGCGCAAGATGGAGGTTCGTGATCCCCTCGCGCTGCCGCGCGCCTACCTCATCACGGCTCACACCGGGGTTTTCGCCAGCCTGCTGGCGCGCCACCAGCTGGCTTTCGAGGTGCTCGCCGAGTCGATGACCTGCACCCAGGAGCGCGAGTGCTTCCGGGGTTTCGATCCTGTGGAAGGGGCTTGGCACGCCGTGGAGACGGAGCGGGTCCGGGCCAAGGCCGAGCCGGGCAGCCTGCTGGTGCCGCTCACGAGTCGCAGCGCGAGACTCCTGCCGCTGCTGCTCGAGCCCCGCTCCGAGAGCAGTGTGTTTCGCTACTTGGCGTATGCGCGGCTGTTGGAGGAACGCACGCCGCTGTTCGTGACACGCATCCCGCGGGACGCGGAATATCTGCCGGAACGACTCAAGTCGGAGTCACATCCACTACCGCCCAACCCTGAGTCTTGATCTCGCCGCGCTGATCGCAGGCGCGCAGGTTGAGGCGCAGACGTTGTTCGCCTGCCTCCACAAATTTTCCGGCCACCTCGGCTTCGCAGGTGATTGCATCGCCCACGCGGGTCATGGCCGTGAAACGGGTTTCAAAACTGCGGATACGGGATTGATCCACTTGGTCGGTGAGGCAGCGCCCCATCCAGGCCATGATGAGCATGCCGTGGGCGATGACATCACCAAGACCTGCTTCACGCGCAAAGTCGCTGTCCACATGCACGGGGTTGTGGTCGCCCGAGGCGCCGCAATAGATGGCGAGCTGGGCGCGGGTGAGCGGAGGCAGTTGCAAGGCAGGCAGACGGTCACCCACCTCGAGAGCCTGCCAGTTCACCGGGGAGTGGTGCTCAGCCATGCCGGATCACCAGTGTGCGCCTGAATTCAGCCACGGCCTGACCATGCTGGTTGGTGATGGCGTTGTCCTGGACCACGAATTCCAGCAAACCGCCCTTGCGGGTGTGGATGTCCGAGATCACCGCCTGGAAGGTGAGGGCGTCTCCGGCAAACGCCGGTGCGTGATAAGTGAAACCCTGCTCGGCGTGCAGAACCTGCGGCAGGGGAATTCCGACCTCATCAAACCAGCCGTAGGGGTCCGGCCGATCCATCTCGAGGCAGAAGAGGAACGTCGGCGGCATGAGCAGGCCGGGATAGCCCGCCTGCCGTGCGGCCTGCTCGTCCACGCAGACCGGGCGGGTTTCACCGATGGCCTTGGCGAACTGGCGTAACCGGCCTTTCTCGACCTCGAGTGTGCAGGCCGGCGACCGGTAACCGATGAATTTCGGATCTATCATCCGCCCGTCTCCCGTGGTGAACCGCAGCAATGCGGCAGACTCTGGCGGTATTATGTCACCGGTTTTCATCCAGAGCAGATCAGAAAGGAACCCCCGTGCCCAAGCTGACCGACGCCGAGATCACGCAATTCCTTGCCGAACCCGGACTGCTCATGGATATCGCCACCCTGGATGGTGATGGCTGGCCGGCGGTCTGCCCCATCTGGTACATCTTCGAGGATGGCCGGGTCTGGTTCACGCCGCGCCAGCATTCGGAGTGGTTGTCCAACATCCGGCGCGATGCGCGTGTGGCGCTGTGCATCGACGAAATCATCCAGCCCTATCGCAAGGTCATCGTGCAGGGTTATGCGGTCATCGTGCACGAGGTGGGTGAAGATGACCTTTGGCGTGATCGTTACCGGCGCATCGCCGAGCGTTATCTCGATCGCTCCGATGCCAACGCCTATGTGGACGTCACCGATGATCAGCCGCGGGCGCTCTGCTCGGTGTCGCTGGCGGACTCCGAGGTCAAGACCTGGCGCATGCCCGTTGGCAAGGAGGCTTACCAGGGGATCTGGGCCAAACGCTACTGGACCGGCGATGCCAAGGCCGGTAAAGACGCCCCGGACAATTTCAACGCCGCCGTATGAGGCTTGGCCTCCGGCGCAGCCGGAGGCCCTATCCACGGACAGTTCCGCATGATTTCCGAAAAACTCACACACAGCCTCCAGGCCTTCATCCAGCACGTCTTCGGTGACGGATTCGAGCTAGCGGAGTTGACGGAATCCGACGGCCATGCCGGATTGACCTTCCTCTTCGCGGTGCGCGCGCGCGCGACGGGCGAGGTGGCGAGCCGCCATGTGCTGAAGGTGCCCCCGCCCGGGGTGGCGCGCCGCGGGAATACCGACGTCTACCGTCAGGCACCGCTGCTGCGAGCGCTGCATGCAGCGGGCCTGCCGGTACCGCAGGTGCCTTTTGCAAGCGAGGACGAAACCCTTTTCGGGGTGCCCTACATCGTGATGGAGCGCCTCCCGGGGCGCACATTCTTCATGTGGGATCCACATCCTTCCTATGCGCGTGAGCCCGCGGTGGTGGAACCCCTCTGGCGCCAGGCGGTCGAGGCGCTGCCCGGTTTCCATCTCTTCGACTGGCAGACGAAACTCGCTGGCTGGCAGGCCCCCGAGCCGCTGCAGGAACAGGTCTCGCGCTGGCGCCGCATCTACCAGCAGTCTCCCGAACCGCAGTGGATCACGCAGGCCGAAGAGGTGGAGCGCCTGCTGCTGGCCACCATGCCGGAGGGTTCACCCATCGGGCTCTATCACGGTGATTACCAACCCGGAAACATCCTCTACGAGGACGGTCGACTGACCGGTGTGATCGACTGGGAGATTTCCGGTATCGGCGATGTGCTCCTCGATGTGGGCTGGCTGATGATGGCTGCAGATCAGCACAACTGGGTGGAAGGCTGGCGTTCGATCTGCCCACCCCCGGTGGAGGAGATCAGGGACATCTATGAGGCCCGCATGGGGCGACGCTTTGCCGCCATCCCCTGGTATCAGGCTTTCGCGGGCTATCGACTCGGCAGCATCGGCTGTCTCAACGTCAAACTCCACCGCAAGGGCCAGCGCCATGATCCGATCTGGGAATCGATCGGGCTCTGCCTGTCCAGCATGTTTGATCGGGCACGGGAGATTCTGCTCGCGCGCTGAGGCGCGGCCCGTTCATGATCGTGCGTCTCCTGTCCTACGCGCCGCCCCTGCACTGGCAGGCGATGCACGCGTTTTACGCCTTCCGCGCGATTCCCGGCGTGGAGAGCGCCACCGGCGACAGCTACTGCCGGGTACTCGGCACGGGAGATGAGACATTCCGTATCACCGTCGCCCACCGCCCGGCCGAGCTGGCGTTGGCACTGTCCGTGGCATCTGAAAATCCCATGCATGCCGACGAGGCCGAACGCTGTGTGCGCTTCGCCTTCGATCTCGACACCGATACCACAACGATAGAGGGCCAACTGCGCGATGCGGAGCCCGGTCTTGCCCACCTGCTGGCTTTGCGGCCCGGTTTGCGCCCACCGGGAGGCTGGTCGGGCTTTGAACTGGCGGTGCGGGCGATTCTTGGCCAGCAGATCACCGTGAGCGGTGCGCGCACACTGGCGGCGCGACTGGTGATGCTGTGTGGCAACGGGGTCGCTGACGCAGGCTCAGATGATCTCCCGGCGCAGGCCTTCCCCTCACCGCAAGCACTGTTGCAGGCCGATCTCTCCCTGCTGCCCATGCCCGGCGCCCGCCGCCGCACCCTGCAGACAGTCGCCCATGCGGTCATCGAGCAACCCGCGCTGCTGGCGCCCGGCCAGACGCTGGCCGCAGCACTCGACGCCTGGTGCAGCATCCCGGGGATCGGACCCTGGACCGCGCACTACATCGCCTTGCGGGCCTTGCAGGTCGCGGATGCGTTTCCCGCTTCTGATGCGGGTCTGCTGCGCGCTGCACGCAGTCTCGGTCTTGCCCATGACGCGCGTTCGCTGGAAGCACGCTCGGCGCGGTGGCGGCCACTGCGCGCTTTCATGGCGCAACACCTGTGGTGCAGCGACATGGCATGAGCGGGAGGAGGCGTGGAGTGGGGCGTTCATGCGCAGTATCATCGGACGCTCTTTCATTCGCCCAGTGCGCTCGCGAGGAATCTTCCATGAACAACGGCCCCAGCACCCGCCTGACCCGGCGAGCCTTTCTCTACCTGTCCAGCCTGTTCGCGGTGGCGGCCGGTCGTCCTGGCACCTTGGCCGCAGCCGAGCAGGCGGTTCCCAGCCCCGAAAAAATTTCCGAGTGGAATGCCTTGCTGAAGGAAGCCGCGGAGTTCCCGCTCTTCAGTGCACTGTTCGGGCGGCGCTCGCGTCGCTTCGGCTGGGGCATGGAAATCCCCCGCGGCCCGCTGAAATTCAAGTCCACCAAGGAGCCCTTGCCGCTGGACGATTTCGAGCGCTCGCTGCTGCTTGCTGCCGGACTCGGTGTTTCGGGATGGCACAACGGCATTCCCTATTCCGATGCTGAGGTGGGACTTTGCACGTATTCCGCGCGCTACACCGGGCGCACCCTCCCTTCCGCGGCAGGTATTGGCAATGCTGATCTCTTCTACACGGAAGACAGCGGTACCTATTTCGTGAGTACCCGTGATTCCGGTGCCGACGGCAGCTGGGCCGATGCGCGCATGACGGATGCCGAGAAATTGATCGCGACCGTCAAGCGGCATACCCATCAGATTAGCGACCAGCGCATCGATCTGCCGCGTGGTGAGCCTCATTTCAGTGCCCACAACAGCTGGAACTCGAACACCCCGGGCACCACGGTGTTCATGCCCATCGCCAACGTCTCCGAACAACTGCTCGGTTTTCTTTTCATCGTGCTCGGCTCCGGCTACACGCTCTGGGATGATCGTCATGGGCGCACGGCCGGTGACTTCGAAGCCTTCCACAAGAGCGGCTTGCTCAATCCGGAAAAGAAATACGCGCACTCCTACATGGAGCAGTACATCCTGACCTGCAGCGCCGTCGAGATGGGCGACATGGGCCACAACATGGCCCTCGCCCTGCAACCTCTGGGCCTCGGTGGATGGTTCTATTCGGGCATCAGTCCTTTCTCCCTGATGGGGGCCGGTGCGGCCAAGGGTGTGCCCGGACTCGGCTTCACTTTCGAGAGCCGCCCCGAGTGGGGCGTACCCAACCCGGTGGGGCTGGAGGGTGTCTACCAGGGTTACTGCCCGCCGTGGTACCCTGACATGCGTGCCGCGGTGCAGGCTTACGTCGATCTGAAATTTGCCAAGGGCGGTACCTATGATCCCACCAGCCCGGGCCCCTTCAAGGACAACGCCAGCATCAAGGGCGCAGCCGTTCCTCCCGAACCGGAGTTGGTGGAAGCGGTGGTCGCGGCTGCGGATTACATCTACAAGACCTATGGCAAATTCCCCGGCACGGTGCCCACGCTCTATATGCGGTTCTATACGCAGGCGCATCGACTCGAGACCGATTTCTACGACAAATTCTATGCGGCCGGCGCTTACCTCGAGACGCACAAGCGCAATGTGGCGCGCTGGCTGAAGAAAAACGGCGAGGCCTGAGCCATGCGTCCGCGCCTTACGGAGCTCGGCAAGGATCTTTACCACTGCGCGGACTGCAGCTACTGCGTGGACGCCGTGTGGGAAGAAGCAGGGCTCGCGCATGTGTGCGCGACCCTGCAAAGTCACAGTCCGCTCGCGAGCTATTCGGGCCGTGGCTATATCGCCGCGGCCCGCGCTTGGCATGAGGGCGCGCCGCTCGATACCTCCACGCTTGCCGATCGCGTGTTCACCTGCAGCACCTGTGGGCACTGCGAGACCGTTTGCCCCATCGGGCTGCGACCCACCCAGGTGGGGCTTGCCTTGCGCGCGGAACTGTGGGCCGAGGAGGCTGTCCCGGCCGCAACGCGTGCACTTGCCGACAGCGTCCTGCGTGACGGCAATCCCTGGGGAGTGCCGCGTGAAGCGCGCAACAACTGGCTCTCCGCCGCTACAGCACCAGCCTCGCGTGGTGATCTGCTCTATCTGCCGGGCTGTGCCGCTGCCACCGGCCATCCAGCCGAAGCCCGCGCTGCGGCCACGCTCATGCGGGCCGCAGGCCATGCCGTGCATGCACTGAAAGGGGATGGCTGCTGCGGCGCGCCCCTGCATGAACTGGGTCGCCCGGAGGACGCCTCGCGTCTCATCGCCGCGCTGGCCCGTCGCGCCGAGGGGGCCATGCCCATCGTGATCTCCGGGCTGGAATGTGCGGCGAGTTGGGCGAGGCATGACACCAGCTCAGAACCTGTGCAGTTTCTCGACTGGCTGCTGCAATACCTGGACGAAGGTGCGCTCACACTCATGGTGCGGGAGGGCGAGGGCAGGGACGTCGTCCTCCATCACAGCTGTCAGTCGCGCAACGCCGCCGAGGTCAACGAGGCCTTGCGCAGGCTTTGTGATCATCTCGGTTTCCGTATCCACGAGGCGGCCGGTTCTCCCCGCCATGTGGTGTGTTGTGGCGCAGCCGGCGGGATGCCCGCCATCGCGCCCACCTCGGCGCAACGCATGGCTGAAGCGCGGCGCGAGGGTCTGCCGGATTTGCCCCTGCTCTCCGCGGATATCCGTTGTGTAGCCCATCATCGGCAGTCCGCGCCCGCGGCCCGGGTTTTCGGGCCTGCGGAATTCATCCTCGCCCATTGCACGGTGGGGGCATGAGCGTCGTGGAAGAAATCTGCGCGGAGATCGATCCCGCCCGAGTGTTTCGCGATCCGCTCGATCTGCTGACCTACCAGCGGGACTGTTCGGTGGTCACTCCCGGTCAGGCCTCGGTACTCGTGCGGCCCAACAGCAGTGCGGAGATCTCCTCCGTGTTGAAGCGTGCCCAGGCAAGCGGCACGCCGGTCTATGCCCGTGGCGCCGGCACCATGTATGCCGGCGGCGTGAACCCGGCGGCGGGTGGCGTGGTGCTCGACCTCTCGGGGATGGATCGCATCCTCGAGATCGATCCTGCGCGTGGGGTCGTGGTGGTGGAGCCCGGCGTGCGCTTCGGCAGCTTGAGCCAGGCGCTCAAACCTTTCGGACTCACGGTCGGCATCATTCCCTCCACTGCGCCCACTGCCACGGTGGGCGGCGCGGCATCTGCCCACGCACTGGGGACGGGATCCGCGCGTCACCAGAGTTTTGCGGACGAAGTGGTGGGACTGCAGGTGGTGCTGCCGGATGGACGCGTGATCGAAACCGGTTCGGCCGCAGCGCGGGGCAAGCATTTTCATCGCTTCGGCATGGGACCCGATCTCACCGGGCTCTTCCTCGGTGGAGATGGCACGCTGGGGGTGATCACCGCCATCGCGTTGTGGCTGCATCCCTTGCCCGCGTTCCGCACGACAGCGTGCCATCGATTCCCCGATGCGCAGTCAGCCGCAGGTTTCATCGCGGCGCTGCAGTCACGGGAACTCATGCGCAATGTCTGGTATGCGAGTGGCTACGAAGCCGGGACGATCAAGGGCCGGGTGCTCGCCGCGAGGCCCGACCATGCGCCGCAAGCTTGGCCGGGCTTCTGCGTGGGTCTCGATTTCGGCGGCGACGAGCCCTTGGTGCGTCATGACATGGCGCTCATCGCAGACCTCAGTGCCGAGCACGGCGGTGCGCCCTTCCCACTCTTCGATGAGGTGTATTTCAATCACCTGCGCAACGAGGAGATCTACTGGTATGGCTATGCCGGCTATTTCTCACGTTCGCGCTGCGCGATCCTGATGAGTTCGCTCGCAACCCCTGATCTGCCGCGATTCCTTGACAGTGTGCAAGGATTGCGCGAGAGCGAACCCGCCTTCCTGTGGGGCGGCGCCGTGGTGATCTGTCGCCGCGGCCTGCACGGGGGAGTGCTTGCCTTCTATGACGAGGCCAACCAGTGGCCGGAGGCTCAGGCCGCCGCGGCTCGTGCCGCCGCGCGACTGGTCGAGGCCGGTTGCACGCCCTACAAGACCGGCAAGATCTGGGCGGGCGAGCTGCAGGAATTCACGGCCTACCACCAGACCCTGACGCAGCTGAAGCACACCTTTGATCCGCGGGGCATCCTGTCGCCCGGCAACCTCGGCCTCGGGCTTTCCGCTCGGGACGCCGACGCGCCGCTCGCTGCGCCCCGCGACTCTCGGATGGCGCTGGACCCGGACTTTGTCCTGCATCCCCAATTGGTGCGGGATTTTCATGTGCTGGGACGGTGTGGTGAATCCCGCCTGCATGTCCTCTTGCGGCGGAATGCCGTGCTGCCATGGTTCCTGCTGGTGCCGGAGACCTCGGTGCAGGAATTGTTCGAGCTGCCGCCGCCGCTCAGACAGGATCTCGAGGCGCGTGGCGATGTGCTCGCGCGTTTCGTGAAGGCTCACTTCAACAGCGACAAGATCAACGTGGCCGCCATTGGCAACATCGTGCCCCAGCTGCATCTGCATGTGATTGGCCGGCAGGTGGATGATTGCTGCTGGCCTCTGCCGGCCTGGGGCCATCTGCAGGGCAAAGCCAGCTACTCCGCTGAGACTCTGGCAAACCTCACGACCGCGCTCGGAAGCTTGCCGGGATTCAATTTCACCGCCGTCGCTGACGGCATCCCTTCACAGCCCTGAATGACCGCCAAGGCAAGCGCATGGACGGTGATCATCAGGCACTCGCACGCGGCAACCCATGAATGACCAGCACGCGCCGCTCGCCGGCGAATTCGATTACATCATTGTCGGGGCAGGCAGCGCCGGTTGCGTGCTTGCGAACCGTCTGTCGGCAAATCCCGGCTGCTCCGTCCTGGTGCTGGAGGCGGGCGGCAAGGATGACTATTTCTGGATCGACATTCCCGTCGGCTATCTCTTCACCATCGGCAATCCGCGCACCGACTGGTGTTTCAAGACCACCGAGGATCCGGGGCTGGCAGGACGCAGCCTGGGATATGCCCGCGGCAAGGTGCTGGGAGGATGTTCTTCCATCAACGCGATGATCTACATGCGTGGCCAGCGCGAGGATTTCGATCACTGGGCATCGCTGGGAAACCGCGGCTGGAGCTGGGACGAAGTGTTGCCGGACTTCAAGCGCATGGAAGACTACGCACATGGCGGTGATGAGCTGCACGGTGTGGGCGGAGAGTTGCGCGTGGAAGAGCGCCGCGTCAGCTGGGAGATCCTCGATGCCTGGCGTGAGGCGGCAGAAGCCTGCGGAATCCCGCGCATCGATGAATTCAACCGGGGCGACAACCACGGCAACGCCTACTTCCAGATGAACCAGCGCCGTGGCATGCGCTGGAGCGCAACCCGCGCGTTCCTGCGCCCTGTTCTCGGCCGACCCAACCTACAGGTGCGGACCGGGGCGCAGGTTCACAGGCTCGAATATGCGGCTGGAGAATCCCCGCTCAAAGTGGAAGGACTGCTGTATCGCGACGCCGGTGGCCTGAAGAAAGTGCGCGCGCGTCGCGAAGTCATCCTCGCCAGTGGCGCCATCGGCAGCCCGCAGATTCTGCAGCTGTCCGGTATAGGCCCTGCGGAGACGCTGACGGCGCAGGGTGTTGCGGTCAGACATGCGCTGCCGGGAGTGGGCGGCAGCCTGCATGACCATCTGCAGATTCGCACGGTCTATCGTGTGAGCGGGGCGAAGACGCTCAACGAACGCGCCAACAGCCTGTGGGGGCGCGTCACCATGGGGCTCGAGTATCTGCTGTTCCGTACAGGTCCGCTGACCATGCCACCCTCGCAGCTCGGTGCCTTTGCGCGCAGCGATACCGACCAACCCACGGCCAATATCGAATGGCATGTGCAGCCCTTGTCGCTGGATCGCTTCGGTGAGCCGTTGCATCCGTTTCCCGCCATCACGCCTTCGGTGTGCAATCTGCGCCCCACCAGTCGTGGGCACGTCCGCATCCTTTCACCCGACCCGGAGGCCGCGCCTGAGATACGGCTCAATTACCTGTCCACGCCCGAAGATCAGAAAGTCGCGGTGGATTCCCTGCACTACACCCGGCGCATCATGGCTTCAGCGCCACTGGCGCGTTATCGGCCGGAGGAATGGAAACCCGGTCCGGAAATCACGAGCCCAGAGGCCATGATGCAGGCAGCGCGCGAGCTCGGCACGACCATTTTTCATCCGGTCAGCACCTGTCGCATGGGCCGTGATGAGGCCGCCGTGGTGGATGACCGCCTGCGGGTGCATGGTGTGCAGGGCCTGCGCGTGGTGGATGCCTCCATCATGCCGCGCATCACTTCCGGCAACACCAATGCGCCGACCATGATGATTGCGGAGAAGGCCGCGCGTTTCATCCTCGCCGGCGAGTAGGGTCGGTGCTCACTGCGCCTTGCGGAAAGTGAGATTGATGCGATGGGCGCCAGTCGCCGGATGCACGCCCGGTTTCAAAGTCAGCACGCCGTGATAGTGGCGCCGCGCCGGGCCACCCCACACGATGACATCCCCATGCTCAAGTGGAATGCGCATGACCGGTGCGCTCCGCGTGGCGCCTCCGAACTGGAACACCACCGGCAAGCCCAATGAGACGGAAACGATGGGCGCGGAGAAATCGCGCTCGTCGCGATCCTGGTGCAAACCCATGCGCGTGCCCACGGCATAGTGGTTGACGAGACAGGCGTCCGGCATGAAGTCCGCAAATCCGGCGTGCTCCGCCGCCTGTTTCGCCAGCGCAAGCCACGGCGCCGGCAGCGCCGGCCAGGGCTCGCCGGTTAGAGGATCGGTGGCCTCGTAGCGGTAGCCCCGACGATCGCTGACCCAGCCCACCTCGCCGCAGTTGCTCATGTTGACGGAGGTCCAATGTCCGCCCGGGGTCTGCATTCGCCGCGGAGGAGAGGCGATGGCCATGCGTGCCACATCCTCCAGCAGCTGTGGGGCGAGCGCGAGCGCAAAGCCGGGCAGCAGCATCACGCCGGCCGGCAGCGTCCCGGCGGCTGTGCTCTCCTGCGTGCCGCTGAACAGATCTTCCATCATCGATACATAGGCGCAGGCCCGGCTCTCATGCACAATCGCGCGGCAACTTTACAGGAGGCATCATGGTAGACCATCAAATCGGAACGGGCGCCCTCGCCGAGGCCGGCAAGTTCGTGCGCGTACATTACACGGGCTGGCTGCATGACCCGGCTGCGGCCGACAACAAGGGCCGCAAGTTCGACAGCTCGCGCGACCGCGGTCAGCCCTTCGGTTTCATGCTGGGTGCAGGCCAGGTGATTCAGGGCTGGGATCAGGGCGTGGCAGGCATGCGCGTCGGGGGCCAGCGCACGCTGACCATTCCCCCCGAACTCGGCTATGGGGCGCGTGGCGCCGGGGGCGTGATTCCGCCCAATGCGACCCTCGTCTTCGATGTGGAGCTTCTCGCCGTCGAATGAGGCGCCCGTTTACGGGATCTGTGCGAAATACGCCTGCATGCCCGCCAGGGTGAACAGGCGTGGGTAGTCAGCCTCGGGAATGTCGAGGCCGGTATGCTCGTGCAGGCCGACCACGAGATTGAGGAAATCCATCGAGTCGAGATCCAGCGCGAGGCGCAGATCCGCGCTGGCGCTGACTCCCCCGAGATCCGCTTCAGGTGCAATACCGGCCAGGATCTCCGCAACGAGGCGGCGCAGATTCTCTTCGTTCATAGACTCTCCGGTGCCGCGAGGCGTTGTGCGATATCAGCCAGCAGACGCCCTCCCTGGTGTCCATCACTCACGCGATGGTCGGCCGCCAAGGTCACGGTCACCACTGGTTGCGCCGCCAGACCGCCATCTTCCGTATGCCAAGGACGCTCGACAATGCTGCCAAAGCCCAGCATCGCCACCTGCGGTGGATGGATGATCGGCAGCACGGTCTCCGCGCTGCGCTCACCGAGGCTGGTGATGGTGATGGCCGCGTCGCGCAGCTCTGAGCCACGCAGCCCGCCATTGCGCGCGCGTTGCACCAGATCCCGCAGGGCCTGCATCAGCCGGGTGAGATCCATCAGATCCACATCATGCACCGCGTCCCACGAACCAGTAGTAACCTTCGGCGTCGCGCATCACGAGATCTCCAGTGAGATACCAGTCACCCTGAAAGCATTTCTCGTAGCGGGCGTGTTCGTCGAGCTAATCACGCATCATCGAAGGCCATCCCCGCCGGAGTACGAGCTCGCCTTCATCCATGGGCGTGTCGAGATGCTCCAGTTCTCCCGAGGGCAGACGGCGCACCACGGAGGCTTCGATGCCGGGCAGCGGCAGGCCCATGGAGCCGGGCTTGATCGGCAGCGCGGCGTAATTAGCGATCATGATTCCGCCGGTTTCGGTCTGCCACCAGTTGTCGTGAAAGGGTCGGCCGAAAGCCTCCCGGCTCCAGACCACCGCTTCGGGATTCAGCGGCTCACCGACACTGCTCATGAAGCGCAGATGGGGCAGCGCATGACGACGCACCGCCTCCGCGCCGAGCTTCATCATCATGCGGATGGCGGTGGGTGCGGTGTACCACACCGTGACTGCTTCTTCCTGCAGGATGCGATACCAGCTTTCGGCGTCGAATTCCGCTTCCACCACCACATTCGTCACGCCATGCGTCAAGGGCGCGATGATCCCGTAGCTCGTGCCCGTGACCCAGCCGGGATCTGCCGTGCACCAGAACACGTCCCCGGGATGCAGATCGAGCGCATGAAAGCCGGTCATATGATGGGTGATGACTGCTGCATGCACATGGAGCACGCCTTTGGGTTTGCCCGTGGTGCCGCTGGTGAAATGCAGCAATGCGCGGTCTTCCGGATCGGTGTCCGGAATCTCGAACACAGCGGATTGCCCGGCCAGCAGCGCAGGCCAGGCGATGACCCCGGCGGCTTTCTCCACGGTCTCGTCTTCCACCACGATCACATTGCGCAGCGTTGGCAGAGACGCACGCAGCGGGGCGATCTTGCGGCGATAGAGACTGGCCGTCGTCACCAGCACCTTCACGCCCCCCAACGCGAGGCGGGTGGTGAGAGGTTCCGGACCGAAGGCGGAAAAGAGCGGACACACCACGCAGCGTTGCTTGAGCGCACCCAGCGCTGCGATGTAGAGCTCGGGAATCCGGCCCATGAGCAGGAACACAGGATCTCCCGCCGCGACACCAAGCCCCGCAAGCGCGTTGGCAAAGCGACTGGTTTCGGCAGACAGCGCGGCATAACTGAATTCGCGCCGCGCTCCTTCGCGGCCAATCCAGCGCAAGGCGATGTGCTCGCCACGCCCATCGAGGACATGGCGGTCCACCGCTTCATGGGCGATGTTGAGGCCACGGCCATCAGGCAGGCCCTGTAGATTGCTGCGCGCGTCGTCCCAGCTGAAGTGCGCGCGAGTCTCCGCGTAGTTCGTGAGATTGGGACGCACCGCACCGGGAAAGGGAGGCTTGTCGATGCGCGGATAGCGCGCGCCCAGAGGGTTGATCGGATCCTGATCTTGCATCGCATTCCTCGCGAAACCGGATGGCGGAAAGGCCAAACTACCCTGAATCCGACCCTCGTGACTGATGATGATCAACTGGACCGCCTGCCGCCGACTGAGCGTCCAGGGCGGAGATCGTCGCGTCGATGGCAATCGGGTCGCTCTCGCCGCGTACTGTACGGAACAGCCGGTCAGCCTCCGGGAAATGTCTCTGCAGGAGATTGAGCCACTGTTTCAGTCGCCCAGGGGCGTGTCGGGGCGCGACTTCCAGGCGCACGCGCTGCCAGTACTCCGCGATCATCGGCAACAGGCGCGCCCAGGCACCTTCCTCGCGCGGACCCTGCCTGCCGGCCAGCCAGTCCCGGATGCGGCATGCCAGGAAGGGATCAGCGAGCGCACCGCGCCCAAGCATCACATCCACCAGACCGCTCTCCGCACGGCAGCGCAGGTAGTCGTCCAAGGTCCAGATCTCACCATTTGCAACGACCGGAATGCGGACGGCCGCGGCAATCCTCGCAACCCAGGCCCAGTGCGCCGGCGGGCGATAGGCCTGATCCCGGGTGCGGGCGTGCACCACGAGCATTTCGGCGCCGCCCTCGGCCAAGGCCTGGGCGGCCTCGATGGCGAGCGAAGTGTCGCGAATGCCGAGCCGCATCTTGGCCGTCACTGGCACCCGTCCGCCACTGGCGGCGGCCACTGCACTCGCGATGTCATGCAGCAAGCTGGGCTCCGCCAGCAGCACGGCTCCACCCCGATGGCGGTTGACCTGGGGTGCCGGGCAGCCGAAGTTGAGATCGATGCCCGCCGGCCGCAGGGCAAGCAGACGTGCGGCGTTCTCTGCCAGACGTTCGGGATCGGAGCCCAGCAACTGGACCCGTACCGGCGTGCCGGCAGGCGTGCACGCACCTGCCCGCAATTCGGGCGCGGCCTTGAGGAAGCTGCGCGCGGGCAGCAGACTGCCGGTCACGCGCACGAATTCGGACACGCACCAGTCATAGTCCGCGGCGCGGGTCACGACTGCCCTCAGCCGGGCATCGAGCAGGCCCTCCATGGGGGCGAGCAGCAGGCGCGGTGGGACGGGTGTGGGCTGCAGGTCTGCGGTCTCGCGGACAGAAGGGCACCCACCATAATCACCCGGCTGGATTCACACCAGCCGGCACGTCGGGTTGGAATGCCGACCCGGAGGAATGCACATGGCCTTGATCAGGATTACGCCCCGCGTGGCCTTGCCCGACAGCGAGATCAGCTGGGAGGCCCTGCGCGCGCAAGGCGCCGGTGGACAGAACGTCAACAAGGTGTCCAGTGCCATCCATCTGCGCTTCGACATCAAGGCTTCCTCGCTGCCTGAAACCTGGAAAGTTCGGCTCTGCGAACGGCGCGATCACCGCATCTCACGCGAGGGCGTGCTGATCATCAAGGCGCAGCGCCATCGCAGCCAGGAGCAGAATCGCGAGGACGCTCTGGCGCGTCTGGTGGAACTGCTGCAGACCGCGAGCGTGGTGCCGAAGGTCCGCAAGGCCACCCGACCCACACGCGGGGCACAGGAGCGACGACTGGCCGGCAAGGCGCGGCACGCCAGCCTCAAGCGCCTGCGTGGTGATCGACCCGACACCTCAGACTGAATCCTGTGCGATGATTCGTCGCCCTCAAGCCCACGACAGGAGACCCCGATGAAACTCTACGAGATGCGAACCTACACTCTGCAGGTCGGCAAGATGGGCGAGGCGGTGAAGCTGTATTCCGAGCTGGGTTTCCCGGCGTTGCAGCGAGCTGGTCTCGACCGCAAGCTGGTGGGGTATTTCCAGGCCGATACGGGCACCATCAACCAGTTGGTGCACCTGTGGAAGTTTGACGATGACGCGGACCGCCGGGCCCACTGGGCGGCACTTTATGCCAACCAGGAATTCATTGAAGGCTTCGCCGCGAAATTCCGTCCGCTGCTGGTGTCGCAGGAAGTGAAGCTGTTGACGGCGGCGCCGTGGGGGCCACATCCCTGAGGGGATCCGCCCTCGTGTCCGCCGGCCATTGGCATGCGCCGATCGCAAGGCGATGAACGAATGAGAAGGTGGTGCCGGGGGTGGGACTCGAACCCACACATGGTTTCCCATACTGGATTTTGAGTCCAGCGCGTCTACCAATTCCGCCATCCCGGCAGGAAGGCGCAGTATAGTGAAAGGCTCCCCGCGGGGGCTACTCCCGAAATGATGATGCCAACTCCGGCCCATAGCCGGAGGACGGCATGAAGCGCATGCAAAAGTCTGATTTCCATTACGACCTGCCCGAGTCACTCATCGCCCAGTATCCCTTGCCGGAGCGCGCTGCCGCGCGCCTGCTGACGCTGGAGGGACGTACCGGTGCACTCGCCGATCGCCTGATTCGCGATCTGCCCGAGATCCTGCTGCCGGGCGATCTGCTGGTGATGAATGACACGCGGGTGGTCCCGGCGCGTCTCCATGGCCGGAAGCAGAGCGGTGGACGATTCGAATTGCTGGTCGAGCGCCTGATCTCCTCGCACCTGGCACTGGCCCATGTGCGCGCAAGCAAGGCTCCCAAGCCCGGCATGACCCTGCTCGTCGAGGGCGGGGGCTGCCTCGTGGTGCAGGAAAAACGCGAGGACGGCCTTTATCTGCTGGAAGCCGCAGCAGGCGAGGGACTCACCGCCTTGCTCGAAGCACACGGCCACATGCCCTTGCCGCCTTACATCAGCCGTGCGGATGAGCCTGCGGATCGCGACCGCTATCAGACCGTCTTCGCGCGTCGCCCCGGCGCGGTGGCGGCGCCGACTGCGGGGCTGCATTTCGATGAGGCCCTGCTGGCCGCGCTCGAGGCGCGCGGGGTATTGCGTACCACCGTCACCCTGCATGTGGGCGCGGGCACCTTTCAGCCCCTGCGCAGCGAGCGCATCGAGGATCACCACATGCACGCGGAATGGCTGGAGGTCTCCGCGGAAACCGTGGACGCAGTCGCGGCGGCGCGCGCGCGGGGCGGGCGCGTGGTGGCCATCGGGACTACGGCCGTGCGCGCACTCGAGACGGCAGCACGCAACGGCGTCCTCGAGCCCTATACGGGCGATACCCGCCTGTTCATCACGCCGGGTTATCGCTTCCGGGTGGTGGACGCGTTGCTGACCAATTTCCATCTGCCCGAATCCACCCTGTTGATGCTGGTCAGCGCCTTTGCCGGTCATGCGCAGGTGATGGCCGCCTACCGCCACGCGGTGGCAGGCGGATACCGCTTTTTCTCTTACGGGGATGCCATGTGGGTCACGCTATGAAATTCGCCCTGGAGGCCACCGACGGTCGCGCGCGTGCCGGGCGCCTGGAATTTCCGCGGGGCGTGATCGAGACACCCATCTTCATGCCGGTGGGCACCTACGGCACCGTCAAGGCGATGACACCGCAGGAGCTGGAAGGGCTGGGGGCGCAGATCATCCTCGGCAACACCTACCACCTGATGCTGCGCCCGGGCACGGAGATCCTGCAGGCCCATGGCGGCCTGCACGGTTTCATGCACTGGTCCCGGCCCATCCTGACCGACTCGGGTGGTTTCCAGGTCTTCAGCCTGGGGGACATGCGCAAGATTTCGGAAGAGGGCGTGACCTTTCGCTCGCCCATCAATGGCGACAAGGTGTTCCTGTCTCCCGAACGTTCCATGGAAGTGCAGCGGGCCATCGGTTCCGACATCGTAATGGTGTTCGATGAATGCACGCCTTACCCCGCCACCGAGTCGGCCGTGCGCACCTCGATGGAGCTGTCGATGCGCTGGGCCGCGCGCAGCAAGCAAGCGCATGGCGACAGTCCCGCCGCCCTGTTCGGCATCGTGCAGGGCGGTGTGCATCAGGGGTTGCGTGAAGCCTCGGCGGCGGCGCTGGTCGAGCTTGGATTCGACGGTTATGCCATTGGCGGACTCTCCGTGGGTGAGCCCAAGGAGCACCTCTACGGAATCACCGCCTTCACCACCGGCCTGCTGCCCGTGGACCGGCCCCGCTACCTCATGGGGGTAGGCACACCGGCGGATCTGCTGGAGGCCGTCAGCCAGGGGGTGGACATGTTCGACTGCGTGATGCCCACCCGCAATGCCCGCAACGGTTACCTGTTCACCTCACAGGGCGTGGTGAAGATCCGCAACCAGCGGCATCGGGCCGACCTGTCGCCGCTGGACCCCGACTGCAGCTGTGATACCTGCCGGCACTACTCGCGGGCCTACCTGCACCATCTGGACAAGCAGAACGAAATCCTGGGCTCGCGGCTGAATACCCTGCACAACCTGACCTATTACTTGGCACTGATGCGCGGGATGCGGGCGGCCATTCGGGCCGGGGAATTCGCGCATTACCGGCGGCGCGTGGAGGCCGGCTGGGCGGCGGGTGCACAGGGGTGAGCCGGCCGCGCGGCCTGTGCCATAATGCGGGCCGTTTTGCCCGGGGGTAAGCATGAATTTCCTGATCCAAGATGCCATGGCGCAGACCGCCGGTGGTGCCCAGCAGGGCGGCCTCATGGGCTTCCTGCCGCTGATCATCCTGTTAGTCGCCTTTTACTTCTTCGTCATCCGGCCCCAGATGAAACGCCAGCGCGAGCATCAGACGCTCGTGCAGGGCCTGCAGAAGGGCGACGAGGTGGTGACCAACGGTGGCCTGCTCGGGCGGGTCAGTGAACTCGCCGACGTGTACCTGAAGGTCGAGGTGGCCAAGGGCGTGGAGGTCAAAATCCAGCGCGCTGCCGTCTCCATCGTGCTGCCCAAGGGCACCCTGAAGGAAATCTGAGCCCACGCCGGTCGCAAGGATCGGCTACGGAAACCCGCAATGAACCAATATCCCCTCTGGCGTTATCTCCTGGTGCTCGTGGTGCTCATCACCGGCATCCTCTATGCCGCGCCGAATCTCTACGGCCAGGCCCCCTCGCTGCAGATCTCCGCGCGGCGCGCTGCGCCCGTCGACGAGTCCCTGGAAAAGTCCGTCACTTCAGCGCTGGAAGAAGCCAAGGTGCCGTGGCTGGCCGTCGAACGCACGGACAAGCGCCTGCTCATCCGGTTTCCCGATGATGCTGCCCGTGCCGCCGGCATGCCCGTGGTGAGTGACAAGCTCGGGACCAAGGATTACCTCGTGGCGCTCAATCTGGCGCCGGCCACCCCGGTCTGGCTGCGCGATCTCGGGGCCAAGCCCATGTACATGGGGCTGGACCTGCGTGGTGGGGTGCACTTCCTGATGCAGGTGGACACGGATGCCGTGCAAAGGCAGCTCGAGGATCGCTTCATTGCCGAGCTGCGCGCAGCTTTTCGCGAGGAAAAGGTCCGTTTCCGCACGGTGTCCCGCAGCCCCTCCGGCGGTGTGCTGGTGACGTTTCTGAACGCGGACGCGCTGGCCGCCGGAACGACCATCCTGGACCGCGACTTCGTGGATCTGGAGGCCTCCGAGACGGGTTCG
>Ga0194123_10001881_pt1 | contig 29526 bp, 25 predicted proteins | sample TA2MahsurfametaG_5_FD_155479 | JGI IMG/M metagenome (GOLD analysis project Ga0194123, IMG submission 155479) | Freshwater microbial communities from Lake Tanganyika, Tanzania - TA2015023 Mahale A surface | ecosystem: Environmental > Aquatic > Freshwater > Lake | place: Tanzania: Lake Tanganyika... | reverse complement strand
CCAGTGAACCGCCACGTTCGGGTGCGAGCGTGAGCAGCACCAGATCGGAGCCGGTCACAGCGCGTAACTCGCGAAGATCGGCCTCGGTCGCATCGCGCATCACGGCAGGGTTGTGCGCGCCTTTGAAGCCAACTTCCGGCGAGAGGAAGGGGCCTTCGATATGCCAGCCTACCAATGCGGAGCGGAGTTCCGCATTTGCATCGCGAATGACCTTCGCCCGACGTGCGCGGGCCATCATTTTCGGCCACTCGTCCGTGATCAGCGTGAAGCAGAAGCGCCCGCAACCGTCACGACGCATCTGGCGCGCGGCGGAGAGCAAATGCGTCTCAGTGAGGTGATCATCACGCTGAAAATCCACGCTGCCGTAACCGTTGATCTGCAGATCGAAAAGCGTGGGGGCAAGCCAGCCACCGTCCGTTTCGTCCTTAGTCGGACTGACTTCGGAGATGATACCCCCGCTCCATTTCACGCGCAGGTGCTGGCCGCTGGCGAAGTGGCGTCCACATATTTCACCGTGATGCATGTCGGATTCGTAGCGTGACGGGCGACGGGCTTCGAGCAAGAACCTTATTAGGCCAACCTTCACTGCAACTGCCGCCGGTAGTCCCGGGGCGCAACTTGAAGGACAGGCTAAACGCGCCCTCGCTCAAGTGCGGGGCGCGGGCGACAGTGGCACGGACAATCTCCCAAACGTCGTTTGTTCCCCGACGCGGCCTGCGTGAGATAACTTTAAGCCTTACTGCCCAGCTTTGACCGAGATCAGCTCAATGTCGAAAATGAGCGTTGAATTTGGGCCGATGTCACGGCCCGCACCGCGCTCGCCGTAGGCCAACTCGGACGGAATGAACAGCTGCCACTTCGCGCCTTCCTTCATGAGTTGGAGCGCCTCGGTCCAGCCTTTGATGACGCCGTTGACGGGAAATTCCGCCGGCTCGCCGCGCTTGTAGGAGCTGTCGAACTCCGTGCCGTTAATGAGTGTGCCTCGGTAGTGGGTCTTTACGGTGTCGGTGGCCTTCGGGGTCTTGCCGGTGCCGTCTTTGATGACTTTGTATTGGAGGCCGCTGGCGGTGGTCTTCACGCCTTCCTTCTTTTTGTTGTCCGCGAGGAATTTCTCGCCTTCAGCCTTGTTTTTTCCGAGGCCCTCTTCGCGGGCGGCAGATTGCTTGGCCATCATCTTTTTCTGGAAGTCCTGCATTACCTGCTGCACCTCCTCATCAGTGAGTTGCGGCTTCGCACCAGCGAAAACGTCCTTCATCGCAGCAGCGAGGGCGTCCGGATTGATATCCAGCCCTTCCTGTTTCATGCTCTTGCCGATGTTGAGGCCAATGCTGTAGCTGACTTTGTCCTTGTCGTCTTTGAGGGTCATTTTGGTATCGGCGGCGGACGCGGCCCCGGTCAGAAGGCCGAGAGCGAGGGCGGCGGTGGTGATGGCTTTCATTGCGTTGTGTTATGAGCGCCCGGAACGGACCGGCCGCGATTGGAGTGAAGCTACCAGCCGTCGCCTCCAACGCGAGGGAAATTTCCAAAGCTTTAGGTAAGGATGATTTCTGACCTAGCATCTTTAATCACCCCACCACGAGATTCACCATCTTGCCGGGCTTCACGATGACCTTCTTCACGGTCTTGCCTTCGAGCAGCGGCTTAACCTTCTCGGCGGCGCGCGCGGCGGCTTCGTGCGCGGCTTCGTCGGCACCGGCGGCGAGGCGGATGACGTCCCGCAGCTTGCCGTTCACGGAGACGGGCACTTCCACTTCGCTCTCGACGAGCAGCGCGGGGTCGTGGCTGGGCCAAACGGCATAGCTCAATGATGGGGCGCGCTGGCCGAAGGCGGCGTGCAGGCGTGCCCACAGTTCCTCGGCCAAGTGCGGCGCGAAGGGCGCGAGCAGTTGCAGGAAGGTGCGCATCACGGACAACGGGCGCGACTGCCAGCTGTTGGCCTCATTCACGAAGACCATCATCGCGCTGATGGCGGTGTTGAAGCGCAGGTGGTCGAGGTCTTCGGTGACTTTCTTGATGCAGGCGTGGAGCGCCTTGAGCTGCGAGGGCGAGGCGGCCACTTCGGCGATGGCACCATTAAGCAGGATCTGGTCGAGCAGTTCAGCACCCGGCTGCGCGGCGGTGGTTTGCGCCTGCTCGAACGCGGTCTCGGACTTTTCGTCCACGAACAACCGCCAAACACGCCCAAGGAAGCGATAAACACCCTCGACGCCGCGGGTGTTCCATGGCTTGGTGTCCTGCAACGGACCCATGAACATTTCGTAAAGTCGGAAGGCGTCCGCGCCGAACTCGCGCAGCACGTCGTCGGGGTTCACCACGTTGCCGCGCGACTTGGACATCTTCTGGCCATCCTCGCCGAGAATGAGGCCCTGATTGACGAGCTTGAAGAACGGCTCGGCGGTCGAGACATGGCCGAGGTCGAAGAGAACCTTGTGCCAGAAACGGGCGTAGAGGAGGTGGAGGACGGCGTGCTCCGTGCCGCCCACGTATAAATCCACGCCGGGAGTTGAGGAGGAGTTTTCAGTATTCAGTTTCCAGTTTTCAGACTGAACACTGTTCACTGAACACTGATTACTGTTCACACCCATCCAATAGCTCTCGGCCTCGCGGCTGACGAACGTCGTGCCGTTCTTCGCATCGAGGTAGCGGAGGTAATACCAGCAGGAGCCGGCCCATTGCGGCATGGTGTTGGTCTCACGCGTGGAGCCGTCGGGAAGTTTGAGCCATTCGGTCGCGCGGGCCAGCGGGGGCTGTCCGTCAGCAGTGGGCTTATAGTCTTCGAGCGTGGGCGGAAGCACGGGCAGGCTCTTCTCCGGCACCGCCTCGTGAAAGAGATTTCCGTTCGCGTCACGTTTCCAAACAATGGGAAATGGCTCACCCCAATACCGTTGCCGGCTGAAGAGCCAGTCGCGCAGCTTGAAGTTGATAGTCCTTTTTCCGAGGCCCTTGGCTTCGAGCCAACCAGTGATTTTTGCTTTGGCTTCGGGGGTGGGGAGGCCGTTGAGCGACACGTCTGCGCTGCTGGAGTTCACCGCCCTTCCCTCGTCGGTGAAGCCCTGCCAGTCCTTCCCGGCAGGCGGTTCCACAACTTGCACGATGGGCAAACTGAACTTCTTCGCGAACTCCCAGTCCCGCTCGTCATGCGCGGGCACGGCCATGATGGCGCCGGTGCCGTAGCTCGCGAGCACGTAGTCGGCAATCCAGATGGGAATCTTCTCCCCGTTGGCGGGGTTGGTGGCATACGCGCCGGTGAAGACGCCGGTCTTCTCCTTCGCCAACTCGGTGCGTTCGAGGTCGGACTTCCCGGCGGCGAAAGCTTGGTAGTCAGCCACGGCCTGCTTCTGTTCCGCCATGGTGATTTGCGGCACGAGCTTGTGCTCGGGCGACAGCACCATGTAAGTCGCGCCGAAGAGCGTGTCCGGCCGCGTGGTGAACACGGTGATGTAGTGTTCAGTGTTCAGTGATTCAGTATTCAGTGGAGCGTCCGTGGGCGACCCACCGCTCACTGAACACTGATTACTGAACACTGAAAACTTCACTTCCGCGCCCTCGCTGCGGCCAATCCAGTTCCGCTGCATCTCCTTGAGCGAGTCGCTCCAGTCAATCGTGTCCAGATCGGCTAGCAGGCGCTCGGCGTAGGCGGTGATGCGGAGCATCCATTGACGCATCGGCTTGCGGATGACTGGGAAGCCGCCAACCTCGCTTTTGCCGTCGATGACTTCCTCGTTGGCCAGCACGGTGCCGAGTTCGGGACACCAGTTCACCGGCGCTTCGCTGACGAAGGCGAGGCGCTTGGAGTCACGGTAAGCTCGCTTGTCCGACGCGTTAACGCAGCCTTCGGGATACTTCAGCGTGGAGATTGGCTCCGCACGGTTTGTCTCGGGATTGCACCACGCGTTGTAAAGCTGGAGGAAAATCCACTGCGTCCAGCGGAAGTAGTCCGGATCGGTCGTGGCCAGTTCGCGCGACCAATCGTAACTGAAGCCGAGGGACTTAATCTGCCGCGTGAAGTTCGCGATGTTCGTCTCCGTGGTCTTGCGCGGATGCTGGCCGGTTTTGACGGCGTATTGCTCGGCAGGCAGGCCGAAGGAGTCCCAGCCCATTGGATGCAGCACGTTGAAACCCTTCGCGCGCCGGTAGCGGGCGAGGATGTCCGTGGCGGTGTAACCCTCCGGATGCCCGACGTGCAGCCCCGCGCCGCTGGGGTAGGGAAACATGTCGAGGATGTAAAACTTCGGCGGGAGCTGCACAGCCTTAGGGGCATGGCCCGCGAGTGAATAACGCACCCCAAACGGATGCCCTTCCGGCACGATGTCGCCCGGGTTGAAGGCGCGGAAAGTCTGCTCCGCATCCCAACGCTGCTGCCACTTGGGCTCAATCAAATCGAACGGATACTGTCTGCGGCTCGACATAGGACGGGGATTATTGGAGCAGCGCGTAAATCCGGGCAATGGCGGAGTTGGCAGCGGGAGGAAATCGCTGCCTTGGACGACATTGAATCTGGCTCCCTGCTACGCCACGCTCCGGGCATGGCAGCAACGAAAAGTCGACTTGTCCTTATCACCGGCACTTCGCGTGGGCTCGGGCGGGCGATGGTGACGGAATTCATCCGGCGCGGGCACACGGTCTTGGGCTGCGGACGCAGCCGCGCGTCGATGACGGAATTGGCCCGCCTCCACGGCGCGCCACATGACTTCACAGTCGTAGATGTGACCGCCAACGAAGCAGTGGAAGCCTGGGCCAAGCGCATTCTCCAATCGCACGGTGCACCGGACTTGCTGCTGAACAACGCCGCACTCATCAACCGCAGCGCGCCGTTGTGGGAGGTCAGTGCCCAAGAGTTTTCCGATGTCTTAGACGTGAACGTGAAGGGCGTGGCAAATGTCATCCGACACTTCGTTCCCGCAATGATCGCCCGCCGCAGCGGAGTGGTCGTAAACTTTAGCTCTGGCTGGGGCCGCTCGACCTCAGCGGAAGTCGCGCCCTATTGCGCGACAAAGTGGGCAATGGAGGGGCTGACGCAAGCTCTCGCACAGGAACTACCACCAGGCATGGCTGCGGTCCCACTCAATCCAGGCGTCATTAACACCGATATGTTGCAAAGCTGCCTCGGCGGCTCCGCCGCAGCGTATCCCATTGCAGACGAGTGGGCGAAGCTCGCCGTGCCCTACTTGCTCAAGCTCAGCCCGCGCGACAACGGCCGTCCACTCACGGTTTCAGGGGTGCCGGAAGACTGAAGCGCTGCGGACAATTGACTTGCGGCCTAGGTTGGTCCGCCCCAAGACTAAGCCATTATTGGGCCCGTAGCTCAACGGTTAGAGCAGGCGACTCATAATCGCTTGGTTACCGGTTCGAATCCGGTCGGGCCCACCAAGGCATTTTCCTGCTAGCGTCATCGCCCATACCCATCAAAGGTCTCCAAGAAAAGGTTGGTGAAACCGACAGTTGGTTAGAGTAACGCTATTTTTTCGAGGCATATTGCTTTCCTTTGGTTCGGCGCACGAACACGCCGGACTGCCATTCGTTTTCCACCTCGGTAGCGATGAGCCGCAAGCCGGCGGCGCGGTAGGCTCGTTTCACTCTCGCAAATTGCGTCTGCAAAATGCCGGCCAGCACCAGCACGCCGTCCGGCCGCAACCGGGCGAGGATGCGGGCGCGCTCGGCGATGAGGAGGTCGTAAATCAGATTCGCGCAGACGACGTGATACTGCGTCCCGCTCGTGGGCGGGAGTTTCGTGAGGTCGCGGCGCACGGGTATCACGAGATGGGCGACGCCGTTCTGCGCCGCGTTCGCCTTCGCTACGCGGACAGATTCGGGATCGAAGTCAAAGCAATGCACTGGCGAATAGCCCAGCTTGGCAGCGGCGATGGCGAGGATTCCGGAGCCGGTTCCGATGTCGAGGAACGATAGGGGGGGAGCAGGATTAGGATTAGGGCTACGAGAAGGAGCCGAGACCCGCGCCTCTGCTCGCACTCCTAATTCTAATCCTGCCGCTTGCCTCGCCGCCGCCAACTGCTTAAGGCAAAACCCCGTCGTCGCATGATGTCCCGTGCCAAAGCTCAGGCCGGGATCCAGCACGACGATGGCTTGGCCTTTGCGCGGCTTCTGCTTCACCCAACTCGGCTTGATGAGCAGCGCGTCGCCAATGGCGAGCGGCTTGAAGTGACGCTTCCACGACTCGGCCCAATCCTCGCGGCGCACCTTCGCGGTCGTGATTTCACCAGCGCCAACGGCGAGCCCGCACTCGGTCAGCAGTGTCAAGCCGGCCCGCAATTCAGCGGATGCGGCGGCGTTCCATTGCGCGGACTTTTCGAGATAGGTCGAGACCGTCGTCTCGCCAGTCTCGGCGTTAGAGTAAGTCGACGGTGTCTGCCCGAGCACGCGCAAGAGCAGTTCGGCGACAGCCTCCTCTGCTTCGAGCGTGGTGGCGATGGAGATGCGGAGCAGCGAGGCGGTTGGCATTTTTGGATTTACCGCCAAGGCATGTGCAGGAGACGGCAGATGATTCAGCTCTTTTTTCTCTCGAAGCAAAAACTCACCGCCGGTCACGCCACGGGGTGAAGTTCAGCAGTTCGACCTCGCTGCGGTGCGGGTGCTGCTCAACGACGGTGACGCTCGCATACTCGATGTCAAAATGCGCGAGCTTGGGCAGCGGCAGTTCGAGCAGCAGGGAGAGCAACATGCGAATGACCCCGCCATGGCACACGACCGCAACGGTTTGGCCAGGGCAGTCTCGGAGGATTTGCCTAAGGCAAGGTTCAACCCGACCGCGATACTGCGGGCCGGTTTCCGCGCCGGGAACTTCGCCGGCCTCCAGTTTCTCCAGCCAGTCGAACGCGCTGACGCCGAACCGCTCGTGGACCTGCTGCCAGCTCAGGCCCGTCCAGTCGCCGAAATCCACCTCACGCAGGCCGGCGAGCGTGGTGGCGGTCATGCCTTTCTGCGCGACGAGCGGCGCGAGCGTCTGTTGCGCGCGTTTCATCGGGCTGACGTAAATGGCGTTGAAGTGCGTGGCCGCGAGATAGTCCGCCATGGCCTTCGCCTGCTCGTGTCCGCGCGGCGACAGTTCCATGTCAATCCGCCCGCCGAAGATGCGGTGGTAACGCGCCTCAACTTCGCCGTGGCGCAGCAAAAACAATCTGGTGGGAGTGGGAGAACTCATGAAAGGGAATAGGAGATAGGAGATGGGAATGGGGTTCCGCAGTAAGCCCTATGGCCTATTCGCTATTCCCTATCTCCTCACTCGGTCACTTCACCGCCGCTTCCTGCAACGCCAGAAGTTCACGAATGCCCACGCGTCCGAGCGTAAGCATCGCCCCGAGTTGGTCATCGCTGAAGGTGCTTTCCTCACCGGTGCCTTGCAGCTCGATGAACTCGCCGGCGCCGGTCATCACGAGGTTCATGTCCACCTGCGCGGCGGCATCTTCGGTGTAGCAAAGGTCGAGCAACGGGATGCCGTTGACGATGCCTACGCTAACGGCAGCTACGGAGTTGGCGATAGGGTCAGCCGTGAGCTTGCCTTCGGCAGCAAGTTTCTTTAGTGCGAGCCGCAACGCGACAAACGCGCCGGTGATGGCCGCCGTGCGCGTGCCGCCGTCGGCTTGGAGCACATCGCAATCCACGCAGATGGTGCGTGCGCCAAGCTTTTCGAGGTCGAGCGCGGAGCGCATGGCGCGGCCGATGAGCCGCTGAATCTCGACCGAGCGGCCGTCCACCTTGCCCTTGCTGCTGTCGCGCTGTTTCCGCGTTAGCGTGGAGTAGGGCAGCATGGAATACTCGGCGGTGATCCAACCACCAGTGACGCCCTGTTCTTTCATCCAGCGCGGGACGGATTCCTCGACGGTCACGCCGCAGATGACGCGCGTAGAGCCCCACTCAATGAGCGTGGATCCAGCCGCGTGCGGCGCGATGTGGTTTTGGAAGCGCACGGGACGGAGTTGATCCGCGCGGCGACCAGCAGCGCGTAAGAACGTGATGGAGGCGGGTTCGGCCATAAGAGCAAGGATGGTAGGAGTCGCTCCCCCACCAGGCAACGCGAATGTCGCCCGCAGGCCGCCGAGCCGGCGGGGACGCCGGCGACACGGCCCGCGAGAAGCAGGCGCTACGTATCGCCGGCCTCCGGGCCGGCCGTGCCGCAAGCGTCCCGGTTGCCCGCCTTGGACTTTGGACTTTGGACTTTGGACTTTGGACTTTAGCTTCCACGTATGGACAAAGAGCAAGTCGCCGCCGTGCTCACCGAGATTGGCACGCTGCTGGAACTCAAGGGCGAGAACCCCTTCAAGACCCGCGCCTACCACAACGCCGCCCGCACGCTCGAAGGCCTCGCCGAGCCGCTGGAGAAAGTCGTGGCCGAAAACCGCCTCGGCGAAATCAAAGGCTTCGGCGATGCGCTCGTGGACAAAATTACCAAGCTCATCACCACCGGGAAGCTGCTCTACTACGACGAGCTGAAAGCCTCCGTCGCGCCCGGTCTAGTCGAGATGCTTGGCATCCCTAGCCTCGGGCCGAAGAAAGTAAAAAAGCTCCACGACGAACTCGGCGTGGACACCATCGAGGCCCTCGAAGCTGCGTGCAAAGCCGGCAAGGTCGCCGTCATCGAGGGCTTCGGCGAAAAGACGCAGGCGAAAATTCTCGAAGGCATCGCCTTCAAGCGCCAGTTCGCCAGCAAGCACCATCTGCACAAGGCTCTTGCCGTTGCACAGCCCATTCTCGAAAGCCTCCGCCAGCACCCCGACGTGACGCGTTGCAGCACCGCCGGTAGTTTGCGCCGCTGGAAGGAAACCATCGGCGACATTGATTTCCTCGTCTCCTCACGCGCGCCCGCCGAGGTCATCGAGTTCTTTGTCACGCAGCCCAGCGTTCTGAGCGTCAGTGCCAAGGGCGACACCAAGGCCAGCGTGATTGTCGAAGGCGGCATCCAAGCCGACCTGCGCGTGGTCAGCGATGCCGAGTATCCCTTCGCGCTCGCCTACTTCACTGGCAGCAAGGAGCACAACATCGTCATGCGCCAGCGGGCCATCGCGCGCGGCCTGCGCCTCAACGAATACGGCCTCTTCCGCTCCAAGGAGGAAACTCGCGACCACGCGCTCCGCCTGCCCTGCTACACGGAGGAGGACATTTTCCGCGAACTCGACCTCGCCTACGTGGAGCCGGAACTGCGTGAGGACCATGGCGAATTCGCCGCCGCCGAGGCGGGCAAACTCCCACGCCTGCTCGAATGGACCGACCTCCGCGGCTCGCTCCACAACCACTCGCACTGGAGCGACGGCCACGAGACGCTCGAACAAATCGCCGCGCATGCGGAAGAACTCGGCTTGAGCTACTGGGCTATCACCGACCACTCCCGCGCGAGCTTTCAGGCGAACGGCCTTTCCCCCGAGCGCCTGCGCGACCAGCTCAAGGCCATCGCGGAAGTGAACAAAAAACTCACCGACGACGGCACTGACTTCCGCCTGCTCACCGGCACCGAGGTGGACATCCTCAAGGACAAGCTCGACTTCCCCAACGACCTGCTCGGCGAGCTGGACGTGGTCGTGGCCAGCCTGCACGTCGCGGGCAGCGACGAGGCGGACAACACCAAACGCCTTCTCCGCGCGGCGGAGAACCCGCACGTCCACATGCTCGGCCATCTCACAGGCCGCCTGCTGCTGGAGCGCAACCCGTATCCCGTGAACCAGCAGTCCGTGATTGACGCGTGCGCGGAGACGGGCACCTGGCTCGAACTGAACGCCAGCCCGTGGCGCTTCGACCTCGACTGGCGGCTCTGGCACTACGCGCGCAGCAAAGGTGTAAAGTGCGTCATCAACTGCGACGCCCACCGCCTCGACCACTTCGGCTACCTCCGCCTCGGCACCGGCGTCGCGCGCAAAGGCTGGCTGACGAAAACTGACGTGGTAAACACGCTCTCGCTAGCGGAACTAAGGAAGGCGCTTAAAAAGAAAAGAAAGTAAGCGGGGAATTACTTGGAGTTCGAAGTGACTACCGGTTTTTGCCCCAAACGCTTTATGCCTTCTTGCTTTGACGGCTTGTGAGGAGGTTAGTTTTATTCGGGTCGAAAGGAATCATTTTCGTGATTTCTCTCAACCTAAGATAAGAGAATCAGCGAATACGTCGCGCCACGACTTGTAAACGTAGGTCCGTCACCGGCTGCCGGCCCTCGCCAGCAGTTGCTCGACGCGGGCGACATCTGCCGGCACATCCACGCCTACGCTGTCGTAGTCCACGCGCACGACGGCAATGGGAATGCCCTGCTCAAGCGCGCGAAGTTGCTCAAGCCGCTCAGCCTGTTCAAGCGGCGACTGCGGACATTTCACGAGCCGCAGCAGCAAGTCGCGCCGGTAGCCGTAAATGCCCAAGTGCTTCAGGAACGGAAAGGCGGCGAGCTGGCCGGCCGCGGACTGGCCCGCATGGTCACGCAGGAACGGGATTGTCCGGCGCGAGAAGTAAAGCGCGCGGCCTGCTGCGTCGGTGACGACCTTCACCACGTTGGGGTTGTCGTATTCCTCAGGGTTTGTGATGGCTGTCGCGGCGGTGGACATCTCCGCGCCCGCCAGCGCGCCGGCCACCACGTCAATCACCGCCGGGTCAATCAGCGGTTCGTCACCCTGAATGTTCACGACGGCATCGCACGCGTTGCGCGCGGCGACTTCCGCGATGCGGTCGGAGCCGCTGGGATGGTCCGCGCGCGTCATCTCCACGCGGCAGAAATTGCGCGCTTCGGCGGCGATGCGCTCATCGTCCGTGGCGACGACGATGTCGCACAATGACTTGGCAAGCTGACATCGGGCGATGACGCGCTGGATGAGCGACTGGCCGGCAATGGGATGCAGCGGCTTGCCGGGAAAACGGGTGGACGCGTAGCGCGCCGGGATGATGCCGAGAATATTCATGGCGAAGAACTTGAGCGCTTGGGCACCGTGGCCTCATTGGCCTTGGGCGCGCTGGGCGGGCGGTTGGTGGCACCGTCTTCCGGCACGGGCGTACCGACGCCGAAGAACGACAAACCGGCGCGCACTAGGATGGGTGTAAGCTTCACAATGAGTTCGCGCGCGTCTTTCACGTCTCGCACGATTTCGTTGCGAATGCCAAAATCAAACTCCCGCGGCTTGCCGGACTGGCGCAGGTCAGTCCACGTGCCCTTGCCAAGCGTGAGATTAAGCATGTCCAGGCCAACGAACTCCATCGGCGAATTTGTTTGCTCGACGCGCTGACCACGCCGAACGGCCTCGGTAGCACGACGGACTCCATCGAGGTTGGACTGGCCGTCTTGGTTGACGATGATATGCAGCTCGGCAAGGTGAAAGCGCAGGAGGTTAAAATGGAGCTTACGCTCTTTGACAAGCGCCGGGTCATACTCGACCGCTACTTCGGCTATGTGCACTAACGGCCCGCCGCCGAACTCGGCAGGGTTATGCACCACGAGCCGCTCCAACCGCGCCCGGCCGCTCCACGGGCGGAGTTCGAGCTTTTCAAGCCGCACCTCTAAACCGGTTTGTTTACGAAGCCCACCCTCGGCGAGAGCGGTAACGATGGCGTCGAAGCTCAAGGCCAGCACCGCCAGCAGCACTAGCAACAAGAGCAACAGGCGAAACGCCCACTTGAGCAGAAACTTCATGCGCGCAAGGGTGCGGGAGGGATGAAGCGATGCCAGTGCGCGTAGGCCTTGTCACGTAGCCCGCAACCTCCGACGCGAGGCAACGACGGCTCACAAAGAGGTTCCCATTTGATGCCTGGCCTTGTCACAACGCGATGTCCTCCGGCCGCACATCCAAGCATTCGTCCTGATCTTCCCAGAGCACGGCGGGGTAAAATTCGAGCAGCGCGGGCGCGAGCTTGTTGCCAGCGGCGGCCAACAGGCGCTCGGCCTCAGACGCTGCATCTTCCAGCGCGCGGTCATAATTGCCGGCACGCTTCTGCTGACGGTCATCCCAGTGCGCAACTTGGTGAACAGGCCCATATTTCTCCGCCCAGTTGCGAAGCAGCTTTTGCACATCCATGGGGATATCGCCAAAGGCAACAGCGGTGCCATTACAATGTTGGCAAATCAGGCCCTGGTCGATCACGTCGCGCGTGATAAGCGGCAGCAACGGCGCACGGCAACAGACCGACTCAGGATAATCGCGCGGCGGAGTGACGAGGCGCTTAAGCCAAATCTGCCGTTCGTGGGCTGCCTGCGCACCGAGCCGATAGGCGCCGACAAGCGGATGCGAGCTGCGCCAGACGCGGCCCTGTAATTGGCCCAGCGTCTGTGCCAGCCAACGCGCAAGGGTAAGGTCGTCGAAATCCTCGAAGACGTCGCCGTATTCGCGCCACAGCTTGTCATTCGGTGCTTCCGCGTGCTCGCTCATTGCAAAGCAGGATGCGAGTCACCTGCAAAAGTGCAAGGCAGTTCGCGGCATAGCACGGAAGAGAAAGATCGACCTCGGAGTCCGTCGAAAAGTGGAGCATACGGCTTCCACATTCTTAGGAATCACGCCCGGACTTCCACGATGGTGCCCTTGAAGACTTCCAGCGCTTTCTGGATGAGCGGGTCGTTCTTGAAACTTTCCTTGTCGAAGACGAAGCGCGGCGGCTTGTCAGCCTTCGCTGCGCCGGGAATAGGCTTGAGCGCGGCAGAAGCGCCAACCGCCGCCGGGTTAGGAGGAACAGGCGCTGCGGCAGACCGGGCGGGCGCCTCGGCCTTGATGAACTTGAGTTGGCAGCCGTGGTGACCCAACTCAGCCAGCTTAGTTTGCAGGACCGCGTGGTTTTTCGCGTTATCAACTAGCGAGAGATGGTCGGCAAACTCAGGGTCGAAACCGATGGTGAAAAGCTTGCCTTGGAAGGAAACGGGGTGTGCCTCCAACAGGTAACCGCGCGTGAACTGGCTCACCCGACCCACGGCTTCAAGGAGCTGCGCCCAAAGCCCATCAAGGTCGGCGGAGCCACCAGACTTTGGCGTGGGAACCTGGGCCAAAGCGTCGGCCAGCATGGGAGCAGGCGCGGAGGCAGAGGCGTAACTTGAGTCGGACGCGCTGGACTCTTGTCGCGGATTTACCACCCCCGCGGGAGCGGCCCCAGCAACGGACGCGGCAGATGGCGGTTGCATACTGCTGGCCGTAGCTCCACCAGCCTCGGCGCGTAATTGTTGCAGCTGCTTGAGCACCGTATCTAAAGGGACAGCGTTACGGGCTTGGATGGCCTTCAGTAAAGAGACTTCAATAAGAATTTTTTTTGAGGTCGTTTCGCGCAAGCGGCTCTCGCAATCGGACAGCACCTCCATCACGCGCGTCACGGCGTCAGGGGGAGCGAGCTTCGCCTGATCGGCCAGCGCAGCGGCCTCAGCCTCGGAGACTTCGAGCAGCTTAAGATCGCCTCGCGAAACTTGAAAAATGAGCAGGTTGCGAAAGTGGTTGAGCAGATCAGTGACCAAGCGACCGAGGTCTTTGCCGTTTTTAGCGAGTTCATTCAACTCGCGGAGTGCGCGGTCCACCTCGCCCATGAGCACGGCGCGGGTGAGCGCGAGCAGCTGGGCGCGCGCGGTGAGGCCGAACATCGAAAGCACGTCGGCCTCAGAGATTTCTTTACCGCAGAAACTGATGAGCTGATCGAGCGTGGACTCCGCGTCACGCATGCCTCCGTCAGCACCACGAGCGATGGCGTGGAGTGCCGCATCGTCAATTTTTACGCCCTCCTGCTTCGCGATGGTCAAAAGGTGGCCGACGATGAGCGCGGCAGGAATGCGACGGAGGTCAAAGCGCTGACAACGGGAGAGAATCGTGGGCAGCACCTTTTCCGGGTCCGTGGTGGCGAACATAAACTTCACGTGCGCCGGCGGCTCCTCGAGAGTCTTGAGCAGCGCGTTGAATGCCGCCGTCGAGAGCATGTGCACCTCGTCTATGATGTAAATTTTGAACTTGGAAGTGGCAGGGGCAAATCGGCACGTTTCGCGCAGTTCGCGCACCTGTTCGACGCTGTTGTTGCTCGCACCGTCAATTTCCAGCACGTCCAGCGCACGACCCTCGGCAATTTCCACACAGCGCGGATCTTTCACGTCGAAGTCGGCTATTGGCCCGCCGGTGCAATTGAGGGCCTTGGCGAAGATGCGCGCGAGCGTGGTCTTACCCGTCCCGCGCGGCCCGCAGAAAAGGTAGGCGTGCGCGATGCGCCCGGAGACGATGGCGTTGGCGAGCGTGCTCGATACGTGCTCCTGACCAACGACATCTGCGAAGCGCTGTGGACGATATTTGCGGGCGATTACCTGATAGCTCATAGCGACGTGGGATAACTCGCGTGAAGCGCAAACAAGCGAAAGAAATTTTGAGGTGATTTCATTCTACGTTCCGCATTCCGAGTTAAGAGATGCCAGGGTGACCACGGCAGAGGCGAGCAAGCTACCGTTGCTGCCTTCCGGCCCTGGCGGGGTTCGCAAGTCAACCTTCCGCGGGCCCTGGCTCGCTGATTAAGCCGAAGCACGCGCCCAACAGCAAGGGAAGAATCCCGCGCCAGCCAACGCCGATGGAAAACCAGCGGAATCACTTCGACTCCCAAACCACTTTTCCACCCACCATCGTCATCAATACCTTGGTCTGCGCGAGCTGATTTTCCCGACAGGTGAGGAGGTCGGTGTCAAGCAGCGCGAGGTCAGCGAGCTTGCCAGGTTCCAGCGAGCCGGTGCGGGCCTCTTTAAAAAGCAATTTTGCGTTGTTGATGGTGTAGAAACGCAGGGCTTGCTCGCGAGTAAGCGCTTCCTCGGGGTGCATCTGGCCGTCGTACCATTTGGCGCGACGCGTGATCGCGGTCGCCATACCGAGGAAGGGGTTGTACGGATTCACACTGCGGAACGAACCAATTTTCTGCATGTGATCCGAGCCGCCGCCGACGACACCGCCAGCGGCGAAAATGCTCTTGAGCGGCTGGAAGTAACGCAATCGGTCATAACCGAACTGTTTGGCGAGCGTGCGCGAATCGAGGTACAGCCATGCGGGTTGGATATCGAGAACCACGCCGAGCCGCGCGGCGGTTTCAACGGCTTCCTTGCTCATGAAGTTACTATGCGCAACGCTCGCGCGCGTCTGGCGGATGGGCAGGCCTTCCTTGGCCAATTCATCGTAAACCTCCAGTAACGTGTGCACCGCTCCGTCGCCAACACTGTGGGCGGTAAATTGTAATCCACTCTCGACGGCGGCACGGACCATCGGCTTGAGCCGATCCTTTGGGATGAAGAGAACGCCGCGATACTCCGGGTCGGTAATCGAGTAAATCTCGCTGACACCCCAAGGCTGCCTCATTAATGCGCTACCGGTAAGCATTCCCCCATCTAGGAACATCTTGATGCCGACGATACGCACCCAGTCGTCGTTTTCAGTATGTAGCTTCTGCTTCGCCACAGCGCGAATGTTGTCCTGGATCTTGGCCAGCTCTCCCAGCGAGCTGATGCCTTGCGACAAACTTACGCGGACGGTGAGTTGGCCAGCGTCGCGCAGCTTAGCGTAGCCCTCGATAGCCCCTAGGCTGGCGTTACGATCGCAGATCGCAGTGATGCCGACGGAGTTGTAATCCTTAAAGAGGGTGATGAGCTGCTCGGTGCGTTGAGCCTCGGTAGGGCTGCGCGCGCCGGTGCTGCCGGTTTTGAAGTAGTTGCCCGAGGTGCGAAGGATGCCCGTCGGTTCACCGTTCGCATCCCTCTCTACTTTGCCCGGCACACCGGCGGGGATTTGGAAATTGCGGTCAATCTTGTTGAGCTGAAGCGCGAGTGAGTTGACTGAGGCGTCCGGGCCGGTCTGGAAGGCAACGGGATGCTTGGGCGCGACGGCGTCCAACTCGGCGCGCGTGGGGTAACGCTGCTCCTTGAGCCGCGTGATAAAAATCTGCGAGGTCGTGATCCACTGTCCTTCTGGTGCGAGGGCGGCGCGCATTTTGATGTAAGCAAGAACGTCCGCAATGGACTCCATTTCCGGCATCCGATGGTCGAACTCATACAAGCTCGCGCCGCTCGGGTGCGTGTGCGAATCCATGAGGCCAGGGATAACAAGGCGACCTTGGGCATCCACGTTGCGCGTTTGTGGCCCGGCGAGCTTTGCGATATCGGCGTCACTGCCGACGGCAAGGATTTTGTCGCCTCGCACAGCGAGAGCCTGCGCGAGGCTAAACTTCGCGTCCACGGTGGCCACCTTGGCGTTGCGGAGGATAAAGTCGGCAGGCTCAGCAGCCCGCGAGAAAATCAAAGCATCTGGCAAAAATGCCCATGGCAAGCCGATCGCGAGGCAGCAGCAAAAAAGTCGCGAGAACATGTTCTTTATACTGACGAGATGAGTCCGCGGCGACAAAGGGAAAGTGGTGGTGCGTCATTTGCAATACGTGAGGCAAGCATCGCGGCCAAGCCGGGCCCGCACCAAGCTCCACAACGGCGTTCCTCTTACTCGCTCTTGCCCCGCCAACAAAAGGCTCGCCTCACGCAAGTCGCGGGTTATGTTCTCCAAGTGGGCATCCGCTCGGCATGACAAAAGAAATTCTCGAGCAAGTACGCGAATTGCGTGAAGACCGGCGTAATCTTCCTGTCGCATTACACGTCGGCTCCACCGTAGTCCTACTCTCACTTGCGCTGGCGGCGATGAAACTTTGGCCGCTTTGGCCCGTGTGGCTCACCGCGTTTGTGGTCATCGGCTTCATGCAGTACCGCCTTGTCATGGCCATCCATGAGGCCACGCACAAGAACCTCTTTTTTCCCGTCGCGGTTAACGAGGTCGTCGGCAAGGGGCTCAGCGGCCTGCTCGGCATGAACTTCCTCCTTTACCGAAAGTCTCACCTCCAGCACCACAAGGCCCCGCAGAAGATCGGCGAGGACGTGGACGCTCCGCTTTATAGCCCGCCGCTGCGCATCCCTCCCGGCCTGCCGCGCGCGTGGGCGCTACTTTCAGGCGTCGTGGTCTCACTTTTTCGCAAGGTGCTCCGCAAGTTCACCACCCGTGCGCAGTTCGGCAGTAAGACCATCGAGACCGAGCGCGATTGGGTCCAGCTTAGCCTCATCCTCGCCGGACAAGTGGCATTGTTCGCAATGTTCACCACGCAATTCCATTGGTGGGCCTATTTTACGCACTGGCTAGCGCCGCTTGTGCTCATCGCGCAACTCCTGGACGAGATCCGCATCTTCGTCGAGCACGGGTACTGGTATTTCAACACGACTAATCCCGCAGCGCTGGACGACTTGGAGCAGGCCACCGTGGATATCGAGGCGACGTTTCTGGAGGCTTACCTCATCGCGCCGTTCGGCTTTGACACCCATCTCGCTCACCACGCGCAGTTCGGCGTGCCCTTTTACAACCTCCGCAAGCTCTCGAAGCTCTTGCAAGAGCATGAACCCGGCTACCTCCAACCCATCCGCCGCAGCTACCTCGCCGTGCTCTGGGAAATGATCAACGCCGAACCCAAAGTGCCGCACCCGGCGGCAAAAGTGGCGTAATCGAGGCAAAGACTCTGCAACGGCAATCGGCCCGTCCTGACCAATGCACACGGTTGCCGCACCAGCACTGGTTCGGAGCGTTCATTGACGCCGCCCCGTCCCACCGATAGCTTCCTCCCATGATGGCCGGAATCGCCCACTCTACCGCCGCCGCCGCCCCGCCGAGCTTCCGCGTGGGCGACGAGCGGCTCATCAAGCTCACCGCGAGCGCCGCGAGGAAGGTTTCCACGCTGCTCACCAAGCAAGGCCGGCCCGCCGGCGTGCTGCGCGTGGCGGTCATCGGCGGCGGCTGCTCCGGCCTGCAATACAAGATGGACCTCCAGGACCGCCCGCAGAACCGCGACTTTCTCGTCGAAAGCGCGGGCGTGAAGGTGGTCGTGGATCCCAAGAGCGCGCTCTATGTGACCGGCAGCGAGTTGGACTACGTGGACGCGCTGACCGACGGCGGGTTCAAGGTGAAGAATCCCAACGCCGCCACGAGCTGCTCGTGCGGCGAGAGCTTCAGCGCGTGACCGACTGCTTCGCCCTGCTCGACGAGCCGCGCCGCCCGTGGCTGGACACGGACGCACTCAAGGCCAAGTTCCTGGCCCGTTCCGCCGAGGTGCATCCTGACCGTGTGCATAGCGCGTCCGAGGTCGAGCGCATCGCCGCGCAGGAGCGTTACACCGCGCTGAACGCGGCGTTCACCACGCTGCGCGAGCCGAAAGACCGGCTGCATCACCTGCTCGAGTTGGAGTTGGGCGCAAAGCCCGGCGGCCTCCAATCCACGCCGCCCGAACTCACGGACCTGTTCTTCGAGGTGGGCCGCCTCTGCCGCGACGTGGATTTTTTCCTGCTGGAGAAGGACCGCGCGGACTCGCCGTTGCTCAAGGTGAAGATGTTCCAGCGTGCGATGGACTGGACGAACCAACTCAACGCCCTCCAAGCCCGGCTCAGCGCGAAGCGAAGTGAACTGGACGCGGAACTGACGGCAATGAACGCACTGTGGGCGGCGGCTCCAGCGGAGCCAGAAGCGCGGCGAGCGACGCTGCCCCTGCCGCGACTGGAGCAGCTTTACCGGACGATAAGTTTCCTCAGCCGATGGTCCGCCCAGTTACAAGAACGCGTAATGCAACTGGCGTTTTGACCTGCTGGGCAAGCTCGCGGCCGTCGCCAAACCGCCCTTGCAAAATTTCAGCCACTTTTGAGACCTAAAAAGCACAATCGCGTGAGTCGCTACAGAGCTTAGCTGGCGGATAGAGACGGCGAAGACATCGTGGTGCACACGAATGTTTTGCTAAAACAAGTGCGACTCGTGAAACATCTCCAAACGAGATTGTACTCACTCTCGATACATTCGCCGATCACAGTAGCGGCGTGCATCCGAAATACAGAAGCGTGGTCTTACGTGGGGAAGTTGGCCTATCACCAAGTCGGTCTGCGGGCAGAAACGGTTTGGTAAAACTATGAAACGCCTGCATAGCACTGAATATGGTATTGCTAAAGTTGCCGTGCTGCTTGGCGTCGTAGTGGCGATCTCGGCCCAAACTGCACGGGAGGCATCGCGGCCCCATCCGGCTGCCGTGCCGAACACACACGCGCCGGGCGAGGTAGATCGGCCCGAGTTGGTGCCGTTCATCGTCGCCAACCCCGCGAAGCTGCCGGGCATCATCGTGGATGAGACGGCGGCCGTGCTCGTCGGCAAGTGGCAATACTCGACGCACACGCCGCCCTACGTGGGCCACGGCTACCTGCACGACCAGAAGGACGGCAAGGGGGAGAAGTCCGTGACCTTCACGCCGCACCTGCCGCACGCCGGCCACTATGAGGTCCGCCTCGCGCACTGCTACAACGTCCGCCGCGCGACGAACGCGCCCGTCACCATCCGCCACGCGGACGGCGAGGTGAAGCTACGGGTCAACCAGCAGGAAGAGCCAGCGCATGGCCGACTTTGGCGTTCGCTGGGGACGTTCCGATTTGCCGATGGCACCAACGGCTGGGTTCGCATCACGAACGACGGCACGGAAGGCAAATACGTCATCGCGGACGCGGTGCAGTTCCTCCCGGTGCCAGAGTCAAAGCCCGCCCCCTAGACATTGCCATTTACCCCCACTGAAATTTTATCCTTATCAAGTTGGCTACATGCGTGCGGGAAAACTGGATCCCACAAAAGCTGAAAATGCTTCCTGAAAATGTTTTATCGTGACGCCCAATAAGCCAAAATTGTTTTGATTTTTTTACAACCGTTAGTTGAAAACCTACATCGGTTATTCGTTTAGTTGGTTCGCAAAATTCTCTCAATTCCTGCGACAAACCGATTGAACTCGCCGCGCTCCGCTCCTATAATCAATACACAATATGGGCACCGAAAATTCTGGAGCTTCGAGCAATCCGTGGATCCTTTGGGCGCTGCTGACCGTCTTTTCGTGGGGCGTGTATGGCGTCATCCTGCACAAGGGCCGCGGCTACATGCCAATGGGGCCAGAAGCTCCGCACGCTGGGCTAAAGGCATTCCTCTTTGTGTGCCTCGCCTATGCGCTCATCGGCGTGGCGACCATGGCGACGCTCAAGGCGCGGGGTTCAAACTGGACTTTTACCCCGGCCGGCATCCAGTGGAGCGCCGTGGCCGGGGTGGCGGGCGCGGTGGGCGCGTTCGCGCTCGTGCTGGCGCTGGGTGCGGCATCGCAAATCTACAAAGGCGCAGCCGCCGCCGCGGTGATGCCGATCGTCTTCGCCGGCGCGCCGGTGGTGAACACCATCATCGCGATGGCACTGCATCCGCCGGAGGGTGGCTTTAAGTCGCTGCCCCTGCCCTTCGTGCTGGGCTGTGTGCTGGCTGCGTGCGGGGCGTTCCTCGTGGCCAAATTCGCCCCCACGAACACCAGCGGAGGCGCACCCAAGCCGGCCGTCATCGCACCCGCGAACCCGACAGCTCCGCAGTGACCAGTCACAGGCGGGCAAACGGCTTTTCCTTTTTGGGCCTGTAGCGTTTTTTATGGCCAGACAAGGCCACACTTTCGGGCATTGAACGTGACCGATAGGAACTGGTTACGAACTTCTCCTCTGGTGGGGTGATGCTGGTTAGTGTTCTAAAATTTGTGAGCGAACAACTAACTAAACTGAACGGTCTGCTTGACGCCTTGCGGGCGAACCCGTTTTACGCGGCGAAGCTCGCGGGTACCGGCCTGCTGGATGGCGTGACCAATCTCTCGGAGTTCAGTGCGCGCTGCCCTTTCACCACAAAAGCGGAATTAGTGGCTGATCAGCAAGCGCACCCGCCCTATGGCACGAACCTTACCTTTCCGCTGGAGCGCTACACGCGCTGCCATCAGACCAGCGGCAGCTCAGGCAGCCCGCTACGCTGGTTGGACACACCGGAGAGCTGGACGTGGATGCTGGACAACTGGGAGACCGTTCATCGGCAGGCTGGCACCACGGCGGCAGACCGCATCTTCTTTGCGTTTAGCTTCGGCCCGTTCCTGGGGTTCTGGACGGCCTTTGAGTCAGCACAGCGGCTGGGCTGTCTGGTCATTTCCGGCGGCGGCATGACCAGCGTCGCGCGGCTAAAAGCCATCCTTGATTTGCAGGCAACGATTCTTTGCTGCACGCCCACGTATGCCCTTCATCTTGCCGAGGTCGCGGCAAAGGAGGGCCTTGACCTGCGGCGGTCGTGCGTGAAGACCCTTAGTGTGGCAGGCGAACCCGGCGGGAGCATTCCAGCCACGCGGGCGCGGCTGGAAGAGTTGTGGCCCAGCGCACGGGTTTATGACCACCACGGCATGACCGAGGTCGGCCCGGTGAGCTATGAATGCCCCGACCGCCCCGGCGTGCTAAACATTATCAGGCGCGCGTTCATCGCGGAGGTCGTGGATCCCGCCACGGGCCAGTCCGTCGGCAACGAAGGACGTGGCGAGTTGATTCTCACGACCCTCGGCCGCACTGGCTCGCCGTTGTTGCGCTATCGGACTGGCGACTTGGTTCAACTCTCAACCCTTAACTCCCATCCTGCAACTAGCCCCATTGACTCCAGCGACCTCGCGCTGGAGGGCGGCATTCTCGGCCGCGTGGACGATATGGTGGTGGTGCGCGGAGTGAACGTGTATCCCAGTGCTATTGAGGAAATCATTAGGCGCGTTGGGGGCGTGGCGGAGTATCAAGTGCATGTGAGCCAGCGGCAGGCGCTTACAGAGCTGACCGTGACCGTGGAACCGGCGGCACAAGTGGCCGGCCCCGAACTGGCGGGTAAGTTGACGGCCGCGTTCGGATCCAGCCTAGCGCTCCGCGTGCCGGTGGCCCTGGCCGCGCCGGGCGCACTGCCACGCTTCGAGTCGAAAGCAAAGCGATGGCTGCGGGAGTAACCCCGCGGGATGGGCTAACCTTTTGAACTCTTTTCGGGCATGAATGTTTTTATTTTGCCTGCGTCATAGAACTTGCGCCGCTTATTCGGCTCATAAACAAACAACTAAACCTGTAGCATCATGAAGAAACTGTTCGCCCTGTTTGCCGCCACGTTCATTGCCGCCTCCGCCTTCGCCGGCGAGTTCCCCGACATCAGCATCGCCGACCTCAAGAAAGCTATTGCTGACAAGAAGGTCACCGTCATTGATGTGATGGGCACCAAGTCATACAAAGACAAGCACGTCCCCGGCGCGATTGATTTCGCCGCCGTAAAGGCCGACCTAGCCAAGTCGCTGCCGGCCGACAAGAACGCCCTCGTCGTCGCCTACTGCGGCGGCCCGAGCTGCAAGGCCTATCAGGCCGCCGCCAACGCGGCTGAAAAGCTCGGCTACAAGAACATCAAGCACCTCTCGGCCGGCATCTCTGGCTGGGTGTCCGCCGGTGAGAAGACCGAAAAGGCTAACTAAGTTAGTTCGGTAGTAATCTAGCAGCGCCCCGTGCTAACGCGCGGGGCGCTTTTTTGTTGGCTCGGTAGCGGCGGTCTATGACCGCCGAACTTTTGGAATGCGGTCGCAAACCGCCGTTAAAGCTCGGCTTACCAATTCTTAGGCAGCTCCGGCAGCGTGGCTTTCAGGATGCCGCGAATGGCCTGTTTCTCGGCGGGGGGCAGGTATACGTATTCTGGGTCGGGCTTGGTAATTTCCAACGCTTGACCAAGGCGCGCGAAGACGCGCTGCTTCATCTCCGAAGGCAGGCCTTGAAAGGCGAGGCTATAAATCATCGGGCTGCACCGGTGCTTGAACAGCCGCGTGCGCAGGTCAAAGTCCTTGAGCGACGCGCCACCCGGCCCCAGCCGGCGCACACTGGTGTAGTCGCGCTTGAAGTCATCGTCGCCCTTCACCCCGCCGGGCGGCAGTGTCACTTCGTCGGCAAAAAGTAAGTAGCGCGTCAGCGCGCGGGCCTGCTTGTCCAGCGTCGCAGCCTCGGCGGGCGCAGGCTTTCCCTTGCCATCAGCCAACGCGGTGCGCGTGCGGTAGGTGGCCTCAATGGCGCGATTCACGAAGCCGATTTGATGCTCGTGGATGAGCTGCGGCAGTAAGTCGCTGTGTGCAGCGAGGTAGCGGTCGAAGGTAAACGCCACGCCCGGCTGCACGTATTGGCGCTGGATGCCCTGCGGCGTGAGCGTGCCGAAGAAGTTGGCGAGATGGTTGGTGAGGCCACCTGTACCAGTGAGATACCAGCCGCCGAAACGCTGGTTTAACGGAATGCCGTGACCGGACTGCTCCTGCCGGAAGGATTCAAGGCTCCCGCCACGCACACCAGGAATGACGGACTTCACCACGAGGCCAGGCACGAAGCCGGTGTCCTCACGTGCGTGGCAGTTCATGCAACGGGTGGCACGCTCGGGCCGCGGCAGCTGGCCATTGCGCGGGATGTCGAAGATGTAAAACACGCCGCCCAGGTCCGGGTCTACGGAGACGATTTCGATTTTCCCGCCCTGCACCCAGCCCACATAGATATCCTCATTAAAGAACAGCGCGCGCGGGCTGCGGGGCGTGATGAGGCTTAGTTGCAAGCTGGTAGTGGAGAACAGCAGCATCTGAGACGACACCGGGATGTCGAGCGACTTAAGAGCGCTAGCAACAAAAGCCCTTTCGCCCGAGTAATCTAGCTCCACCTTCCCCGTCTGCACGTCCTTCATCCAGCGGCTGAAGCGATCCTTTGGCGTCTGCTTCCAGTAATCATGCGGCGGCTGGTCAAAGTCACGGTAATCCCCTGCGAGGGCTGGGGCGGCGACCAACAGGAGCAACGAGAGCCAGATGAACAGCTTCATGCGCATTTCAAAATACGGACGCAGAATGAGACGCAACAGCGGGCGGGAGGTTCAAAGCAACACCGGACGGTGACCGTCACTTTCACTTCTGCAATTTGAGGAAGTTCGCCATTAGCAACCGACCGCTTTCCGTCAGGATGCTTTCGGGATGAAATTGAACGCCCCAGATGGGCAACTCGCGATGTCGCACGCCCATTATCTCACCCTCGTCGGTCTCAGCAGTGATTTCAAGGCACGCCGGCAGCGTGGCGCGCTTGATGACGAGCGAGTGGTAGCGTGTGGCATTGAAGGGATTCGGCATCCCCGCGAACAGGTCCTTGCCGTTGTGCCGGATGGGCGAGGTCTTGCCGTGCATCATGCGGTAGTTCACCACCACCTCACCACCGAACGTGTGCCCGATGCACTGGTGCCCGAGACACACGCCGAAAAGCGGTATCTGCGGCCCAAACGTACGGATGATGTCGTTGGAGAGACCGGCCTCGCGTGGCGAGCAGGGTCCAGGAGAGACGAGAATGCGCGCGGGCTTGAGTTCGCGGATCTGGTCGAGCGTAACCTCATCGTTACGCACCACGCGCAAATCCGCCTTCAGCTCACCGAGGTATTGCACGAGGTTGAAGGTGAACGAGTCGTAGTTATCTATAACCAAAATCATGGCACGCGCAGGGAGAATCTAGCCACTGTTAGGCGGCTTTGGAAACTGCAAATCCTCCCCGCCCATTGGCGCGCTTACGGTAGCAACCACACAGCCTCGCGCCGCACCCAGCCGGCACGCTGGCTGGCATCGCGCACTTGGAACCAGTCGTCCTTCGCGTCCAGCAGGGTTACCTCCGCCCCGTCGCGCAGGGTAAAAGCCACTTTTGATTCCACAAGCGGACCAGGTCGAACCGGGGCATCGGGCACCACGACGACGACGCCTCGCGCCGCCTCGCGCTCCCAGTGCGCGGCGGCCAGCAAAGATATAGCCGCAAGTGCGAACACGCCCAAGGGCTTGGTTAACCAGTCAAACGCGGCGCGGCGCGCGGGCAGCGCCTCGCCAAGCGCAAGCAGCACAAACCAGGCACCGAGACCCGCGCCCGCCAACCAAGCCCATTCATCCAGCGTGAAATGCCGGAGCAATTGGCGGGCGAGCGGCTCGTCCATTGCCGTCCCGAGGCTGCGGCGGGCGAAAAGCAAGTTGCCGTGCGCGTCTGGGTCACGCGGCGCGAGGCGAAGCGCGTGGTGGTAATGAAAAATCGCTTTTCCCGGCTGACCGGTCTTAAAATGTGCGTTGCCGAGGTTGAAGTGAAGCGCCGCCGTCGACGCGTTCGTTAGCAGCCGCTCGTAGATTGCCGCCGCATCCGCAAATTTTCCCTCTTCGAATTGCTTATTTGCCGCCTCAAAGTCCCGTTTCAACTCGGCACCTGAAGCCGAAATGGGTTCCAGCCACGCCAGCCACAACCAAACTGACCACACGCGCAACCCGAAAACTGCAAAACGCCAAATGCTCATTGCGCCCCCTTCAGCTTGCGGAGTTCCGCCACCACTACGGTCAGCTGCTCCGCCAGCTTCGCCAGTTCGCCCGTCTCTCGCACCGGCGCATAGCGTGCAGCATTACAAGCTTGGAAGAGTGCGTGCACCGAGGCGCACAGTTCCGCACCCGCGCCGATAACCTTCAGCCGGTTGTCCAAGACTTCCTCCGTGATCGCGCTCGCTGGCAAAGCCAGCCGCTCACCTAGTTGCTCCTGCAACAGGCGGAACAGATTGGCGAAAAACGGTTCTACCTGCGCCGCCCCAGCCTGTTGGCGCAGTTCGGCCAAGCCCGCGTTCACGAGTGCCTCCACCTCTAACTGGCGGCGCAGCCGCGGGTTGCTCGCCAGTTGCTCGGCACGTTTGCGTCGCGCAAGAAGCAACACCCACAACGCGCACGGCCCGCCGCACAGCGCCCACCACGCGGGTTGCTGCAGCGGACTAGCGTTCACGGCCACGATCGCGCCCAGATGCGGTTTGATGTGGACCAGTTCTGTCGCGACGGCAGCGGCGGTTGCGGCGTTAGTGGTGGTCACCACCACGGTTGGCACGGCACTTACGGTAGATGCACGGACCCGGAGTGGCGTAGCGGGCTGAGTAAGGGTGCGAAACGCACGCATCTCAGGGTCAAAAAAGCTGAAGCTAAACGCGGGCAGTTGGGTGACATCCGCGCTCTGTGGTTGCACGACCTGTTCAAACTTCTTTGTGCCCGCCATGGCCAGCGGGTCGGGCATTTCGGTTGACGCGCTCGCCGGATAACTTTTGAAAGCTTCCCCCAGGCGAAGCGGCGGCATCGGCAGGCCGTCCAGCCCGCCCCGCCCAGTGATTTGCACCCGCACGGTGATTGGGTCGCCTACCGCCACGTCCACGGGGGCGATGCTGGCACTCATTGAGAAGCTCCCGATTGCTCCGTTGAAGTCGGCCGGCCGCCCCTCGGTTGGCAGCGGCTGAACGTCTATGTTCAATGGTTCACTGAGGATTGTGACTGGCTGCGCACGAACGCCGCGATTAAAAAAGTCAAAGACATCATTGCCCGCCACTCTGATTTGGAGCGTGAACTTACATTGAGCGGGTCCAAGCGTGAGCTTGCCGGTCTTCACGGGGGTGGCGACGGTCCGAAACAAGATGACCCGGTAATTTGCATTACCCACCTGCTCTTGACCCTGTTGGTGTTGAAAAGCGGTGAACGTAAAGCCGTCGCCTTGGAGGCTGGGCAGTTGAAATTCTCCTGCGGCGGTGAAATACAAGCGCACCTCCAAAGCAAAAGGCTCACCAAGGAATACATTGGTTTTGGCCGTGAGGAGGCGGACAAATGTAAACTGTCGGAACGCCTCGGTGTCAGGCAACTTGACCGCCGCCGGATACACTTTCAAAGCGAGCGGCTGACTGGGCAACATTGCCCCGCCGGCCGGAACGGTGAACGCCGGGATCGTGAAATCGCCGGGCGCGGTCGGGCTGACCACATAGTTAAGCAGGAAACTTGCGGTCCGTTGGCCGTTGACGAATGAGATTTGCTGGCTCTGGCCCGCGAATTGAATTTGCAGATTGGGCACATCTGGCAGCCGTGGCTGACCAGAGGGTTGACCACCATCAAAGCGCAGCGTCAACACCACCTGCTCCCCAACGCGCATTGCATTGCGGTCGAGGGAGGCACTGAAGGTAACAGCTTGAGCCGTCCAAGCTGCAATCCCAAGCCAATAGGTGACCAACCACCTGCCTATGCCAAGAACTACTCGTGAGGGCTCCGCGCGCGGAAATCTATTTGTCCGAGCGGTGGCAAACTGGTCCTGCGGTGCCAGTGGATTTGCGGCAGGGGTGCTCACCAGTTTTTTAATGTTCGGTTGCTGGCCTTTGAGGCGGCGTTGGTAGGAAGAAAGATTAGGGCACGCTCCTCGGCGCGTTGCGAGTCGAGTAACTGCATCGCCTGCTGCGCGGTCATCTGGCCGAGCGCGGCGGCTTGCGCGGAATCCTTCTCACCCTGCTCACCCGGCTGGCCCTGCTTCTGGTCGCCCTTCTTCGCGTCCGGCTTTTCCGGCTGCTTTTGGTCGGGCTGCTTTTTTTGGTCGCCGGGCTGATCGGGTTTCGGCTGGTTTTCCTGCTTCTTTTGGTCGTCTTGCTTCGAGCCGTCGGGATTTTGCTCCTGCTTTTGGTCGTCAGACTTTTTCTTGTCCTCGTTCTTCTTGTCGTCGCCGGACTTGTCCTGCTTTTGGTCGTCCTGCTTCTGCTGCTCGTCTTTCTTGTCATTCTTCTTGTTGTCCTGTTGCTGGTCGTCCTTCGGCTGCTGCTGTTGCTGCTGCTTGAGTTCCTCGAGCTTACGCTGCACAAAATCCCGGTTGTGCTTCGCGTCGGTGTCAGCCGAATTGAGTTTAAGTGCCGTGTCATAGAAGCCTAGCGCGCTTTCCCATGCTTGCTGCTTCTGCCCGGCGTCGAAGGTCGCCTCCCCCATCTGGAAGTAGGTATTACCCAAATTATAAAATGCGCTTTGGGCCAGCTTCGGGTCGCGCGCGCCGGTTGCCCCACTGAAATGACGCGTGGCATCTTCGAACTGCTTGGCCTGATACGCAGCAGCCCCGGCGTTAAAGGCAAGCCGGGCGTCCTCCGGTCGTTGCAAGCGAAGGCGGTCGTATTCCTTGAACGCCACATCGTATTTGCCGGCTTGGTAATCTTTGAGCGCGTCCGCGGGAGAGGCGAAGGCGGAGATGTCCGAGAGAATCACCAGCAGGAGATGAACAAGCACGATCCCTGATTTCTGTGCGCTGCAGACAGCGAGCTCCCCGCACGCGCGCGCGCGCAACGCGCCATAAAGGCGGTGGGCAATCCAGCAGCGGTTGACCGGGAGTCTATTTCGCAGCAGATGCATCAGTGTTGACAGATTCAGACAAGTTTACCGCCACGTCATTCGCGGCGGACGGGGAAGTGCGCGCCCCGTCGCGCCGAAGGTTTTTATGGCGTTCGGGCAGAAACATCTCTCCGACGAGCAAAACCACCGCAATGCCCAGCGGCCAGTAAAAACGTTCATGGTAACGCTGCATCAGCTTCGCGTTGAACTTAGACTTTGGTAGCGGGGCGAGGCCGCGCTCGTAGAGCAGGTCCATCGTGTTCGCGCCGCGCAATGGCAGGTAAAAACCACCCGCCGAGCCAGCGATCTGTTGGAGTAGCGTCTCATTCAAGCGCGACTTCACCACGTTGCCGCTTTCGTCCTTAATAAAGTCCAGTTTGCCTTTGGTGTCCGGCACGCGGATGAGTTCGCCCGCCGCGCTGCCCAGGCCGATGGTGAAGACACGCAAACCTTTCGCACTCGCAGCCTGCGCGGCCTCCAACACCCCGGCCTCATGATCTTCGCCGTCAGTGAAGAGCACGAGGATTTTATGATTGTCGCCATCCTTGAAAGCGGCGAGCGCGGCCTTGATCGTCTCCGCAATGGCTGTGCCACCCTGCGGGATGATGTTCACGTCGAGCGCGGCGACGCTCTGCCGGAACGCCTCCTCGTCTAACGTAAGCGGACATTGCAGGAAAGCGCTGCCGGCGAACGCGACGAGGCCGAGCCGGTCGTTTTTTGCCAGCTTCATCAAGTCCAGCGCGGCGAGCTTGGCGCGTTCGAGACGGTTGGGGGGAATGTCCGCCGCAAGCATCGAGCGCGAGGTGTCAATGGCCACAACGATATCCAAACCGTTCTGTGAAACCTCCTCCCACGAGAAGCCCCATTGCGGTCGCGCTAGCGCCAATGTGACCAGCGTGACGGCGACCACGAGCAACACCAACCGAACTTTCTGCCGCGTCTTTGAGACCCCGACGGTAAGTTGCGCCAGCAAACGCGATTGGACGAACTGCGCAATCAACCGCTGCTTGGTATGCCAAGCCCAGCCGAGGAAGCCGGCCAATAGCGGGACCAGCAACAGGAGCCAAAGGAGCGATGGGAGGGCGAAGCGCATTCGTTACGAAAACTTTCAGTGATTAGTGTTCAGTGGTTGGTAGTAAGCGAGCCATTCAGCGCGCTCGACGAGCGCACTGAACACCGAAGACTGGATACTGAATACTTCTTCTCATGGCAATTTACGGAACCAAGAATTCGCCAGCACCACCTCTGTCACCAGCAAGCCCAACCCGACGGCAATGAGCCAATGTGCAAGTTCGCGGTACCGCTGGAATTTTTTTACCTCGATAGTGGTTTTTTCCAGCCGGTCAATCTCGGCGAAGATGCGGCGGAGCGTCTCTGCACTGTCGGCGCGGAAGTATTTGCCGCCGGTTTTGTCGGCCACTTTGGTAAGCGTGTCCTCATCAATGTCCACGGCCATGGGCACGTAGCGTTTGCGGCCAAAGACATCCACCTGCGGCACGGGTGCTTCGCCGCGCGTGCCGACGCCAATAGTGT
>Ga0194123_10001880_pt1 | contig 29537 bp, 29 predicted proteins | sample TA2MahsurfametaG_5_FD_155479 | JGI IMG/M metagenome (GOLD analysis project Ga0194123, IMG submission 155479) | Freshwater microbial communities from Lake Tanganyika, Tanzania - TA2015023 Mahale A surface | ecosystem: Environmental > Aquatic > Freshwater > Lake | place: Tanzania: Lake Tanganyika... | reverse complement strand
ATGTCTCACCCTGGTCGACAGCGAAGAGATGTTGGGTTGCTTTAAATGAATTCAAAAATTCACTACCGAATTCTGTAATTACTTTCTTTCTCCCTGAGAGCCTAAGTGATGCAATTGGTGATATCTCACCAGATCTTGAAAGCAGAGTCCCGCATATCATTTCGGAAACATGGATAATTCCACCTAGATGGTTTGCACTTTTCTCACCCGATGAGCGCCTTAGAGGAAATAATCCAGATGGTCCGTTTACCATCATGAGAACCGAGCTGTCTAAAGCTCAAAAGAGATGCCTTGAGGCGCATAGAATTGTTAGGCAAGCATTTGGTGATGGCCCAGTTGAGGCAGAGATAGCTAATCTTCTCAATTGGCTTAATATCTTTCATCCAGATTCAATCTTGGAATGTGACTATGGCGGCCTAGCCCTCTATCTCGAAAAGTCATTGGCAGAGAATGGAGAGTTTGGTCTGGATTCAGATACATCAATCGAAGATGTAATGGCCTCACTGCAAGGATTGGCTACTAGCGATGGCTCCCTGGCTGGGCAAGGATATGAGGCGCTTATGAAGCGATGGAGAAAGGTTGCGGCCTTAGAGCAAGCCATGTAGGAACAAAGGCAGCTTCTTGCTACTTGATGCAATTAAGGTGATACTTTCCATCCATAAGGGGCGAAAGGGACACGACAAGGGCTATGAGTATGCAAAGACCTGGAGAGCAAGAGGTGCTGCTCACCCCAGCAGAGGTTGCCAAACTCTTTCGGGTAGACCCTAAAACTGTCACAAGATGGGCAAAGGCGGGCAAGCTCACAGCCATTCGAACTCTTGGCGGCCATCGTCGATATCGAAAATCTGAGGTGCAGGCGCTACTAGGAATTGATGCCAAGGAGGCAAGAAGTGTCTGAAGAAAATGTAAGTTCACAGTCTAAAGACGAAACAAATGATCCAAAAGCAAGGTTTCGAGAAGCACTTGAAAAGAAAAAGCAGGGAAGAGCTGTTAAGGGAAATAGCGTCTCTGGTAATTCTAAAATTCATGGCGACCAAGCTGGAAGTGGAGCGCCAAAAATGTTTAGGCGCAAGTCAGGTTCAGCTTAGGTTTCTATGCGCTATTTGGTAACTGGTGGAGCAGGTTTTATCGGCTCTCACCTAACTGACTCACTTATTGCCCAAGGCAATGAAGTGCTTATCTTTGATGACTTCTCTACTGGAAATCGAAGTAATTTGGCACACCTTCTAGGCAATAATAAACTGGAGACTGTTTCAGGGAGTATTTTAGATAGACAAGCGCTGAGTAGAGTAATTTCTGGAGTTGACGGTTGTTTTCACATGGCCGCTGCAGTTGGAGTTGAGAAAATCCTAAAAGACCCAATGGGCTCAATAAAGACCAACATCCATGGAACTGAAAATGTACTAGAACTATGTAGTGATCATAGAATTCCCGTTTTACTTGCAAGCACCAGTGAAATATATGGAAAGAATTCAGAGGAAACCCTTAATGAGGATTCTGACAGAATCGTAGGTTCTCCACTCTTATCACGATGGACTTATTCAGATGCTAAGGCCTTGGATGAAGCATTTGCAATCGCTCTCCACCATGAACGCAATCTCGAAGTCAAGATAATACGTTTTTTTAATACTGTAGGCCCAAGGCAAAGTGCGGCTTATGGGATGGTCATTCCTAAGTTTTTCAAGGCTGCTTTATCTAATCAACCGCTAGTGATTTATGGGGATGGCAGCCAAAGGAGAATTTTCTGTCATGTCTCGGACGCGATTTCAGGAATTCTTGCACTATGGGCTAAGAGTGAAGCAAATGGCGATGTATACAATTTGGGTGGAATAGAGGAAACTACAATCATCCTTCTGGCCAATAAAATTCTTGAGATTACAAAGTCTAAATCTGAGGTTCAATTCCTCCCCTATTCGGAGCTGAAAAAGAGAGGCTTCGAAGATATTCAACGGAGACTTCCAGACATCTCAAAAATTGAGAACCTAACCTCTTGGAAACCCTTAAAGGGGCTAGATGAGATTCTTCATGACTACCATCGCTTTCTCATGAACTGATGTTGAATAGCACTGAGTTTTTCCTTGCTTTTCTCGGCTCCGGCAGTCTCTGCGGTCTGGTCACGCCAATTATGAAGAGGTCAGCAATTAGATTTGGAATTGTAGACACACCAAATCAAGCTCACAAGACTCATAGTGGATCAATTCCTTATCTAGGCGGAGTTGCCATAGTCATTGCTGTCCTTCTCGTAAGTGCAATTGGGTTTATTGCCTTGGACTTTACTCGCGAGAGCGTATTGCTTGCTATTTCGGTTTTGATTCCAGCGCTAATACTGGGTTTGGTGGGTCTTGTTGATGATGTGCGTCAGCTTAGTCCTATGTCACGATTTGTGGCTCAAAGCATCTCAGGAACTTTTACTGCATCACTTTTGATTATTACCAACACAGTTGGCTCACCCACGGGATTAGATATTTTAGATTTTGCAATTACTGTTTTTTGGATTGTAGGAGTAACTAACTCAATCAATTTCTTTGACAATCACGACGGAGGTGCCTCAGGGACTATAGCAATTACATCATTAGTATTATTTTTCTTAGCATATGATTCGGGTCAAATTTTTATTGCAGGTCTAGCCATAATACTCTCAGGCGCATGTTCTGGATTCCTATTCTGGAATCGCAGTCCCGCCCGTATCTATATGGGTGATGCAGGTGCACTATTTTTGGGAACATTAATTGCAAGTCTTCTTGTAAGATACGATCCGAATCCGATTGATAGATTGACGTCTTTTTCAATACCAATTTTTTTACTTGCTATTCCAATCCTAGATACAACAGTTGCAGTCGTTTCTCGCCTTAGGAGAAGAAAGTCACCATTCCATGGTGGTAAGGACCACCTATCTCATCGACTTATGCGCCTAGGTTTTTCTAGAAAGAAAACAGCTATAACTTTGTGGGCTCTAACCGGCTTCTTTGGAAGCCTTGCATTGGTAATTTCGAATGCCCCCTATCACCTAGAGAGAAGATTGATGTATATAGGAGCCTTGATTTGGATAGTTCTGATTGCATTCTTTTTAAGGCAACGCGATGAATAAAGCAGTTAAGTCATGGGTAGGATGAGCGCATGCGAGTTCTTGTAACTGGAGGAGCAGGGTTTTTAGGTTCGCACCTGTGTGACGAGTTGATTGCCTTGGGGCATGAAGTAGTAGTTGCAGATAATTTATATACTGGATCAAAATCTAATATTTCTCACTTATTAACAAATCCTAAGTTCGAATTCTTACGACATGACATAACCTTTCCTCTCTATCTAGAAGTTGATGCCATATACAATTTAGCCTCTCCAGCTTCACCTATTCACTATCAACGTCATCCTGTTCAAACCATAAAAACTAGCGTTATCGGTTCAGTTAATATGCTTGGACTGGCAAAGCGATTAGATATTCCGATTCTCCAAGCCTCTACTAGTGAAGTTTATGGAGATCCTCAAATCTCGCCCCAGACAGAAGAGTATTGGGGAAATGTAAATCCAATTGGAATACGAGCATGTTATGACGAAGGTAAGAGAGCAGCCGAAACTCTATTTTTTGATTACTCACGACAGTACAACGTCAATATCAAAGTAATAAGAATCTTTAATACATACGGTCCGCGAATGCACCCTAATGATGGAAGAGTGGTTTCTAACTTTATTGTGCAGGCGCTGCAGGGGCGGGATATCACGATTTATGGCGAAGGACTCCAAACCCGATCCTTTTGTTATGTCAGTGATTTGATTAGAGGCATGATGTTAATGATGGGAAGCAAAGACTCAATTAAGGGCCCTATTAATCTTGGAAATCCTAATGAGTTCACTATTAGGCAATTGGCAGAGATGGTTATAGAATTAACTAAAAGTAAGAGCAAGTTAGTTTTCCAAGAATTGCCAAGTGATGATCCAAGACAAAGAAAGCCTGAAATTTCTGAGGCAAAATCACTACTTGACTGGTCACCGAAGGTCGAAATTGAACAGGGATTGAAACACACCATTGAGTACTTTAAGAAAATTCTTGAAACTTGATGTCTCCAGAAGTATCAATAATTACCTGCTCTTTGACTGGCAAAGAACTATCTAGAACTATCAAATCGGTTCTAGCTCAAGATTTTACAGACTATGAAATTGTAATTGTTGCCCCTAGAGATAATTTAGAGATAAACGAGCTGCAGACAAAGTATGAGCTAAAAAATCGATTATCAATTATTGTCGACTCAAAAGTTGGAATTTATTCAGCTATGAATGCAGGAGCGCACGCTGCGACAGGGAAATTTCTATTATTTTTAAACGAAGGAGATGAACTTAGCACTGGTTCCTCCCTAAATGCCCTCAGAGCAGTATCAATCGATAAAGATTGGGCATATGGCTCAATTCTGAAAAGAGATTTAAGTACGGGCCGAGAAAATATCTACTGTTTTGCACCCTATCGGAGAATGCTTCACAGATTTGGTTGGAGATATGTTCCTCACCCTTCAAGCTTCATCACCAAGGAACTCTTTAACTCTCTAAAAGGATTTGATATCTCGGAGAGAGTCGCTGCTGACCAAAAACTGTTTTTGCAAGCTTCTCAGATTTCAAGTCCAGGTGTAACTGACAAAATTATATCTACATTTAGTCTTGGTGGTAGTAGTTCACGATCCGTAAGAGAGGCTATGCATGATGCAAGGCGGATATCTAATGCAACATTTGGCTATTTTCTAAAAAGTAGAGCACTTGACTACTTGTTTTGGAAGGCAAACGCCAAGATTAAAGCTTTTCTAAAGCTATTTTTTTCTTAAAACGTTCTCAAAAATTGATTCAAGATTCTTAATCCACGTTTTGGGGGAAAACAAAGTCTCTCCAGCTACCAAACCATTCCTTCGATATGTATTTGCGTTCATCCTTAACTTAGTAACTGCTCTTCTTAGTTCTTCAGTGCTGTAATTCTGTGGAATTGTTATCCCACATTGGCTTTGCTCGATAAGTTCAGTCGCACTTGATGTTTCAGTTGCAATCACAGGAACACCCATACTTATGGCTTCAATGACCACAAGAGGTGATCCTTCTAGCCATGAGCTAGGAAAAACTAGTGCTTCAAATTGTCCATAGAAGTTGTGATCATTTGGGCTAAAAGTTCCATAAAACTTAATATTATCTCTAGAATCACAGAGTTTTCTAACTTTGTTTTCTAAAATGCCACTGCCGGCAATAGTTAGTTGCTCCTGCTCTGGCCACCTTTCAATCAACTCTATTATCCCTTTTTCAGGAGTTAATCTGCCAGCAAAGAGAAATCCCTTTGGAGGAGTAGTTTTTGAAGATGAAGCTTCAAATAAAGTATTAGTAACTTTTAAACGTGAAGGATTGTGTAATACGTCAAAATTGGGAATCTTTGTGGAGACTTGATACGCAGCTGCCATTTTATTTGAAGTAAAGATTAGATGCGATGGTGTTCGAATCTCTGGTTCATGACGTTGTAGAACACCTTTTCTTATTGATCCCAATAAACCTACAACTCCACCACATCGATGCTGAACTGCTTTTAATGGAGAAATATCTCTACATTCAAAACACAAATTCCCATCTCTCCATGAGATAGAAATTGGGCATAGGGGGCGATAGTTGTGAAAGCTAGACACTACCGGCACCCTAGATTTTTCAACCCACGAATATCCGGAAACCAGACTTAGATTATTGGTGTGAATCAAGTCAAGAGAGTCAATTGATTTATTATCTATTGGAGAGAGCCCGCGTCCCGAGGCGGTGATAACTCCATGTGTAAATTTACGCTTTGCTCCGTCTAAAATCCTGATAATTCTCTTTACTTCGTGTCCTCTTGCCTCAAGTAGGGACACCTCTAGATCTACTAGATTATCTTCTCCACCCACACTCCCCAGGGATATTGGCGAATAAGGATCATGTACCAATCCAATTTTCATATTCTTGGGACTTCCCAACTTCTCACGGATACACTTTAGACATGCCAGAAGGTCAAGTCTTGCAAATTGCTCCAATTCTAGTAATTTTTTTTAACAGACCCAACAATTTAGAACAATTGTTGGCCGTTCTAGAAAGAGAAAATGTGAAAGACCTTTATTTCGCCTGCGACGGTCCTCGCAATAAAGCTGATGAAACTGCAATCAAAGCATGTTGGGATATGGTATCGGAAAAATACCCTAATTTGTCGTCTGATCGCCTTATGTCAAGACCAGAGAATTTAGGATGCAGAGTTGCGGTTTCGGATGCAATCACATGGTTTTTTTCAAAAGTTGAACGAGGGATAATCTTGGAAGATGACTGCATACCAAACCATGAATTTTTTAGAGTTCTTACGGAAGGGCTTGAGAATTATTCTCGCAACAATTTAATTTTTTCAATTAGCGCCTCGAATCCTTTTGTTACGAGTAAAAATAAAGGGCATTCATATTTAAGTATTTACCCGCAAATCTGGGGATGGGCAACTTGGTCTAATAGATGGTCTCTCTACCTTCGAGATTTTGCAGATGGTCGTGAGGTAATTAGTGCGATGTTGCATAGGAACTCAAGGGGCATGAATGCTTTAGAAAGATGGAAATTTAGATCAATATGGAATCGAATTTTGAGGCTTTCTGGAAGGGGACTTATTGATACCTGGGATTACAGTATGTTGGCTAGCATGTGGCGACATGGCAAGTTTTCACTTCAACTTTCGGGAAATTATGTAAAAAATATTGGCTTTAATGCAAATGCGACACATACTAAAAGAAAACCCTTCTGGGTTCCTTCAGAATATTGGGTGACTTCAGATGAGTTTAAGTCAAGCATATTGACTAATCCAAAGCTAGATTCGTGGTTATCTATTAATGTTTATAGATGCACCTTGTTGGAAATTTCTAAGAATATAATTAGAGATTTTCTAAAGGCTCTAAGATTACGATCATGAAAAGAGACTTGGTAAGACGTTTAGTCCATGCAAAGCGAAGATTTCTTGAAGCAAATCTCCGCTTGAGGCGGCAGTTAATGATGAAAGCATTCAGAGTCCCGTGGGATCAGACTATTTCAGCACTTTATACCCCTCGGATAAAAGGCGGAATAACAAGGATTTCTCAAATTTCTCCTGGTATTACCCTTGCCACCTCGGAAACATCAGAGTATGGCTCAAATTTGGAGCATCACTTTGTTGCCCGTAATCTAATTTCAATCAAAAATGCTTTAATTGACTTAACTTCGGGCAATGTCTTCTTCCAAGATGAAACAGACATAAGGTGGAAGCTAGTAAGTGAAACTAGTGAGTGGCCAATCGAAGCAAGAATTAGTTTTGCACGGACCCCTAAATCTCATGGAAAATATCTAAAGTTGAATGGTGTCTTCCTCAATGGTCTGCTGTCAACAGGTCATTATCACAGAATAACTGAAGATATCCCAACTCTACTTTCTCTTCCAAGAAGTACAAAAATATTAGCAAGAGAAAGAGATCAAAAAGTGTTAGAGCAATTTGGCATGAACGAACTCAAAATTGTTAAAGATAGAGGATTCATTGAGGTCGAAAGGCTTGAATTTATTTCGAAAGGAAACGATGTAGGGTATCTTCATCCAGCTTATCGAAAAGCGTTATTGCGACAATCTCAAGAAGAGCTAAGACCTGAGGCCTTTAGAAATATTTATTTGACCAGAGAAGATTTAAGGCGATCAATAAGAAATGAAAGAGAAGTGGTTCAACTTGTACAATCAAAAGGATTTGAGATTGTGGATCCAGCATCACTATCAATTAAAGATCAGATCTCTCTGTTTTCAGAAGCTAAGTTAGTAATAGCCCCTCACGGCGGCGCTATAACAAATATGATTTATTCAAGAGAAGCATCGCTACTAGAAATCATGCCAAAAGAGAGAATTAACAGATGTTTTGAATGGCAAAGCCTAGTTTGCGGTCACAACTACCAAGTTTACTTCTACTCCCAGAAAAGAGGAGTAGATATAGAGAAACTTACATCCAAAATTGAAAAATGGATGTCGATTTAGACTAGCCTAAAAGTGGTTTGAGAAACCCAACGAGATCTGGTTTTTGTGTGCCAGGATTTAATAAAGGTTGTTTTATTAACTCTTCAATTACTTCGGTTTGTGATTGAAGAGAAGCAATCAGTTCTGCTGCTGCTGCTAGTGAATCGTAAGATGCGCAATTAATAAGAGCTGCCGAGTTTAGAAGACCTCCAGCGTCATTTCCCCAATACACTGGGACAGATTTACTCAACCAAGCTTCTAAAGGTTTCTCTGTAACATATCCAGGATAAAGATCATTTTCGAAACAAATCACAAATTTATAATTGTTGCCCATTGCCACTTTATCTTCCACATAGTTATTTGTATAACGGCCGAAGATTTCAACTTCACCATACTTTGATAGTTCTCTCAAAAACCGCAATCTAACGGGGTCAGGATTATTTATAAAGGTACAGGCAAATTTTCTAGCCTGGATATTCTTACCAATAGAGACTCTTGAACTAAGTAGCTCATCGAAAGATACATGATGTCTAACATAAGAAGCCTTATTATTCAAAAAGTCGATGTAACTGAAAAGAAGTGGAAAATATAGATTCTTGCCTCCATTAGAATCTAGATCAAAACTTAAAGACAGGTCAACACCCTCAGATGGAATACGTCTGTTCTCAAAAGTAATCCAGACTTTCTTTCCGTTCACCCTGTTGATACTGGAGAGACCTTTTTGATGATTGAGCCAATCCACCATAGCACTATCTGAAATTCTAGAGCGAAGAAAGAGAAGAGCTTTTTTAAATGTAGTTATTTTTGGGTAGCAACCGATGAAAGTAATCCTGTTTTTATTTAATTGTTCGGAGTCATTGGCTTGACTGAGTAGAGCATCGCGAAAAAGATTATTATTGGGTTCAAAATCATGCGGAAAATCCATGAAGTGAAGCATTTCTCAAGTCTAATGCATTACTCTTCGGATATTGTGAACCGAGTTAAATTTGCTGTAGAAAATCCTGCGCTTGCTTTTCGCTGGTTAACCAAGCGAGGCAGTGATTTAACCGAAATTGAACTTACTTATATTGCACGAAAAGTGCTTGGCAAAGGAGCTATCGTCGAAGCAGGTTCATCTGACGGAGTGGACACTGTTCGGTTAGCTATGCAGTTCCCAGCACACCAAATCTATGCGATTGAACCTATTGTAGAACAATTTGAAGTGACTAAGGCAAAAACCTCTAATTTAGAAAATGTAAAGAATTTCAATTTTGCTCTGTCTACAAATACTGGACTTGCCGAGATGTACGTTGGAAAGTCAGGTAAAGGAATAGAAGGCATGGGATCTTCGTCACTTCTCGAACCCACAAGACATACAGACGAATTTCCCGAGATAACGTTTAACTCCAAGCAACAAGTAAACGCTGTAACACTTGAAGATTTCTGTGCTCTGCATGATGTTTCCTTCGTTGATTTGCTCTGGCTGGATGTACAAGGACTTGAATTAAAGCTCATAAAGAGAAGTGAAGACTTTCTTAAGAAAAGGGTAAACCTAATTCATATGGAAGTCTCGAGAGTTGAGCTATACAAGGGGTCAGCTTTGTATAGCGAAGTTATGAGCTACATGAATAAAATAGGATTCGCAGCGCTTAAGAAGCGTGTTGGGCGGATAAGTGGAAATTGTTTATTTCAAAATCAGAAAGTCTAAATACGTAGTTAGATTGACGTCAGCTGAAATTCAATTTCAGCGCAAAGAGCGTGATAGATGATGATGTGGCCTTCTTGGATATGAGGCGTTCTTTCTGAGTTAACTGCCAAAGAAACATCAGAATCAAGCAATTTAGATCCTTTCTCTGAAGTCAACGCAATTACCTTTACTCCTAACGTGCGAGCCACCTCAATGGCCTTATGAATATTTCTAGATTTTCCGCTTGTGGAGATTGCAATTAGCACATCTCCAGAATTTGCGTAAGCAGATAATTCACGCCCCAATTGCTCTTCGAAAGATTGATCATTTGCCCAGCTAGTAAGAGCCGCAGGATTACAACCTAGAGCCATTACTGGAAACCCAATATGGGGGATCGTGAAGTAATTTACAAGTTCGCCGGCAATATGGATTGCATCAGCGTGAGAACCACCATTTCCTGCAGTGAAGATTCTTTTACGAGAATTAATGGCAGTAACACAAATCTCGACAGCCTCAAGATAAGATTTCAAAAATATTGGTTCTTTGAGTAATAGTGAAGAGTTAATTGAATTCCGGTGATAGTCAATAAATCTCTCATAGGCAGTCATGTACTAAGTATACACTGTCTAAACGCATGAACAATCTAGCTTCACCTTTGGAAAGAAAGTTTTACGAATTGCACCTTCAAAACGCCTAATAAAGGAAATTAATTTCCAAGATCCTAGTCTAGAACCGTTAAGATAAAAGCTTGGATCTTGACTTCTTAGCTCTTTGCGCTTTAAGTGCCTAAAGCTTATGCCCCCTAATGCATGAAAGAGTCCATATTGCACTGTGTTATCAAATAATTTAGATATTTCCGCTTGATTGACTCCACTGTTAAGAATTTTAATGAGTTCGGACATTCCATTAACTGGAATTACGACATTTAAAGACTCATGAAACGCTCTACTAACCAACAGAGATGGTTTACCAAAAAAGGATGCCTCAACACCAATTGTTGAACCGAAAGTTACAACAAAGTCTGACTCTTTTAGAATGTCATATGTTTTTATTGAAGAGTCTTGCATAACAAAAGTGACATTAGGCCTAATTGACTCACTTTGGAATTCTTTCCAGCGCATAATTTCTCGACTGGACTTATGCTTTAAGTTCGGATGAACTCTAATAAGCAAGTGCAAGTTATCAAAATTAGAAAGCTCCTTTTGAAGTTCTCGGAGAAATCCAATCTGGTCATTCCAAGTAGTAGAACCAAGATCTGTTGAGAATAATTCATCCTCGGACGAGTGGAAAAAAGTCACTAATGTTCTAATCTTCGCATTACGTTTAAAATCTAGATTTTGCTCTTTAGTAAAGGCTTGACTTACTCCCTGGGAGCGATCCAAGAACCATTTCTCAGATATATTTTTTGCCTCAGATTCGCTTTTGCTCGAACTAAATTCTGCCCAATAATTGCGCATTATCGAACAACGGTATTCAATACTATGTACTGGCCTTTCAAATTCGAAATATCGATCTTCCCAGGCAGGAGAGAATCGTTCAATGAATTTGACTTTGATTCCTAAGTCTTGAGCTGCTTTCCAAATAGCTTTCTCACGGTAAAAACGCCCGTTAAATATAAATATCCAGTCTGGTCGATGTAATTTTAGGAATTCAAATGCCTTTTGGTACACCAAGTAATGTATAAGCCCGTAATGCTCGATGAGTTTTTTCGTATGAATTTTGCAAGGTCTACTGTCACGAGTTTTAACTATTGTCTCCTCGTAGCCAACTTGAAGTTCAGTTCTACTCAGACCCTCATTATCAGAAGGCTTGAATAAAGAATATTTCTCTAGCAGTATTCCCATGTTGGATAGGGCACGACTAATTCGTTGGTTCTGAAGTTTTGCTAGTTTATAGTCAAGAAAGCTGGAAAGAGGTAAGTCGACAGGGGAGCTCTCATGTTCGTATGCCTGTAAGAAGGTGACCCTTGAACTTTGGTTACTCGCTTCCTGGATCGCAGAGTCAAGAAGTGCAGATCTCTGCCAAGGATTTGCACTAATGGAGAAATAAAAGACTTTTTTCATGGATTGAGTCCCAGCCTCTTTCTTTTAAGGCGATTAGCAAAAATTGAACTGTAAGTTAAAAGCTTTGAGCGCGACACCTTTGTTTCCTTAAAACTCTCAACTTCCCATGCTCCCCAACCTAGCTCATATAAAGTGCAATTTCTGAATGGGATACCTGATAGTTCTAACCATAGTCCCCTTATTAATGCTCTTTCCTTCCGCTTTTCAATAAGCACATGATCATGTTTGATGTCCACTTGGTCTATCCATTCATAAATCTCATCAAGACTACTTAATTTATCAGCGACATCAAGCTCGTCATACCAACAATCTGCAAGAATGGCAGATGGGATGCAGTGAAATGCCGCTTCAATTCCTATCGTGCTCCCATAAGAAATAACACCCTTGGACCCCTTTAATAAGTCATAGGAGGAGATTGATTCTTCAGGCGCAATGATTGTCGAAAAGCTGGTATCCCTTAAGTCTTTCCAGCGCTCCCTCTCTTCTAAAGGTTTTGTTGCAAGGTTTGGGTGTAGACGAATATATAAGTGCTCTTGCTCACGTTTATCAAAGAAGTTTTGAAGGCTTTCAATCAACTTCACTTGCTCCATAAATGGCTCAGTCCATGAGTCCCAAAAACCTACAGCCTCATCATCCGAGTTTGAGTAAAAGACAAAATATGCTGGCTTAAATGTCTCCTTGGTATCTCTTGCTGACAATTGGTAGAAACGGTTTCGCTTACTCTCTAGATCAGAGAAATATCGACTACCAATTTGGATTAGGTCACTTTTGCTAAATTCTTTAGATTTGCTAATCCACAACTCTTTCATACGATTTTGGTTGATTATTCGGTCGTGGAAGCCCTCATTTTTGCGAAGGTGAAAACGATTTCGTGTTGTTTCAAACAAAAAGGTGTCAATCCCTAGTGACTTACAAGCATCCCAAGTTGCTCGTTCATGCAGAAAACGACCATTGTAAATTAAGGTTCTTTTGATGTTATTGAATTCAATGTCCTTTTTTACTCCAAAATAAACTTGCAGATATGACTCCAACAGAAGGGATACTAACCATTGATCGCGCTCAAAATTGAAATCTCTTCTGCCTGATTCATAGACAAAAGAGTTAGCCAAGGCTCCACCAGGAGAAATACCCTGAAATTCTATTTTGCTAAATTCTTGGACAGTTTTTATTTCTCTTAGTTGACTTAAGAATTCCTTTAAGAAAATATCACTTTCTTGAGATTCTGACATTCTCAACCTTTTTTGCAGATGAGTGAGATTTAGGCTATCGAGGGCATTGGATATTGAAGTAGGAAACCGATTTAATATTGAAAAGCTATCTAGTCCACGAGCCATGCGGGATGGGTAGCGTGTTGATACTCCAAGCCAATAATAATGTAACGCAAAGTCTCCGGTTAATTTCCATTCTTCTAAAATTTCAAAACTTGCAGCAAGCTGAATAGAGTTGGAGGTAAATTGAAAGCAGGCTGTTGCTCCCTCTAATCCACTCTTAATAGAGTTCATGCCAAGTGGTCGAATGAAACTTTTTCTAGTGCACTTACGTTATCCTTGAGTTTCTTTCCAACTACCAAGTCCCAATTTGATGCGCTCAATCCTTCAAGAGGTGATCTAATTTCAAGATCCTCGGGCTGCAAAATATGGCCACTTGGCAGGGGGCGGGAATAAATAAGCATCTTGCCCATTTTTCTGATCCCCCCCTTTTCTACCTCTTGAAATGTCTTCTCGCCATCACCAAGTGCTTTTACGACCAAAGATAAATCTCTCACAAGCTTTGACATGCCAGTTGGTTCAAGAGAAAAGGCGTGATCAGTGCCTTTCATAGCTCTATCTAAAGTAAAATGCTTTTCGATTATTCGAGCCCCAAGAGCTGCAGCGACAGTTGAGAATGCAATTCCACGATCGTGTGACGATAGACCAATGACTGTTTCTGGAAAACTTCTTCTATAGGTTTCGATAACTCGAAGATTCATGTGTTCTGCCTCAGCGGGATAAGCAGCAGTGCATTGCAGTAGTCCCACATTACGAGGATCTACCTCACTCATAGCTTGCTCAACTTCAAACATAGATGATCCTCCGGTACTCATTATCAGAGGAATTCCCGTTTTTTTTGCATAGCGAATTAGTGCGGTGCTCTTTAGATCACCAGATGCCATCTTTATGGCCGGAACACCCAAAGCTGCTAGAAAATCAACACTCTGAAAATCAAAAGCTGTAGCAAAGAAAATCAAATTCTTTTTATTCGCATATTCCTTTAAGTGTTTATATTCTGCTATTCCAAATTCAAGCGCTTCTCGATGTAGTCCATAAGAATCTCCGAATGAGGTCGGTCCTTGGTATGGTGAATCATAAAACTCAGGAGTATAAAGGGATTTATTGAATCGCTTTTGGAGTTTGACCGAATGGGCACCAGCATCTGCTGCCGCATCGAAGATTCTCTCACACATTTCTATGCTGCCCTGATGGTTATGACCAACTTCAGCAATTACAAATGGCATTGAATCATCACTAATCTCGAAGTCAGCAATTCTAAGTTTTCGCATATCTAACACTCCTAGGTTTAGGCGAAAGTCTATCAGGCCGCCAATAGCTAATTCAGCTCAAATTCGTAAATTCTGACAATATTTATAGCCCTGTTCAATCTTTCAAAAAGATCACTGTCAAAGGAAGACTTGTTTAAGAGAAATAGAAGTTGCATTGCAAAGAGTTGATCTCCACTCATTTTAGTTACTAGTACATTTGATTTCATTGCCTTATCTTTAAAAGTGACTTCTCCAGAGAGAAAATTCCAGATAAGAGTCTGATCTTGCCAGTCGATTTGTCCATGACGCTCTTTTTCTCCTTGAGAAAAACTCAGAGAAACTTTGATTTCTGGAGACAAATCTGTAGATACTAGAGAATCAAGGGTGATAGATGCATAGTCGATGACATTATGAAACTCATTACTTTTTCCAAGTTCTATTCTCAACTTAGCAATATCGATTTTTCTAATCTGTAACAAAATGTCCAATTCATGACTGAGAGCCAATAAAACCCCTCCCCCTCCTTCATTAGCCAGGTGATGGGTGCTCATATCTCTGAAAGGATTCATTGATCGCAGGTACTCGTGAAAGGTTATCTGGATTGAGTTTGGGAGATATCTACTTCGACAGTAGTCCAAGATAGTGCGCACCAAGGGATTAAAACTCTGTTGGTATCCAATCAATACTGGGAGGTTGTAACTCATGGCAAACCCAAGAATCTTCTCAGATTCACTCACAGAATTTCCAATTGGCTTTTCAATGATAAACCGCTTACTAATTTCCTTTGTTTTATCAAAGTATTCAAAGTGACTATTTATAGGGGTTGCGATAACCGTTAAGTCATACTTGTCCCTAATTCCATCAAGAGCTTTAACTTGATTAAGTCCATAGAAGTCCATGGGAGTAACTGTGTAATCGATACTCTTTAAATCTTCCGCTATTAATCCTGTGCGGTGGGCACCGATATATGCATCAATGGTGGCACTTGGAAATAAACTTCGAATCACTCGGGCATGTCTCTGTCCGGCAGAGCCTAATCCAATGACTAGAAATCTCATCGGGGATTTGGGAATGAGAACCATTCAGGCAATGTGCTTAGCGTTAAGTATTCAGCAATTTGCTGTATGTCACTCAAGTAGTCAATATCATGTGAAAATTCATCAATAACAAAGGGAAGTACCCTAGGTCCTGCTGTGTTACCAAAATCTGTTACCGTAGAAAACGGCAAAACTTCTACGTATCCGTCTTGATAGTATGTAGGTGGAAGAACCTGTCTTGGCGCGTTACTTGGATCTTGAACTTCAGTGAGATGTGGATTAAAGGCAGGCATTGCTGAGCCATCCTGAGCGATTCCCCAAGTTTTGAATACTATCTCTTGACTGCTCTTCATCGAGCGAAGAGAAGAGTACTCTTGGCAGTTTTCTTCGAAGAGTTTTAATGCTTTAGCGATGGTTTCTGGATTTCGAATTGGATGTGTTGGACGTAAGAAAATCAAGGTATCTAGGGGATTAATCTCTGGTAAAACTTGAAGAATATGCTTGAGAAGTCCATCATCTCTAGATACATCACCGGCAAGCTCCGAGGGCCTGATTACTACCTCTGCGCCATATTTTTGAGCACACTCAGCAATCTCATGATCATCTGTGCTTACTATTACTCGGTCAATACTTTTACACTTTATTGCAGAATCTATTGAATATGAGATTAAAGGATGGCCAAGTAGTTCCATCAAATTCTTACGGGGAACAGACTTAGAGCCCCCTCTAGCAGGAATAACTGCTATTGATGCCATGAAAGCCCTCGATTAGAGTCTTAGAAGTCTGTGACTCTGCGTAGTTTGGCCGAAATTGGGACTTCCTCATCAAGAACGTGCTTTTCACCGTTGCCGGAAACAACTGGGATGCTCCTAATGTATCCAACGACTCTCTTCATTCCATCTGGCTCAAGAGAAGCCGATTGATCAGATCCCCACATTGCTCTATCAAGGGTGACGTGGCGCTCTACACAGACTGCTCCGTACTTCGCAACAGCAATAACGCTTGGAGTAACACCAACCTCATGTCCGGAATATCCAACCGGTAATTGCGGATATCTGTTTTGAAGAGTTTCAATCCAGGAAAGGTTTAACTGCTCAGGTTTTGCAGGGTAGACAGAAACAGTATGCATAAGCACGAGTCTGGAATTGTCGATTTCCTTCACAGCCGCATCGACCTGCTCCAAACTGCTCATGCCCGTTGACATAAAAATAGGCTTACCGGTGGCATTAAGGGCCTTCAATAGAGATCTATCTGTCATACAGGCAGAGGCAACCTTATGAGCTACTACATTCAATTTCTCTAGAAATTCAACGCTAGGCAAATCCCATGGAGATGCAAACCATTGAATTTCTAACTCTTTGCAGAACCTGTCAATCTCTTTGTAATCACTTTCACTAAATTCTAATCCACGCTTTAAATCACCATTTGTCTCACCATAAAAATTAGGGCGCGGCTTTGCAAGTTCTTCTGGAGAGTAGACAATCTCAAGGGTTCTCTTTTGAAACTTTACTGCATCAAATCCTGCATTCTTAGACTCTTGGATTAGTTTTTTAGCAGTCTCAAGATCTCCGTTATGATTAATACCTATTTCAGCGATCATGTAGGTAGGCGAATCATTTGAAACAACCTTGTTTCCGATCTTAACAACGGACATATCGAGCCTCTCCTTGGGTTGAAGTCTTATATTAACGGAATTGATTAGGATGGTTTCTTTGCCGTGCCGACAAGCATGAGCTCACGAGACCAACGAAAAAATGGCTTTCTAGTATTTGCTGGCACAAAAGGAGCGATACATGCGCATAAGGAGTTGATCAGCGAACTCTTCCAAGTTATTGGCAATTGCCGGAATCTATAGCTTCCGATATCACCAAAACCACCTACTCCCAGTACAAGCGCCATGGAGCGCCTGGTCATTGGTCTCACATGGGTGAAGTCGTCGAAGAAGGTTTTGTAATTGGCATTCCAGTCGGGCGTAAGAGCGAGGAAAATTCCCCCAGGCTTGAGCACCCTTTTACATTCAGATACGAAGTAAAGGGCGTCAGGCATATGTTCTATTACGCTCTTTGAGTAAACAACATCAAAACTATTGTCTTTATATGGAAGTTTATTCTTTACAAAATCAACGAGCTTAAAAGGTATTCCTTCCACTTCACAGGCTTTCTTACTTGCCTTGGAGATATCGCAACCAAACACCTCTAGGCGCTGGTTCTTAAAGCCCTTCAAGACATCCGGTCTGCCAGCTCCGACTTCAAGTAATTTTGCTCCAGGACGAATGCCATGTAGATCACACAACCTCTTTGCTAACTGTTCAGGATAGGTTGTGATTGGTCTAATGCTGGTGTCGTACTGCACGCTTACATAATCTTTCGACATTGATTTTTCACCTATCTATTTTTTCGCTCTAGGGTATCTTCTAATTGCTGTGCAAGTTCCAAATCTTCAACAGTGTCAATATCTAATGCCTCAATTTGGTTCACACCAACGCCAGCAGTTGGTTGGGGATATCTAACACCTTGAGCTCTTAGAGCAGAAGCTCTAATTGCATAACAACCACCAGTCTCCCATCCTTCCACGCCAAGATCTTGTCGCCGTGGTCGTTTTCCACGAGAGTGCCCTATGGGTTCAATTCTTGCTTTGCTCTCTTTCCACATAAAGGGATGACCAAAACGTAATGTGATAACTGAGCTCAATCGTGGATCGGCTTTTAACTTCTCAATACAAGTATCTATCTTTTCGTGCCCTAAAAAAGGCGAAGTTGCTTGCAGTAAAACTAGGATGTCTGAGTCCTGAAGATCAAGTGAGTCCACAGCGTGAAGTAGTACAGCATCTGTGCTAGTTTCGTCTTGGGCAAGATCTAAAGGACGCTGGATAACTTTAGCGCCGTAATTTAACCCTTCATTCGAAATTTCAATGTCTTCCGTAGAGACGTATATTTCATTACATAAACTTGATTTTGCCTGTTGAATTTTCCACCCTAATAGAGAGTGTGAGCCCAATTTACGGAGATTCTTCCGAGAAATTCCTTTACTTCCTCCCCTGGCGGGTATCACTGCCACAATTCTCACGACCAGACTTTAGCCTTTTCTAGATAGAATCCCAGCATGGCACCACCAAGCAAAGACGAAGTTTTGTACTGGCTGCGTCCCAAAGATGTTGAATCTGAAGTCTACGTTCATTCGAGGAGTTTCTTCTCTAGATATCAGGAAATCTCAGCATTTACTGACGAAGAAATTGAAGACTTAATTTATAAGGAACACATCTACATAAGCAAAAGTGAGCTCAGAGAGATTGTCTATGCAACTCTTGAAGCCTTCAACTTTAAACCCAAAGGTAATGGTTTGGAGTTGGGTGCGGGCTGCGCTGCTATATCTGTTGAGCTAGCCAGAGATATAAGGGAAATTGAAAAAATTTTAGCAGTTGAAATTGTGCCTGAGATAGTTGAGATGGCACAGACCTCCCTAATTAGAATTGCCGGTGTTCAAAATAGAGTTATACCAGTTCTGGGTGATTTTGATAACCTAAAAGTAGAAGATGAGAGTATTGATTGGATTATTGAGTTTGATTCATTACATCACTCTTTTGATTTAGAACGTACGGCCAAGGAGTCCTATAGAGTTTTAAAGGAAGGTGGAACCCTAATCGCAATCGATCGTGCCCATTGGAATACCTCTAGGGAGAGAATGCGTTCCTTGGAAAACGAGCCTTACTCCAAAGAATTTCTTTTAACTAGAGGCTGGGACCCTAATACGAAAATAACTAGAGCTGACAATGGTGAGCATGAACATCTCGTATCTGATTATCAAAAACATTTCCTAAAGGCGGGATTCAAATCTTTTGACTGGAAGAATTTGATCGCGCCCGAACTTTCAATTTTGAAGCTTTCTATGGTGTCTGCGATTCCATGGCGATTAAGAGCCACATCAAAGTATCGGTATATCCAAATGTGGCCGATCTGGAAAGTATTTTTCCCAGTTCTTCTTTTCCGTTTTGGGGTCCGGGAAAAATACAGGAATTTTGTGAAGCTTCCACGTGCTAAGAATTCAAAGAGATTTCAATCTAAAACGATTTTTTGCATTACCAAATAGTTCTACCACCATCGACAACTATGTTCTGTCCTGTAACATAATTAGAAAGATCCGAAGTCAAGAAGTTCACAACTCCAACTATCTCTGAAATTGAAGCAAGCCTTCCCATAGGAATTCTCGACTCTAGTTCTTTTATTAACGCACTAGGCTGTTGGTCAAGAATTGGGCCAGGAGAAATACAATTAACTCGGATATTTCTCTCAGCCAGCATTGTGGCAAGATACTTAGTCATACCAACAATGCCATGTTTCAGAATTGAGTATGAAATTGGTTTAAAGAACGTCTGAGTTCCATCTTCTAATCTGTAAACTCGTTGGTCGGGTGAGATAACGCCCAAATCAGATCCCATTAGAACAATGGAACGATTAGTTTCCCAATCGTTACCAATCAGCTTAAGAAATGCTTGTATAACATTTAGTCCGCCACGGATTGACACATCAAATTCTCTAGAAATAGTCTCAAGTGATTGATCTTCAAAAGGTGTTGCAACGGAGTCATTGGAGCTAACCTTCGGATCTAAGGCAGCACAATGCACCAAAGCCACTATCTCCTTAGGGTTAGTAAAACTTTCTAGCGCAGAATTTACCTGGCTTTGACTAGATATGTCACAGTGCACGTGGCGAAACTTCGATGACTTGTACTTTGATTCAGTAATGTCAAGGGAGAATACTGTGAAACCTTGCTTTATGGAATCTTCTATAATTTTTGAACCCAAGAGTCCAGATCCACCAGTAACTACTACAACTTGGTTATTCAAATCAGCGCCACCCATAGAGCTCACAGAATTTCAAATAATTAGAGATGGTTTCAAGCTCTCGCCCTGGTTCCCCTCTTGCTGCCTGAAGAATCATGTTTCCATTGTAGTTGAGTTCGGTGAGCTCTTTGGAAATGCTGAGAAAATCTGCATTTCCCTGTCCAAGTGGCACAGTTTTGCCACCAAGTTTTCTATCCTTTATATGGACATTAAGTAACTTGTCTCCGTAAATTGCCAATTCTCGAACTGGATCATTTCCTAAGGATGCGCTATTTCCGATATCAAAATTGAACCCAACGTGTGTAAAGTGCTCAATCTCTTTGGAAATCCAGTGAAGCATATCGAGTTCAAACTCACACTCTAAGGCGATATGAAAATTCAAATCGTTGCACTTTTGCTCTACCTCACTCAAGGCTGCAAAGAGTGCAAGAAGTGATTCATGATTATCAGCACCCGATTCAGCAACTAAAGGGAGAACTCCTAGCTCTACCCCCAATTTCTGTGCACTTTCTGCAACAGCAATCAAGTCCTTCATTTCAGATTGAGATCCGCTCTTAGGATGGCATCGATGCAAAGGGCCATCTAAGAAACAATCAAGCGTAACGGAAGTGACCTCTACATCATGCTCTTTACTCAATCTAAGAGCCCGAATCTGTCCATTTGAAGTCATAAATGGATTTTCGTACAAACCACGTAAATCTAACGTCCATTCAATTAGTTGAATATTAATTTTTCCTGCAAGTTGAAACTCAGCCTCCCAAGTATCCCAAGGAAACTCCTGAGTCTTCTCGGAGGCGGGAGACGATAACCTCCCTTGCATAAATCCAATCATTACTTCTTATGCTCCTGAATAAAGCGCCGCCTTAGGATGACTTCTGGTTCATAATAATTTTTCCTGCGCAATATTCTACTGGCAATTTCTGCTGAGACATCTTGTATATTTAGCAGGGTAGGGGTTACTTGATCAGGAACAAGTCTTCCCATTGAATTATCAACTGTACTGAAAGAAATAAATGAAAACCTAGTATCACTTTGCTGATATTCCTTGTTTAATGACTGCAGTAAACCCTTAAGAGCCAGCTTGCATGCTCCATAAACCGCCGCACTAGGCCCCAAATCGTATGCGGCAGTTGATCCAATCACAAAGATATCTCTCGGTGCTTTTTTGTTCGTTATCCTTAAGAATTGCCAAATAACTTTAATGACCGAATCAAGATTTGAAGAAATTAGATGCCCTATTTCGCTTTCAGACATTTCTTCAAAATTCTTGAAAATAAAACTTCCATTCGTAACCAGTAAAGCATCTGCTCGTTGATCAACATTTAGATTATTGTAATTATCAACTTTCTCAAAGTAATTAAGAAGAGGTGATTCATTTACATCGTCTCGACCATAGATTCGAATTGACTGCTTTGCCTCAAGTAATTTAAGAGCTACTTGCTGAGCAACTTCTCCAGACCCACCTGTAATGAGAATCATGCTTTCAAATTTCCCAGCTCTTGCTCCAAGAAAGTCTCTAATGTTAACCAATAATAAGAATTGATAAAGTCTGGAAACTCCGAGGATAGCTCGATGGAATTTAAAGGAAGTTTACTGGCAAGTCCAAAACTTACAATGTCAAAATCCCTATATTGTCCTGCAATAGCGAGAATATCTTGAACCGAGTAGCTATTTGGAGAGTGTAGATTAAAAATTTTAGGGATTTTGCTATTTGGGATTTCCTTTAAGTATCGAACTATTAAATTTGCATAGTCATTCGAGTGGCCATATTGCTTTCTCGATTCAGGATTCACAAGTAGTTCAAGGGACTTGCCGTCCAATGCTCGCTTGAGTAATAAAGAAATCAAACCTTTTCCTTGACTTGAAAACACATTGGCTAGTCGCAAAATTAACAGAGAGATTCCACGATTAAGACAAAAGTTTTCAAACTCTTGTTCAATTTTGACCTTCAATCTTGCGTAAGCAGTTTCAGGTCTTAGATCATCATTTTCTCTTTTGATTTGATTTCCATTGTTTCCATAAACCGTTCCACCTGATGAAAGAAGCACAATTTTTGATACGGGCGAGAAATCCGCACTTGCTAGCACTCTTTGAACGCTCCTTAACTCACATTCTGCCTCTGATTCTGTGCATCTATTGCTTGCACTTCCAGCTGCCCAAATCATGCTGTCAATTGAGTTCATCGATAAGTTGGTGCGATTCAGTGCAAATCCTTTTGGCCCAAGAACCTTCATCAGACTACTACCAAGCTGCCCGCGAGCGCCGACCACGCCAATTTTGTTCATGTCTCAAAGTTTACTCTGATAGTAATCAGCGGGCTTTCCTTGGAAATTAAATTTACCATTTTCTAAAACGATTAATTGGTCACATGACATCGCAACTTCTAGATCATGAGTAACAATGATCTGCGTCTTAGTACCTCGGTTCCTCTCCAAGAGTTCTAAAAAACGAGCAGCATTTTCTTTATCAAGCGCGCTAGTCGGTTCATCAAAAACAAGAATTGGTCGATTAGATAAAAACACACGAGCAATACCGATGCGTTGTCGTTCGCCCCCTGAGATTCTTCGAGAAAATGTAACTTCATTTCCTGCAGTGTGTCCAGAGAGATTAGTTAAATTAAGACTCTCAATAATGGACGTTATGGATTTATCATCAACATCTATCCTTGAAATCTTTAAGTTTTCTTCGAGGCCAGAGTCAAAAATGTAAGGACTTTGAGAGCAATATCCAACCAAATCACGTCTTGATTCAAATGTATTACCATCTAATTCAACAAAATTAACACTTCCCTTTTCCGCTTTTAGTAATCCAGAAATAAAATCCACTAAAGTTGTTTTTCCGGAACCTGAGGCGCCGATAATTGCCAATAGGGTTCCCGAGGGCACCTCGAGAGAAATATCTTTTAATATTGGCAAATTCCCTTCATCTGCATTAACCGAATAATTGAGACCTGAAACTCTCACCCCAAGTCTGACTCTTTGTTCAAGTGTTTCCGCTCTTAAATCTAGTGGCGGTTCTTGTCCTAGCGATTGCAGTTGCTCTGTCATTGCAAAGAATGTCTTAGTCATGCCCTGGCTCAGTTGAAGCGACATAGTTATTGCCTGTAATCGCTGTAATGAAGGGATTATTCTTAGCCCAACTGACATAAAGAGAACTAAAGAGGTAAGTGCTCTACGAATATCGGACGTGGATAGTTCAAAAGCAACAACGAAAAAAGTAGAAAACAAGATAATTGTTTCCAGATAGTATCGAAATAGACTATTAAGAAATGAACTCTTCTGCCCAATTGTTGAAATAACACTTCTTTCTTGCGAGAAATATTTATTTATCGGCTCTGTCAAGGAGTATATCTTTATTTCCTTTACGGCGTTGAAGCTTTGAATTATTTCCTCGTTTAGAGCAGCACCTTTGTCAGAAGCTTGATGTCCATAAGAGTTCAATCTGCCTCTAAGCCAATGTGAATAAAGTCTCTGAGAGAAAATGAGGATCGCTATTAATATAAACGTCACCTCTGGTGTAGCAAGAATTAACGTTGTTAGGAGTATCATTATGGAAATTGAGTCTCCCAGCACTGTTACCAATGGCGCTACAACTCCAGATATAATCCTCGAGCTCCCAGTCATTATCGCCCATTGAGCATCACCTACCCCAATTTTTCTAATTTCTGAGAGGGGTGCACGTAAAAGAGAGGCAAATAGATTAGTTGAAAAGACAGACTCTTGATTCGCCATCCACCTAATCATTCTGTAATTCACAACTGCATTAAGCATAGTTTTTGAAATGAGAAACACTGCTGCTAAGATTGCGAAAGTAAAAATTAATATATTGCTCTCGATGTTCACATTGAGATATTGTCGGACAAAAAGTTCTATCCTTGATGGTCTCGTATCGCCACTAACTAAATTAAATGCAATTGTTCCGCAAGAAGCTAAAAGGATTACTCCCAGCAAATCCAATAGCGACAAAATCACATAGATTGGAACTATCGCTTTAATTCGCTTCTTGCTATTCTTGCTGAGTAGTTTATAAATCCTCAAGGCAAGAGCTACATTCTCTCGTTCCCGAAAGTGTTTGGCTATTTTCGTCATAAGCACTTCTTAATCTTAGTCTTAAATTGGAGTTTCTTAGAAACATAGATAAACCTTATGTATCATTTGGTCATGACTGGGAACTATAATCGGCTCACTAGACGGCAACTTCAGAATCTCTTCCAAGGCGGTAAACTCCCAAACTATCTGAATTTTTCGCCTTCTGAAGAAGTAATTCAGAGCGTTGCTATTAAGGCTCGCGCAAGCGCTGTTGAAAAAGGGCTTAATTCATCAAATCTAAGCGACATTGCTGCATCGCATGGTTCACCTCCTTTTTCAACTATTTTGGGCACCTGGGAATTGTTGAAGAAAAGAGATTTAATCCCAAAAATTGAAGGAATAGGTATTGAAGTCGGATCAGGTCTTGCTTTGCTAAGTTGTGCAGTAAAGAAACTCGATAAAGAGAGCTCAATAATTGGATTAATTGCATTAGAAGCGACAAAACCTTTCGTGACGAGTGGCATAGGAATGACTTCGCAAGAGATTCTTGGGAAAGATTCAAACTCGATATTGCCATGCTTTGGGGTATTTGAGGAGATACCGATTGACGATAATTCAATAGATTTCGGCATTCAAATCGAGAGTCTACATCACGCAAACTCATTAAATGATGCAGTCAAGGAAATCTCTCGCACAATCCGCCCTGGTGGATATTTTGTATCTATAGATCGTTCATGGGTCGATACTGTAAATCAAGCTACCCTGGAATCAATGCTAGATCATCAGTATTCTAGCAAATGGTTAAAGGGTAAAAACTTTGATCCGACTGTTAAATTCACCAGGAGGGACAATGGCGAGCATGAGTATCGAGACTCTGAATGGATATATGCTTTTGAGAAGAATGATTTCAGCATCATTTCCATGTCTTTCTTGCATCCAAAGATTGAGTTTTGGCATGTAGCCAAAAGAATTATTTCAATCTTTAATCTTGGTCGTTTTTTTTCAATTCAAGTGAAGTCTCGACCTGGAGTGTTGCTGACTTATCTGGCTCAGACTATTGGTTTACAAAAATTTAGTTTTTCTAACTTGCTGGTGTCGCCCCACCCTCGACCATTGACTGTAATAGTTCTTAGAAAGAACGAAGTTTAAACTGAAGTAAGAGGTAATGTGGCTGGGGACGGGATCGAACCGTCGACCTCACGATTTTCAGTCGCACGCTCGTACCAACTGAGCTACCCAGCCTAAAAAACATTCGCGACCCAGACGGGACTTGAACCCGCGACCTCCGCCGTGACAGGGCGGCGCGCTAACCAACTGCGCTACTGGGCCATAGCGTCCCCAACGGGATTTGAACCCGTGTTACCGCCGTGAAAGGGCGATGTCCTAGGCCCCTAGACGATGGGGACTAGGGAAAGAAAGCATGCTACGTTAAGTTGATTCAAGATGCAATTGGCGCAAAATGAATTTCGCGTTAGTTCTGTTCTCGAAGCTTTCGAAAGGAATCCAATTCAGACTACCCTCTTATCAACCTTGAAAAAGATGGCAATTTTCAAAATTTGGTTGCCGCTCCAGAAGAAGCTAGGTATTTACGTTGCAAAGCGACTCTCGAAGCTGAGCTCCTATCCCAATTTCCTGGAGATTCTGTTACCACAAAATCAAATTTCTAGCAGGATTTCTAAAAAATCTTCTCTTAGCGAGGTTAGTATTAGTTATAAGCCAGACTTAATGTTGGTTAACAAAAATTCATTATCTCAATCATCACTCATTTCAAAAAAAATCCTATTTTTTTGCCCAGAAAAGTATGGCGCGAGGCCCAGTTTCACCTTTAGTCAACTAATTGATTCGGCGAGAAGAGTATCATTTCAAGTCTACCACGTCGATTTTCTCAAAGAAACCCTCAATGGTGATGAAATTTGTTTATTATTTGAAAGTTCCGTCAAAGAAATTGGTCCCGACATCATACTCTTTAGTTCTTCAGATTCTTACGTAATTCCATCCTTCAAGGATTTCACGCCCAAATTTGTTGCGTCAATAAAGGAAAAGCATGTTTTTTCCTTAATAAACATATGCGGTGATTTATGGCGCAAGGTAGATCAAGAAGTTATTGAAAAGTGGAAATCTGTGTGTGATGTGATGCTTCATGCAGATAATGCTGCTATTCGATATTACAGTAAGGAAGTTCGTAAGAAAGCTCTCTATTATCCTTATCATGGGCTAATGCCCGCCGCAGGTGAAATGGAGCGTAGTGCAAATGAAATCTTTTTTTCAGGCCAAGTCAGAGATTCTGATAGAAGAATAATTCTGAATAGAATGATAAAGGATTGGAGAGATGCACGAAATTTCAAACTAAATCTCAAAGTACACTATGTGTGGACTGACGAATCCGCTTATTCAGTAGATTATTATCTTCAAAAATTGCGAGAAAGTAGATTTTGCGTAAGTTTTGCACAGAAAGGAGCCAATCATTTCTTAATTCCGGGTCGATCCCTTGAGGCAGTAGCCGCTGGCTGTATACTTCTACACCAAGAATCGCCAGAATTTCGGCCTCTATCTGAGGTACTTGTGCCGCAAGAACACTACATTCCCTTCGAGGACTATTCAGATTTGAACAGGATACTTCAATCCATCGAAAATGCTCCAGAAAAATTCTTTCATATTGGTGGTTCGGCAAGGAAATTCTTTAGCAGTCGCTATAGTGATGTAGGATTGTGGTTCTCAATAAACGAGAAGTTAAAATCTACCGCAAGCGATAGGGATTGAAAAAATTTTGGTAAAGTTCGTGTCAACAGGGTTTACTTATTTTGATTGTAAATTTCGTGTTCTGTTACAGTGTGGGGTGGAGCCCGTAGCTCAGCCGGTAGAGCAAAAGACTTTTAATCTTTGGGTCCTCGGTTCGATCCCGAGCGGGCTCACCAAATAAGCCCCCATGTGTAACTTAAATGCGAAGCTAGGTAAGACATAGTATGCTTTCGAGGTTACGCCAAAGGTGCAAGAACAATGACCCTCCTGTGCTTTATTTGTTAACTCCGACGGGACTTCCTTTCTGTATCAAGGTCTATCTTTGGATTTAGTTCTACAGAGCCATCAACCAAGGCAGAAGCGGATACCAATTTGAGATAAAATCTCAAAGTGTGACTCAAGAGGAAACTATTAGAAACTTAAAGGTGATTTTGAATCTTCGGACAAGAGTCAACATTACCCTCAAGAAATGTTTACTAAAGTGTGTCTCGAAACGGTTGAACGCAGGCAAGTCAATTAGTTTTTTAAACACGCTTTTTCGGCGAGAGGCTAATTTTTTCTTGGATCTGAGACCACGTCACAACTACAAAAAAGTCGAAGAAGTTATAGATTCTTTTCTTCAGCCACCGCTCAAAAACGTAACTTTTTCGGACAAATTGTGGTTGATTCTCTACCCATCCCCCCAACTTGAACATATGAGTAATCATGTACTTCGTGATTTCGTGACTCTCTTGCGTTTCACTAATCAGAGGGTAATTGAAGTAATAAATTTTGGAGACCTACAAGAAGCCGAACTACTAAAAATTCGGGATGACATTGAAAGTTTAGGGTATGAATCACTGTGGTCTGTGTCTGTGCTTCATGCCAAATCCAACTTTATAAAAAACCTTATGAGATTAGGCGACTTATCTGGCAACAAATACAAGGCACTATGCATTGTAAATGACTTGTGGAGAACTTTTGACAAGAAACTTGCTGAGGAGATGAGTCCGCTGTACAACATTTTTTTACATTTTGACCCCTTTGGAGTGTTGGAGATATCAGAGAAAATAAGCTCTAAATTTAAGCTTTTTCCGATAAACGGTTCAAACCAAAAACTTTTTTATCCAGAGGTTAAGGTTGAGGAGATAATTTTCAGTGGTAGTATTAATTCGGCGCATCGACGATGTGTGCTGGATTACTTAGTGAAAAAGTCAAAAGAGACCGATATGCGTTTAAAAATAAACGCCTTCGACTATCAAAATCAAAAAAATATACCCACGATGAAGCATTACGCCTCATCATTGAATTCAGCCGCCATTTCTTTAGACCTGTCGAGAAAATCTGCAACTCACACACTCATTACAGGACGTTCTTTAGAATCACTTGCATCTGGGTGTCTACTAATCTCTGATGAACCCAAAGAATTCGGACCATTGAGCCTTTTTTTTACACCTGATAAAGACTATCTGTTGTTCAATTCGCTAGAAGAACTCGGAGAAATAATCGTGGGGTTAAAAGCAGGTAGACTCGATAAGAGGGAAATTCAAAAAACTGGACACTTTAACTTTCTGAAAAATTTTGCTCAAGAGCGTCTCTCACGCAAGTTGTTCGAAATTGTTGAAGGCCGATAATTCTTCGTTAGTTAAGAGCGCTGTTGACGATTTGACATAACTCATAAATTTCGCCTTGTGACAATTCGGGGTAATTTCCTAGATACCAAGAGAAGTTATGTATGTGCTCTATGACCGGAAATTCGGCGAGATTGACTGAAGAAATGATCGACCTTAGGTATGGTTGTCTCAATTGATTTCCGCCACCCGACAATCCTCTGCGAAATTCAACCGAGTTTTTTTTCAGATGAACTTCTACGCGATTTCTTTTTTCAAAACATGGATCCTTTAAGATTAAGATAAAGGCATAGTTTGATTGCCCTTTTAGATCAAAATCAGTATAGAAATTACTTGCATCAATATTCTGTAGGAAAGTATTAAAGTTTTCGTTTCTCACTCGAATATTATCTTCTAATTTGTTCATCTGTGATAGCCCGAGAATGCCTGTGATTTCGGTTGGGCGCATATTATGGGCAGCAAATTGAAAAATGAATTCTGAATTTAATGTTGAATTAGATTCGGAAATCTCAAGACGCATCTTCTCATCGGAAACCTCACGGAGCAAGCCGTGTGATCTAGCGCTACGAAGGAACTGGTAAAGCCTCTCGTCACTGGTGCAAATTGCACCACCCTCGATTGTCGTTAGATGGTGCGCATAGTAAAAAGAGAAATTTGAGGCCCAGCCAAGTGAGCCCAACCTCCGTGACCCCAGGAGGGCTCCATGAGACTCACAAACATCTTCAACAAGAGTAATGTCATTTTTCTTCAAGTGCTCTACCAGTCGATCTGTAAGACCATTTAATCCCAAGACATGTGTTAAAAATACAGCTCTCGTATCTGCATTAACTGAGTCAAATATTAAGTCTTCATTCATAGCAAGAGTGTTCAGTTTAATGTCGACAAATCGAGGCTTTAGACCCGCATGAATTACCGAAGCAATATCTGAGACCCAAGTTAAGGGTGGGACAATAACTTCTCCTTCACCTTTAAGATGTCTCAAGGCCAGCATTGTAAGGTCATTTGCGGATGACCCAGAGTTTACACAAACAGCATATTTTGTCCCCACCCATTCTGC
>Ga0194123_10001867_pt1 | contig 29677 bp, 26 predicted proteins | sample TA2MahsurfametaG_5_FD_155479 | JGI IMG/M metagenome (GOLD analysis project Ga0194123, IMG submission 155479) | Freshwater microbial communities from Lake Tanganyika, Tanzania - TA2015023 Mahale A surface | ecosystem: Environmental > Aquatic > Freshwater > Lake | place: Tanzania: Lake Tanganyika... | reverse complement strand
GGAGTGTCCTGAAGGCGCAGAGTGGCAGTGGCTCGGCTCCAAGGAGCGTGGCAGTTTTGGATTTGATGGACAAGGCATCACCATTCGGCGCGGCCAACCAGGGGCCCCACCAGTGCGTATTGCGGAAATCAAGTGTGTGGATGGCTGGTTGATGTTGAAGTGGACCGTGACCAGCGAGGTGGACTCGTCTGAGCAAGGTTGGTACGAACGACTGAAACGAGAGATGGAGCATCTCGGACTTTTGGTTTCAACACCCGGTGGAATCTCAGCGAAGTGGATCTGCTTTTCTAAGCCGCGAGTGATCATTGTGAGACCAGAGTCCTCGGTTGAACTTTCCGTTCAAGGTGCTTCGCGCTGTGCTGCAGCAAATGGCGTGTGGGGTGATGTTGGCGCAACGCTGTCGATCAGCATTCCAGGCTGTGAACAGCATGGTGCGGTTGTCATTCAAGATGTCCACCGTGCCAGTGGGGATACTCGCATTGTTGAAGTGTTCTTTGAGTGGCCAGCAGAGTTGTCCGATGCATCCCTGAAAAGCGTGAAAGATGAAATCGTTGAGTTGAGCGAAAAACTGACCATCGCACAGCAGTCACTCCTGCTGCAGGGAGCTGGGCAAGACGCTGACAGTCGGAAGGAACAAGAGCGTTTGAAGAGAGACATAAAGCAAATGGAAAGTGCCCTTTCCGCGCAGAAAGCATCTCGATCTTCGATTGAAGAGCGCCGACAAACGATCGCACAGTGCGTGCAGGGCAAGACACTTCTCTTCGGTCCACACGATGGGATTCCGACCATTGAGTTCACCCTTCGTATTGACCGTCCGACCGAGGTGCGCAAGTGAAGTACGCGGCGAGTTTTGGTGTGGCGATGGCTTCTCTCTGCGCTTCGCTGTGTTGCGCTCAGTCTGCGGAAGTGCAGGGACTTGGATATCGCTTCCTTCCGAAGTCATGCCTCGAACTGACGATAGATGCCTTTGAGCAGCTGCGATCGCGCCGTGAGCGCGTCTGCACACTGACAGAGGAGATCCACTCGTTGCGTGCAGTGCCTTCAGCCAGCCCCTCACAGGCATTGCAGTTTCAGAGCGGGCCAGACTGGATTGAAGTACGTGGCTATTCGGCGCAACTTGGAAAGCAGATTCCATTCTTCCGCATCGAGGCGCGAGGCTTGGAACTCTTTTGTGCAGTGCTGACTGTTCCTCGTCAGGATGTGGAAAGTGCGCTGAAGGAGTTCCGTACATGGCTAGCGAACGGAGTATTCGAGTACACGACCAAAGGTGGCCAGAATGTTCGTCTGACACCGACGATTCCACTCGAGACATTGACGCTTGGTGTGGGAAGGGCTGGTGGTGCTGCGGCAGAGATCAAGACAGAGCCGTGCGAGCCGGCAGATGTGGAAATCATGGTGCGACCCATCGAACAGTCCACGTGGACGGAGACCGCCAGTGCACCGGGTGAGGTTGTTGGTCTGCTCGGTGGGGTTGAGATGTCTCTGGTGGTCGAGAGTGGTGTGTGCAAACTGCAGCAGGCGGATGCCCCGTTTGAGGAATACAAGAGAGAGCTGGAGAAGCTTCGGCAGATGAAGTCACTAGAGCCGTATCTCACGGTCGCACAGCGGAAGATCTATGCCTATCAACTTGATCCACAGGAGCGGCGTGTGCGAGCATTGCAGGCGAAGGTCACCGCAGCCCATGGTGATGGCATTGCGGGCAGCTGGTTGCTTGTGCTCCGAGATATCCGCAGCGGTCATCTGTATGCCACGGCGATTCTTCGTGGGGGAAAGGACTGATCTATGCGAAGGCTGCAGCAGATCACGGAACAAGTGAAGGAAGTGCTGGCAGGCACGAGCCGCGAGGGATCTGTTCCCGAGCAAGCGGCGATCCAGTACGCCGAGGCGGTACGTGCTGCGAATGCTCGGTTGACCGCTGCCCTGGAATTGGCACGGCGTGGGCTCTGGATGGAACTCAGAAGTGTGGTCGATGCACAGCCTCCTCTTCTCTCTGCCATCGATGTACTCCACTTTGAAACCGATGCGATTTCACTCCCCTCAGCACGCGGCTCAGAAGGTTCACCGCAACTTGATGTGATGATGGAGGAAGAGCAACTATCGGCGACCGTCAGTGCCGACGAGTTCGATATCGCCTCGTTTGGTGGCGATGTTGATCTGGAGGACAAGACTCGCCCAAGCGAGATCAGTTCGCTTCTTGCCGCGGCGGCAAAACCCCCAAGCCGCTTGGCATCGGAGTGGCGCACATTCTGTCGTGAAAATGGACTCGAAGTTGCGCCAGAGATATCGCTTGCCGTGGCCGATGAGGTGCGCGGTGCACTCCGCCGTGCAACGAAGCCACGCTTTGATGCGTTGCATCGCCACTATCGAAGGCAGTGTCTCGGTCTCGCGTCCATCGAGTCTCGTATGGAGACCGTTCGGCTGATTGCGCGACGAGATAGGAGCAATGCGATCTGGGCAGAGGAACTGCAACGGCTGGAAGCGGCTCGCATGGAAGAGTTGAAGCGAAGTCTTGAAGAGGCTCTTCGTGATGGAAAACTGACAGAGGCTGAGTCAATCCTGGATTACCTGCAGACTGCAGAATGGCGTGACCCGCACACGGCACGCCGCATGGTGGCGGAGTCTGAGGCTCGGCTCAACGAGGCTTGGGGTCGATTTGCTGGTCAGCATGCGCAGGCGACGGCTGATGCGATGTATGCGAATTACATGGCCGAGGCAGTCGAGCAAGTGGAGGTTCAGTCGAGGCACTGGTCTCGCCTTTGCGAACGCCTTCAAAGAGTCCAAATGCCGATACCGGACGGTCCAGCGGCTACGGTTGCCCCTATTTTGGACTGGCTGCAAAGGCGGATGGATGAACAGCAGTCGTTCCGAGAGAGACAAAGTGCGCGCGAGACACTGGAGCGGCTTGCGGTGGATCGAAGTGCATCGCCAAGCGTGCTGAACGATGCACTCATTGAAGCTGAGCGTATTGGATGTGATCTGCCTCCAACACTTCGAGATGTTGTGCAGAGCCGCCTTCGGGCTCATCGACTCCAACAGCGAAACTGGCGTCGTTTGAAGGTTGGACTTGTTGGGATTGCAGCAGCAGGTGTTCTCGCAACGGTAGTGTGGGGCGTTGTCGCGCTCCAAAGGCAACAACTTCGAGAGGAGCATGTTCAGCAGCTAGAAACCGCCGTGCAGCGCCGTGATATGTCCGAGGTCGAGCGGCTGATCGCGGATGCAGAGGCAGTACGTCGTGGTTTTATGGCGGACGAGCGTGCAATTGCTGCCATGGCCTTGCACAAGCAGTTGACGGATGAGGAGACGGCTCGTGATGCACAGTTTGAGGATGCCATGTCCGCTGCCGGTGATCCTGAGAATGTGACTGTTGCACGGACAGCCGTGGAAACGGCGGCATCGCTCGTGCGAACCGAGGAACAGCGCGAGCGGGTGGCACGTTGGAGGCAAGTGCAGGTGGCGGCCGAGTCCAGGGAGCAAACGCGACGAACGGCTGAGTTCATGGCAGAGGCGCGTGCCCTTTCGCTTCGGATTGACGGACTTGAACGTGAGGACATGGCGAATCAAGATGCGCAGAACGCACTGGCCGATATCGAAAGATCCTTGACGCGACTCGGATCCGTATCGGGTGTGGGTGCCGATGCGAGTGGCGTGTTCACCACACAACGCAAACGAGTCGCGGCCCTCCGCACGGAAGTCGATTCAATCGTTCGTGCTGATCAGGAACGCCGAGATGAGGCGGGCCAGTTGCAGGCTCTGGAGGGTGCCTGCGGCGACCCCGATCGTTGGTGTCGTCTGCTTGGAGAGTTCGCAGCCCGGTTCCCACAATCTCCCTATGCATCACAGTTTTCAGAGGTGTCTGGTCAGTGTGGAGCGACGACAGCACTTGTGCGGTGGGGCGAGATTGCAGCGCAATTCACATCCGATCCGTTCCCGGCGGAGGAGGCTGAACGCACGCGTATCCGCGGAACCCTTCAGCGTTATCGCACGGCGAATCCGGTGAGTCCTGTGGATGGCGCAGTCCGACGATACGAGGAGCTTCTGGCCGATAGCAGCGCATGGACACAGTGGCTCCTCAACACACTGCGCACATGGACTCCACTTGAGACAAATCAAGTGATATTGAGATCAGGTGTGCGTCTGTTCTACGACATGAAGGATCGGCCCGTAACTCGGGGGACCGAGTCATCGATCTATATGGTCTGGAAGAACTGGAAGGCTGGTGAGAAGGGGTCGCAGGTCATCGCACTGAAGGAGATCGTGAGCGATGGCGCAAGCCCACAGCATGCGCTCCGTGAGAGAATTGAAAAGGTGATTGGAGGCCGCGCGGCGCGCACTGATGGATTGGCGGCACTGCAGATTGTGCAGATGATTCGTGATGACACCAAGGTAGATCCGATCGCACGCGCAATACTTTTGGAGGGTCTGTTACCGCATGTACAGGTTGCGCTCCCGAATCTAAAGCAGCAAATCGAGCGAAGCACAGGACTGCTCGGACAGTTGAATCTCGCAGCGATGGACTGGATGACTCCATGCATTCCAGAGAGCAGAAAAGAGCACGCGAAGGCCGTGGATGCCCTGCGCCTCGATGTGCCAGTAGAGGCGTGGATAACGGAGCGGCGACAGGCGATGGATGCAATCCGCGATTGGCTCAAGAGCAAGTTGAGACCTATCGGCCTCATCGATGCCATTGATCCAAAGCGATCGCTCAGGCTTGGGATCGGCATTCGACTCCAGGCCGGCGATGGACTCTTCACTTTGAACGATTCAGGATCGCTGCTGCAGATCGGCAAGGTTGGTCCGAGTGGCGTTCCCGTGCTTGATGGGCTCCCGCGCACACAGCCGTCAGGATCCCTTGTCTTTGCAGGCACGGATCGGATTCCCCGTCCACCCAAAGGAGCGAAATGACTTCGACACAGAGCAGTACGTCCACGGCGGCAGGCTTGCTTGACTCGGCAACTGGCGACATTGAGTGTGCGCTCGGCTTTTCATCGGGTCGTTATACGCGTGCACATGGTCCATTCTGGTTTGGAGCGGCTGTTGCACTGACGGTGCTCTCTTGGCTCGCATTGATCCCCTTTCGTGATACGTACTTGGGTGTCGTCATTGAGAGTGGATGGCAAACCAACTGGCTCTGCATTCTGTTCACCTGGTGGTGTATTTGTATTTTGCTTTCGAAGTGGCAGAAGGTGCGTGTCCAACGAAAGGCCCTTGAGTTGTCGGGAATCTTTCCAACGCGGGGTGACTTTGTACTGTCGCCAGGGTCCTCCGATGGAATCTTGGAGCGGATCACACAGCGAGTGGCCCGGCCGCGGGAGTTTTTGCTGTTCAATCGCGTTTGGATGGCGCTGTCCAATCTCGGAAACATCGGCGAGGTGCGCGATGTTGGGGCAGTGCTGGATTCGCAAGCGGATAACGACGCAAGCACGATCGACTCGTCGTACACCGCTCTGCGTGCACTCATCTGGACCATTCCTGTGCTCGGCTTCATCGGAACCGTGATTGGTCTCGGCACTGCCATTGGCAGTTTCACCGATGTGATCGCGGCCGGCGGTGCCGCCGAGGCGGCGGGAAACATCCGTGACAAATTATCTCCCGTCGTTGGAGGACTTGCGACTGCGTTCAACACGACGCTTGTCGCCCTTGTGGCGGCAGTCGGTATCCAACTCTTCAGCACATTCGTTTACAAGCTTGAGGAAGATCTGCTCGATGACTGTGCGAAGTACTGCACGGATCACATCACGAGCAGATTGAAACTGACAGACTGGTAGTCGCTTGGAGTAGGCCATGGGACGAAAGCAGGAATCCTCGCCCATGTCGTTCTTCTCCTTCCAAGACATCATGGCGTGTGTGACGGGCATCATGATTCTCGTCACATTGATCCTTGCACTTGATCCGCTCAGCAACATACCGCTGATCAGTCCAACGCCATCTCCACCGAGTGATCTGAGAGAGCGCCTCCGTGCGGCGCAGGAGCGTGCGGGTGGTGCGGAGGAGGCTTTGGCAAAGGCGCGAGAACTTTTGCAGCAAACGAGCGCCGATGAACGAGTCACGGGTCGTCAAATGGAGAAGCTGCAACAGTTGAAGCAGTCTGAGCAGACGAAGTTGACGGCCGCCAAACGTCAACTCGAAAGCGGTGCGGCCAAACTCCAGAAGTCACGAAGTGAAGTTCAACTGGTGACAAAGGAAGTACAGCTGGCTGCAGAGCGGGCGAGGGGACTTCGTCAGGAGGTGATCGATCTGGACATGCAGTCGCGTGTCAAGCGCCAGTCCGGACCGCAAGAGCCCCTTCAACCAGTCGTCATCGAGGTGCGACCCGATGGAATTGCCGTTGGCACTCTTGATGAGCGGGGAACTCCAACACTCAAGAGCGTTCTCCCGAATAGGGCGGCAATCGATGCTCCCTTGGTTTGGGCTTCTGCCGCGCAGCGGCTGTTGGCCGACTATCCGCCCGCAAAGGATGGCGGCAGTATCGGTTGGTATGGGCTCTTCATCATCCGCAGTGACGCCGTAGCCGAGGGGATCAGCCTCTACTCCAATCTCCATGCAGACTCGTGGGAGGCTGGCTGCCAACTCTGGGACGCATCGGAAGGCGGCTTCTTTGACGCATCACTTCGTGGAGAAGTGAAGTGAGGCGCCGTCGTCGAAGGACTCGTCGTGGAGCGACGGCATCTTCGGATTCATTCGATCTGTTCTTGGATGCACTTTGCAACGCACTCGGTGTTGTGATGTTCATCATGCTGATGATCGTGATCTTTACGCAGTCCGCCGGCACGTCGGACGCGATCATGGATGCAGAGTCGATGGAGAAAGCGGCGGAGGCGGCGGATGCGCAGGCCAAAGCATCGGAGGCACAATTACAGGAAGTCCTGCAGGCTATTGCAGCGCTCCCGCCGCGTGGCGATCCCAAACTGCTTGAGCAGTGGAAGGCGGGGCAGGCGGAACTTGCGAAGACCGCGGATGCACTTCGGAGCGTCGGAGACTCGCTCTCTGCGCAGCGGAAGGATCTCTCGGCTGCACTTGCGGCGCTCTCGGAGCTTCGGCGAACAATGACATCCGTGCAGCAGGAGATCAAGGAACTTGAACTCGCACGCGCACGCCGAAGCGAGCCGCGACAGTTCATCCGTCTTGCCAAGCTGCGTCCAGACATTCGTCCACAAACGGTCCAACTGTTGTGTGCGGATGGACGACTCTGTAGTGCGAACTTCACGGACCGTCTTCAGAAAATCAGTGAGCCCAAGGGACAAGGGGAAATCGTCCAGAGTGCTGCACAGGCAAAGGAGGCCCTGCTTCGTTTCCTTGCTGGCAAGGATCCCGCGAAAGTGCGAGTGGAGATCGTGGTGTGGCCGAGTGGATTTCGTGCTTTCAAGCTGCTGGAGCCGGAGTTGATTCAGGCTCAATTCGCATTCAACCCGATTCCTGTGGCATCCGGCCAGACGATTGGCGAGGAGGGGCCGTATCGCGGGGTGCAGTAACGGTGGCCACAAGAGCACCGATCAGCATGAGGACTGCACCGATCCACTTTCGTCCGTCGAATGACTCGTTCAACCAGAGAGCGCCCGAGAGTTCCGCGAAGACCGACTCGAGTGAAAGTAATACGGCGGCGTGCGCAGGTGGCGCGGCAGACTGCGCAATGACCTGCAGTGTGAACGCCAACGCGATGGAAAAGATCGCAGAAAAGACGATTGGTCCTGCGCCTGCGCGCAGCATTTCACCCGAGACAGGCTCGCTTGCGGTTGCAATGATGGCGGAGAGTGCTCCCGTCACCAACAGCTGAACAAGCGATATTCCTAGGGCGTCCTCCCGAGAAGCACACCACCCGATGACATGGACATGGACAGCCCACATACCGGCACAGCCAATCAGATACAGATCACCCGTGGCAATCTCGGGCTGTCCATGAATGCTCATCACCCAGAGTCCTGCAAGCGACAGCAGCGCACCGATCCAGATTCGCCTCGATACCCGCATGCCCCAAAGCAGTCCAATGAGTGGAGTCCACACGACATACGTTCCGGTGATGAAGCCGGCTGTTCCGGGAGCAACTGTGGCCATTGCCTTCTGCTGCAGCGAGGCGGCAATGACCATGACGACACCAGCGATGGCGCCACCGCGCCATGTAGACCACCGACGCAGTGAGGGCCGCATGATCACGAATGGCAGCAGCAGGACCGCGCCAATCAGGAAACGAGCTGCATTGAAGGTGAATGGTGTGTCACCCATCTGCTGCGCAGCAATGCGTTGTGCAACGAAGCCTGTCCCCCAGAAGATTGCACAGAGCATCAGTGCGCCGTTGGCCGTCCACACTGGCAGTTTCATCGCCATACTCACGCGCGCATATCAGCGGATGAATCGGACTCGGCCGAAGTCAGGAATGAATGCTTTCCCCGCCGGTGAAAGTGCGACTGGTGCAGGGAAGTACACGGACCACGCCTTGCCAATCACCATCTCACGCGGCACAACAAATGGGCTGGAGACACCGAGTTCTTGCGTCACAAGAGGATGCGGCAATCCCCAGACACGCGAATCCTTGCTGGCTGCACTGTTGTCGCCGAACATGACGTAGGTCTCGCTGCCCGTTTGGGCCGGCTTGAGTGGATTTGCTCCATAGGAGAGACCAATCAGAGGTTCGCCATTCGTTGGGAACTGATTTGCGGCACTGAGGAAGTCCGGTCTGTAGTAAAGATCACGCTTGACCTGAACGCGCCGAAGCACGAAGGGCGAGCCTTCGAATGTCCATTCGAGTTGCGTTGGTGGTGGTCGCTGTGCGATGGGATTTGCGATCACTTGTTCGGCTGTCCGTCCGAAGTGGGAGGACTCGGTCCGGGCACGTGGGCCGCCGATGGTGTAGGGCAAAATGGCGACTGGGGTGCCATCGAGCCAGAAAGTCAATTGCTCATCGACATGCCACATCTCCGCCCAGTGTGTGCGATTGGGCGTGAGGCGGCACGGCACGGTTTGACGCGCCACTTCTCGCTGCGACTCCGACTCTGTCACCGAGAGCAGTGCTTCACCACGCGCGAGGCTGAATGCGACCTCGAGTCCTCGGGTGCGGATCACAAGCCGAGATTGAAATGAATCACTGTCTCGTGTTTCAATCGCTGCTGCGACGCACACATCCCCTGTTGGGAACAGGGGCATATCACGGCGATAGCAGTTGTAGGCATTCCAATCGTCGATGGCGATGATTTGATTCGACCATGTCAGGCTCGCTGGAGCGGATGACTTCCACTCCCAAGCGCGCCGTGCTCGGATGTCCCACCCGGCGCTCGCGGTCCATGGAACGCCCTGCCACGGACGTTTCATGGCTGACTCCAAGCGCGACACGTCGACGGGTTCGAAGTCGCTGTCATGCACGGGCTGCCAGACAGCGCGCTGTACATGATTGGGTTTCCGCTCGATGCGCAGCGATTCTGGATCCGCATCGATCGGTCCCGTATAGATGTCCCCATCGACAACCGCGAAGGACTCGTTCGGAAGTCCCACAACCCGCTTGATGTAGTACACGGAGTCGCCGACAGGATCCGTCGGGTTCTTGAAGACCGCAACATCCCATCGTTGCGGTGCTGTGAACGGCTTGAGGTACTTCACCACCATCACGCGATCGCCCAAGCGACCATCGCGCGCCAAGACGTCGTTGGGCATTGTTGCAATCGGCTGCTGATGGCTGATCATCGGATCGAGGATCGGACGGTCACCGCGCATACCCGCCATGGCTGTCATCACGACTTCCTGATTGTCCGCAGCGAACTCATACCCAGTCGCAGGACTCCGTAGCCGCACATGGGATCCCATCAATGTGGGCGCCATGGATCCGGTGGGGATCACATATCCCTCGACGATAAAGCCTCGAAAAATCATCGCAAACACAAACGAAACGATGAGCGACTGCACCGTATCGATCATGCTTGTTGGCCCGGCCGGACTCTGCGATGCTTCATGCGCACTCATCGAGCGCGATACTACCGATGCGTGTCAGGTTGTTCGTGGTGGTCCGGCGTGTGATCCCCCCGGCGGGAGCACTTGAAGATCTTCCACTGGGTAAGCATGGTCTTGCCCTTGATCCAGTCGCACGAGCGCAAGTTGAACCAGTGTCCTTGACTCAAGTACGGTTCCGGGTCCATCGGGTGTTTGGACGCGTGCTTTCACCTTCGGCATGCGCTTGCTCAACGTTTCATAGGTCTCGTCCTCGTAGCGCAGGCAGCACATCAGCCGTCCGCATCTTCCGCTGATTTTCATCGGATCAAGTGTTGCCTTTTGCAGCTTGGCCTGTTTCATCGAGATGGGCTTCAGAACCTTCAGGAAGTTTCGGCAGCAGCAGTGCTGTCCGCACTTTTCGTAGTCCGCAACCAGCCGCGCCTCGTCACGTGCGCCGACTTGCCGCAGTTCGATGCGCATGGCGAAGGTCGCAGCAAGTGTCTTGAGCAGTTCACGGAAATCGACTCGTTCCTCGCTCAGGAAGTAGATCGTGAGGACCTCCCGGCCAAGGATCAGTTCCGCTTGCACGAACTTCATGGGCAGGCCGCTCTCCATCAGAAGGCGTTTTGCGGTGGGTGCGATCGTTGCCGCTTCGGCCTGAACAGATGTCCACTGGAAGAGGTCTTCGGGAGTTGCAACGCGGAGAATCTGCCCCTCGTTGTGGAAGGGGAAGTCCTTGCCACCTGACTGCTCGATGTACTCCAGCATTTCCTGTCGCGAGACACTCTTGCCGCATCCGGAGTTCGAGCAGGTCGTGGTGAGCATTTCCACCAGTTCGGTACCACGGTGCGTGCGGGCAACGAGCTTGCTCCCGCATCCGGGTTTCGCATTGCCGTCGTATGGGTACTCGGCGATCCAGCGCGTCACCCCTGCACGCACGACGATGGATGAGGGTGGCTTCAAGCGCGCGTATGCGGCTGCGTCGTCTGCGCCCTCCCGGAACGCGGGATCTGCGTCGCGTTCAAAGATTGGGAGGGGATGAATCGACATGGTGCGTCTAGCGTCGAGGTGCAGGCTTCTTGCGCGCTGCGGATTTGCTTCGTGTGGCGCTCTTTCGTGGAGGCGCAGCGGCGGGATCTCGTTTGCGCGCGCTGAACAGCAGTTTGATGGGTACTTCGGAGAACGGCACCTCATCACGCATTCGATTCAGCAGGAAGCGTTCGTAGCTGCCTTCAAACATCGACGGCTTGTTCACCACCATCGCGATCGTCGGCGGATTTGTCTCTACCTGTGCGATATAGAAGACCTTCGCCACGGTGCCAAGCTTGGACGATGGCCCACGCTCCGTCAAGATGCGTTGGACGAGTGCGTTCAACTTGCCCGTTGTCTCACGGTGACGCGCCTGCGTGAGCAGGTTGAACGCCATTGAAATTGCGTCGCTCGCCCCCTTGCCCTCGCGCGCACTCGTGAACACCATCGGCGCGAAGTCGAACATCGGCAACTCTTGCGTGATGTACTCGAGATAGTCCTTTGGAACGCGCGCTCGCTCGACCAGATCCCACTTGTTGATGACGAGTACGGTGGGTTTGAAGGCGGCCGCGAGTTCGCCCGCGAGATGCTTCTCCACCTGCGAGACGGGCTCCGTTGCATCCAGAAGGAGCAGTGCGACATCCGCTCGGCGGATCGCCTCCTGCGTCCGATGATTCGAGTAATACTCGACATCATCCGCCCAGCTCTTGCGCTTGCGGATACCCGCCGTATCGATTGCCACGAACACGCGGCCATCCTGTTCAAAGCGAACATCAACCGAGTCACGCGTGGTGCCTGCGATCTCACTCACGATGACCCGCGGCTCGCCGGCAAGCGCGTTGACAAGACTGCTCTTGCCGGCGTTTCGTCTGCCGACGATCGCCACTTTCATTTCTTCCGACTGCGGTTCGCTTTCGGTTCGCCCTTCCAGCCGATGCCAGAGTGCTTCGCGCAAGAGGCGCAGCCCAGATCCTGCTTTCGTAGAGACGGGGATGACTTGGCCAAACCCAAGCGATGCAGCCTCCAGTGCGTGAGCCTCCCAAGATGGGCCATCCACCTTGTTGGCGACGGTCATCACGCGCGTGGTATTTCCACCCTTGCGAATGAGCGATGCGATCCGCTCGTCGAGCGCCGTGATGCCATCCTGTGCATCGATGGTGAAGAGCACGACGGCGGCGTTCGAGATGGCGCTCAGAATCTGTCCCTCGATGTCCGGCGCGAGAGAGGCGAGATCCTTTCCTGCGTCATCGAAGCGTCCGCCCTCCGCCATATAGATCCCGTAGCCACCCGTATCACTCACTTCCGCCGCCCGCGGGAATGAGTCATCGGCCGCATCGGCTGGTGGCTCGAATGTGACGACGGCACTGATGCGGTCGCGAGTGACGCCGGGCGTCGGGTCCACGATCGATATGCGCTCACCGACAAGACGGTTGAAGAGGCTGGACTTGCCGACATTCGGCCGTCCGACAATGGCGATCATTGGCAACATCTGCTCTCCGTGAGGATATCGCTGGGGCTCCGAAGGGCTGCTTCTGTCAGGGGCGAACACGCATCGTAAAACCGAACTTCCTGCAGAGCGGGCCCTGCTCGCGCCGCATCAGCCGGACCGCATCACGCACGCCCGCTCGTGTTCGCGTCTCGTAGTGGAGCAAGGTGATCCAGTAAGACTCAAAGATGGTCGCCTCCAACCACGGGACTTCCTCCGTGAATCCGCTGATACAGAGTGCACGCGTACGCCGAAGAAACCTATCGATACGTGCGCGCGGCAGGCGCAGGAAACGACAGCCAGAGAAGTGGAGGATCCGACCGGCACACTTGCCGGCGAGCAGATCTTCGAGCGCATCGATCGAAATGCGTTCGAGCGGAACCCGCATGTCGCCCGGCAACAATTCGCCCGGACGGGAGTGGATCGCAAACCACATGAGATCGAATGCCTCGTAGCGCGCCTGAAAGGATCGCCGCAAGTAAAACTCGATCTCGGCGCGGGTCGCCACATCGCGAAGCACATAGGGGATCTTGGCATCACTGCCGTGCAGCAGGTCGAGCACGGGCTTCATCGACATCGGTCGCACAAGCCCGAACCAATCCGCCTCGAGGCAAAAAACGCCTGGCACTTTCGCCATGTCGTGATGCTACGAAGGGATCAGCAGGCTGCGCCCTGTCATCGCTGTCGGTTTGGGAATGCCCATCATGTCAAGAAGCGTCGGCGCAATGTCCGCGAGTCGGCCATCATCCCGCAGCCGTCGGCCTGCCAATGCGCGTCCAATCACAAGCAACGGCACTGTGTAGTTGGTGTGCGCGGTATGCGGAGCACCCGTTTCGGGATCACGCATCTGTTCCACATTGCCATGATCCGCCGTGACGATCAGCGATCCGCCGCGAGCGAGAACCGCATCCACAATCGCACCCACACACGCATCCGTCACCTGAACGGCCTTGATCGCCGCAGGCAAACTGCCCGTATGGCCAACCATATCGCAGTTCGCAAAGTTGACGATCAGCAGATCCTCGCAGTCCGCCGAAGCAATGCGATCGAGGACAGCATCTCGCACGCCAAATGCACTCATCTCGGGCTTCAAGTCATAGGTTGCCACATCGCGCGGACTCGGGATGATGGTGCGTGCTTCCCCTGCGAAAGGCTCCTCGCGGTAGTCGTTGAAGAAGAAGGTCACATGCGGAAACTTCTCCGTTTCCGCGCAGCGAAACTGCCGCAGTCCTTGCGCTGCAATCCAGGAGCCGAGGATGTCGGGCATCTTTTCAGCGCGTGGAAAGATGACCTGAACAGGGAGTCCAGCTTCATACTCCGCCATCGTGGCGAAGAACAGATCGCGCGGGCGCTCGCCGCGCGCAAATCCGCCGCCTGGAAGCGCCGCAAACGCGTCGTCGTCGAAGAGGAATGCCTTGACCAGCTCACGTGGGCGGTCGCCGCGGAAGTTGAAGAACACGACACTGTCGCCATTGCGTATGGCGCCATCCACGCCCTGCAGACGTGTGGGTGGAAGGAATTCATCGCTGTCACCGCCTTCGCGCCCCTTGGATGCATGATGTTCGCTCACGGCATGGAGCGCGGTCGCGCGCGATTCGCCATCGCGTCCGAGCAGACACTCCCATGCGCGCGCCACGCGCTCCCATCGGTGGTCGCGATCCATGGCCCAGAAGCGTCCAATCACGGTTGCGATTCGCCCGCCATGTGACGCAAGATGTCCCTCGAGTTCCTTGATGAATCGCGTGGCAGAATGGGGCGGTGTGTCGCGTCCATCTGTGAACGCATGAATGAAAAGTCGATCGGAGTGAAGGCCGCGCGCCAATGCAAGATCGATGAGCGCAAGGAGATGGGAGAGGTCACTGTGAACCTTGCCATCACTCACCAATCCCATCAGGTGGAGTGCGTGATGCGTATCGCGTGCTCGGTCGATGGCTTTGCACAGTATGGGGTTCGCGGCGAAGCGGCCATCACGGATCGCATTCGTGATGCGCATCAGTTCCTGATCCACAATTCGTCCTGCACCGATGTTCTGGTGACCCACCTCTGAGTTGCCCATGACGGGGCCGTGCGCGTCCGTGGGTAATCCGACGTCCTCACCGCTGGTGCGGATGAGCGTGAACGGCCACTCGCGGCGAAGACGTGCATCGATCGCAGGATGCGCCTGCACGATGGCGTTCGATGGATCTTGACTCGGATGCGGATTCTCGCCCCACCCATCACGGACAATCAGGACACAGGGCATAGGGCGAGTCGGCACTGTCACGATTGCAAGAGTAGCGCTCGCCGCGAGGAACTTGTGTTGCGCTCGTGCACCTCGGACGCGCGGCTCGGGTACCCTTCGCGGCGGGCAAACATGCAGGAGGCAGGAGCATCAGCACTGACCATGGAAGGTTCACTCCGCGAGCGATACGAGGCCGTTCAGAGACGCGTAGCTGATGCTGCGCGCCGCAGCGGCCGTCGGCCCGAACAGATCAAGCTTGTTGTTGTGACGAAGTCCGCGACGATCGAACAGATCCGCGAATTGATCGCACTTGGGCATCAAGACTTCGGCGAGAACCGTGTGCAGCAGCTGATGCAGCGAACGGCGCAAATCGATGAACACTGTGCGCGGCTACGCGATCTGCGCGGCTCAGCGCCCGATGTTCGCTGGCACATGATTGGATCGGTCCAGCGGAACAAGGTTCGGAAGATGATCGAACTTGTTCGGCTCGTTCACTCCGTCGACAGCCTCCGCTTGGCGGAGGAGATTCATGTGCAGTCTGCGCGTCGTCCGCAACCGATGGATGTGCTCATCGAGGTCAATGTGTCAGGCGAGATTTCCAAGCACGGCATCACAGCGGCTGCCGTTCGGCATGTGGTACAGCAGATGGAGACGATGGTGAATGTGCGGACGCGTGGACTTATGGTGATGGCTCCGCTCGAGGGCGGCTTGGATGCAGCACGTGAGACCTTTCGCCGTGGGGCTGAGCTCTTCCACGATGTGCGAGGCGCACTTGGCGCCGGTCTCGGCTCGGGCAGTGGACCCGGCGATGCGTTCGATCTGCTCTCCATGGGAATGTCCGGTGACTTCGAGTTGGCCATTGAAGCCGGAGCGAACATTGTGCGTGTCGGATCCGCCATCATCGGTGTTCCGAGTACCGATGCGACGACCGGAGAGGAGGCATCATGATGCCATCATTCGTCACACAGCCGCCTTCGGATCATCGCTCGATGCAGATTCGTGCGAGGCTAGACTCGATCGTGATGCGCGATCATGCAGCATGGTCATCGTTGCTGCCAGGGCGGTTCATCGTGTTCGATGGGCCTGATGGAAGCGGCAAAAGCACGCAGTTCCGTGCAATGGCGGATGCTGCTCGTGCGTCGGGGGTCGAAACGGTGGAGGTGCGAGAGCCCGGCGGCACGCCGATCGGCGAGCGTATTCGTGATGTACTGCTCGACCCCGCGCTTGGCGAGATGGTCAGCCGTTGTGAGATGCTGCTGTACATGGCCAGTCGAGCGCAACTCATGGAAGAACGCGTGTTGCCCGCGCTTGCACGTGGTGCATTTGTGCTGGCGGATCGCTTCATCTCGTCGACCCTCGCCTATCAAGGCAGTGCGGGCGGGGTTCCAGAGGATCAGATCCGCGCCGTGGGTGGCATTGCCATCGGTGGGCGTTGGCCAGATCTGGTGGTGATTTTTGATGTCGATTGGGACACCGCCCAGCGCCGTATGAAGCCGACGCTCGATCGGGTGGAACGCAAGGGTGCGGACTATCACGCGCGCGTTCGTGCGGGGTATCTCAATCAGGCGCGACAGGAGCCATCGCGGTATCTCGTCGTCAACTCCTCGCAGGAGCCCGAATCCGTGTTCGAGCAGGTCAGTCGCGGGGTTCGTGAACGACTCGCACGGTAAGCGGCGCGCGTGCGGGACGGTGTCATCACATCTCGTTGAACGCGGTGAGCGGAATGCAGAGCATGAAGAGCGATGCGAGGCCGGCGCATGTGACTCGGCTCGCGCCGAGTCCAACGGGGCACATGCACCTTGGACATGCATGGAGTTTTTTGATCGCCTGGTGTCTCGCACGTCGGAGTCAGTGGCGCATTGTTCTGCGCTTGGAAGATCTTGATGCGCAACGTGCACACCGCGAGGCCGAAGCCGATCTCCGTTGGATGCTTGAGTGGCTCGGCATCGACTGGGATGGAGAAGTCGTGCGGCAGTCGGAGCGTATGGATTGGCATGTCGAGTGCATGCGTACGCTCGAGTCGAAGGGAGTCGTATTCGAGGCACCGCATTCGCGGGCGGAACTCCGTGCAAGACAGACACCCGTGCGCGATGTGCGCATGCAGCGTGATAGTGCAGGGAGCGGCGGTTCAAAGGATGGCGCGGATGCCCCACACGAGGGGGATGATGTCCTTCGGTTCCCATCATCCTTGCGTCCGCCACGCGATCAGTGGCGATTCACGAATCGAACCGTGAATCATCGGCTCGCTCTCGATCCGGGCGAGGAGTGTGTTCATGACCAAGTGCTTGGAACACGAGTATTCGATCCAAGTGCGATCTGGGGCGATCCGCTTGTGTGGTTGAAAGCCGAGTCGGCGAGTTACCAACTCGCGGTCGTCGCTGATGACATTGCGCAGGGGATCACAGATGTGATTCGAGGCAACGACCTGTTGCCGAGTGCAGCATTGCAGCAGCGGCTGCACACACTTCTCACTGGGCAGTCAACGCCGCCGCGTTGGTGGCACCTTCCGCTCGTGCGGGATGCTGCGGGCAAGCGGCTCGCAAAGCGTCATGATGCGATGTCTGTGGCCGGGCTTGCAAGGCGTGGTGCAACCGCCGATCGAGTTCGCGGTGCCGTTGCCTTCTGGCTCGGTGCGTGCGATGTGCCCTGCGACATCACGCGCGATGCATTCTTGGAGATTGATATGGAGCACAGCGTTCGCACGCTGTCGGCACGAGCCACTCCATGCCGAGTCGATGAGGCGCTGGAGGCGTGGTTAGTGGCGCGCTGAAGTGGCGCTTGTGCCAAGTCGAGTGACGAGCAGTTCGCACACTTTCTCGGTACACCGGGCGAGATCATCGTTCACGACGAAGGCGTCGTACGTGCCACTGTTACGAGCGCGAGTGATCTCGCGGGTACTTTCGGCAAGGCGGCGTTCGATTGCCGCTTCATCCTCCCGCGCACGCGTGCGGAGGCGACGCAGCAGGTCATCTTCGGAGGGTGGCAGTATGAAGATGCCGAACATGTCTGGATGCTTGGCGCGAATCTGCTCCGCTCCCTGCACATCGATGTCAAGACCGATCACGCGACCCGCGGCGAGCGAAGCAAGGATGGGTGCACGTGGCGTTCCATACCACGAACGACCGAAGACTTGGGCATATTCCAGGAACTCATTCGCATCGATCATTTGTTGGAAGCGCGTCTGATCGATGAAGTGGTAGTCACGGCCATCGATTTCACCAGGTCCGGCAGTACGCGTCGTTGCAGAAATACTGAAATCGCCGCTGAATCGGCGCACGACCTCATGAACGATGGAGGTTTTGCCAACACCCGAAGGTCCACTCACAACGAGCAACAGACCAGGTGGCGGGCGTTCCATTTTGTCAGTGTACGGACTGCAATTTCTGTAATGCTGCCCGCCCCTTCTGCCTTCTTCCTTTTGCATGGTGACGGATGCGGGACCCGATGCCCCGCTGAAAGTGTGGTCTCGATGTCGCGTGACGATGTTCGGCGCGATCGACTTGAGCAGTTTGTCGATCTTGCAAGGATCTACCGGCGGTGGACCAAGCAGCAAGTGGCTCAGGCGCTTGGGCGTGAACCTTCGAAGATGGTTCCCGAGAGTGGCAATCCGAAATTGGATCTGGTCATTGGTCTGGCCGATGTGCTCGACTGGGATGTCGGTGATGTCGCCGAGGGAGTTTGGCGTGAGGATCCAGAAGAAAAGGCGCAAATAGAATTGCTCGCTCAGCGCGGATTCCTTGCGCTTGATCGGGAGGCCATTGAGGCGCACCGCGCTGGCGATTACCGACGAATGACGACACTGGCCCGGGCGATGACCCTGGCCGCACAGACGGGAGTGGAGCGAGCCACGGCGTGCAACCGTCTTGCCGGAGCGCAGGATGGTCTCGGCAGATACACAAAGGCTCTGGCGGCGCTGCAGCAAGGGCTCGCGGAGCCAGCTGTACCGCCACATGTGCGCATGATGCTTGAAGTGAATCTGGCGAATGCGCACTACGCGCTCTGGCATCTCATCGAATCGCATGCGGTCGCAAGCGGATTGGTCGATCGGTGGATCGCGGACGAGCCGCGCAGCAGGGTCGAACGTGTTGTGCACGCATTTGGACACTACGTCCGAGGGCACTCAAGACGCCGCATGATGGAGAGTGATCCGCAGGGTGCAAATCACCATGCAAAGGCGGCGCATGGGGATCTGATTCGAGCGCAATCGCTGTATGACGAACTCGCAAACGATTTCGATGATCCGTCGTATGCAGGTGTGGCGAACACATGCCGCGGCGCCGTCTTGGAGTGTGCGGCGGCGCTCGGCACCATGGAGACGCATGCTGCGATCGATGCGCTGATGCAAGGGCTAGAGCAAGTCGTGGAAGTGGACGCATATCCGCCCGGTGATTGGCTTGAGAGTTACGGGTGGTGGGCGGTGTTCGGGTGCAATATCGCACTGCGTGGCGCGAGTGGACCCGAACTGCACAGGGCGATGGCAGTCTTCTCGAACAAGGCGTCGGAGATCGCGGAACGGCTTGAAAACTGGTCGATGCGTGAACGCGCATTTACTTTCGAGCATCTTCGAAGGCAGCGGCAGTTTGAGGCGATCGGTTCAGCAGATCAGTGGCTGCTTGATGATGAAGACATCCGAATCGTCGCAGGCACGATGGGACGATTCCCGGCGTTCCGTGAAACTGGTTGGCGAATCTTGGAAAGCGCGCGATCGCTTGAGTCCGCCTGAGGAGTACACAGGAGACACCCATGAAGAATCCCCCCAAAACTCGAAGCCTCTCGTTCATGTACAGGCTGCAATGGACTGCGCTCCGTGCCGCGGTGCTGTGTGTGCTCTGGATGCCTGCAGCCGTTGTGAGCCAAGTGCATGCGGTTCCACCGCTGCACGGAACGCGCGCGACCATCTACCCGCCCGCATTTTGTGCCTACATGGAGGTTCACCACGGCGAATACTGGATGCACACCGTCCAAGAGCGGATCGTCAGGCGTATCTATATGGAGTGGTGTCAGAAGCAGAAGGAGAAGCCCAAGCCGCGTGATCGCAAGCGCTGACGACAGCGCACAATCAAGTCACTTCATCCAGCCGGAGGCGTTCACTCACCATGCCGCATGCCGGCCCCGACGACCCTCGCGCATCCGAATTCGGTGCGACGAGGGTCGTTCGTTGGTCACATGCTCAAGAAGCGGTGCGCTGTCCCGATGGACATCGGCTTTTCTGGGATTCAGGAGCGCGTGCGGCTATCAGCCGTGAATGACGCGACCCTCTGTGGCAAGTGCGGCTTCGTGGAGCGATTCGTGCATCGTGGGATGCGCGTGGACGGTGGAGATGATGTCCTCAGCCGTCGCCTCCAGACGCTTGGCCAATCCCATCTCGCCGATCAGCTCGCTCGCATCTTCGCCAAAGATGTGCGCGCCGAGGATTTCTCCATAGGGTTCACTCGTGATGATCTTCACAAGACCATCGGTTGCACCCACAGCGATCGCTTTGCCGTGTGCCTTCAGCGGGTACTTGCCGACCTTGTGCTTGATGCCCTTTGCCTTGACTTCGCGTTCGGTCATGCCGATCGAGGCGACCTGTGGCGTGCAGTAGGTGCAACCGGGGATTGATGCGTAGTCCACTCCGAGTGTGTGGTGTCCTTTCATGCGCTCGACAGCGGCGACTGCCTCTTCGCTGGCGACATGCGCAAGCCAAGGCGGACCAATCACATCACCGATCGCGTAGATGCCGGGCACACTCGTTTGATAGGTCGGTTCAGTCTTGTCGCGATAGTCAGTCCATATATGTCCCTTCGCAGGACCGCTGTCGACAAGTCGCAGCCCAAGTGATGGATCACACAAGCCATCGATCCGTGCGCCGACACCGATGGCTACAAGCACGACATCCACCTCCATCACTTCCGTCTTCTTCTCGTCCTTCACATCAAACAGTGTCACCTTTGCACCCTTGGCCGTTTTGTCGATCGACTTGATGCTGGTTGCTGTTTTGAACGCGATCCCCTGGGACGAGAACGTCTTCAGCGCCGCAGCAGAAATGTCATCATCCTCCGACGGCAAGATGCGATCCTGCATCTCCACGACGGTGACCTTCGTGCCAAATGCGTTGTAGAAGTAAGCGAACTCCACGCCAATCGCACCCGAACCGACAATCAGGATGGATGCGGGGCGCGTGGGCAGCGTCATGGCCTCCGAACTCGAGATGATCACCTTGCCGTCGCAAGGGGCGATAGGCAGTTGCCGCGGCGCAGCGCCTGTCGCAATCATCACGCGATCAGCGGTCAGCATTTGCGCGTCACCCTCGCCGGTTCCCTTGTAGTACGTGCCCGTGGACTTGCGAACTTCAACCTTGCACGGACCGCTCGCGGTCTTCCCAGAAACGATCTTTGCATGACCAGCGATGTGTTCGATCTTGTTCTTCTTGAAGAGGAATGCGATGCCGGAGTTCAGTTGGCCCGTGATATTGCGGCTGCGTCCGATCACCTTCTCCCAATTGACCTTCACATTCTCCGGCTTGATCTCAATACCCCAAGAGTCGCCATGACGGATGGCGTGCATGTAGAGCTCCGCATTGTGCAGCAGGGCCTTTGTGGGGATACAGCCCCAGTTGAGACAGACACCACCCAGCTTGTCTCGCTCCACGCAGCACACGCGCATGCCCATTTGTGCGGCGCGGATCGCACCGACGTAGCCTCCAGGTCCGCCGCCAATCACGATGAGATCGAAGTGCCGTGTGTCAGCCATAGGGGTGGGAAGTTTAGCCGTCAGACGGCGAACAGTTTGCTAGGATTCTGTCTCGCCGCCTGCGTGCTGGCGAACGATGCGCACGGCTCTTATCAGCGATATTCACTCGAATCTTTCGGCACTGGAGGTTGTGCTCGCAGATATTGACCGCCGTGGAGTGGACCGCATCCTGTGCCTTGGCGACATCGTTGGGTATGGACCTGATCCGAAGGAGTGCGTGGATCTTGTCGCCAAGCGCTGCGAGTGGAGTCTGATGGGAAACCATGATTTCGGGGTGCTGTATGAGCCGACGAATTTCAATGCGTCCGCCGAATCTGCCGCGTATTGGACGCGGCGTCAGCTCGAACCAACACGACATGAGCATGGGGCGGGTGTCGATGAAGTAGCGGATGCGACGCGGCGATGGGACTTCCTCGGTCAGTTGCGCGTTCGCGTCGTGTTTGGACCGTTCCTCTGCGTCCATGGTTCTCCCCGTCGGCCGATCAACGAATACATCTTTCCTGAGGATGCACAGAACAGTGCTCGAAAGGTGCAGGACATTTTCAAGCGCATCAAGCCTGCGCGCATTTGCCTTGTGGGACACACTCACGTGCCGGGCGTCTTCACAGACGATCCGGATTTCTTGCCTGCGGCAGAGATGGCAGAAGGCATTCATCGGTTCGCAGTCGACGAAACAGTCATCGTCAATCCAGGCTCGGTGGGCCAGCCGCGTGATCTCGATCCGCGAGCGTCCTATGCGATTCTGGAGACGGGCGAGAATCACGAGCCGCAGTCCGTGCAGTTTTACAGGCTCGAATACGACATTCAGCGCACAGTCGACAAGATCAAGGCCATCGATGAGTTGAACGACTGGCTCGGTGAACGTCTGTTGCAGGGTCGCTGAGCATCGGTACGGGAGCAACGAAAGATGGAACCAAAAATGAAGCGCATCCTCCTCACGATGGCGATCGTGCTGCTGGCATCAAGTGTCGCGGCGATCACCATTTTGGGTCCTGGTCGACAGCAGCCCGCACCGAAGTCCCAAGACAGTGCGGCTGCCGCATCACAGACCGAAACCAAAGGCGACGCCAAGCCAGATATAAAAGCCGAGACAAAGAGTGATCGAAAGACCGAGGGTCAGTCCGAAATCAGTGGTACATCGCCCAAGCAGGAACCAGCGCAAGCGGTTCCAACTTCGGCAGGAGCAGCACCAACGGCGAAGCCTGCGGATTCGCCCGCGTCGAGTGCTGCAGTGAAGTACTCGGTGCGGCCGCCGCTCTCCGCGCCGATTCGACCGGACAGCATCGGATCGCTCGATCCCGCAAAGCATCGGTTTCGTATTGACTTTGCACCCACGAGTGCCGGTATCGAGCGCATCGTCTTCAGCGAATTCTGGCTGAATGCACAAGACCGCATCGCTGCGGAGCGGAATGCTGCCGCAGTGGCCGGTGGGTCGATGGCCGAGGTGCCGCCACTGCCGCCGATCGAGTCGCGCTACCAACTGCAGTCCGAGGGGAAGTTGGCGGGGTTCAGCGTGCCGCTGTTGGCGATGCATTCCATCATCGTTGATGGCGTTCGTGTCGATTTGTTCAGCAAGGCGTGGGTGCAGCCGCAGCCCGGTGAATTCGTCGCGGTCATCGATGATGCGCAGGGTCAAGCGGTACTGCGCGTGCGACGCGCCTATTCAATCGTGGCAGATGCGGGGGGCGGCTTCGACCTGCGTATGGAGCAGGGAGTCGAGAACCTCTCGAGCATCCCGCGGCAAGTGCAGATCATCCATTATGCGCCGAGCGATCTGGCGCGTTCTCCAGATGAGATGATGGACATTCGGCGGCTGAAGTTTGGCTATCTGCTCAGCACGCGGCGCGATCCGGCGCAGGTGTCCGTGTTGTCCAACGATGCGATGCTTGAACGGGCGGATGTGGTGAAGTCCGTGGAGGCGGGGCGCTTCGATGTCTGGCCCAATGAGCAGCAGCGTGCGGAGGAGCACAACCTCAGTTGGTTTGGTGCGACGAACCGCTATTTCGCTCTCGCGCTCCACGCGCTTGCCGAAGGCGAGGGGGGTCAATGGCGCGGCAGGTCGATCGCGCCGCTTGTCGAGGTGGTCCGCGCACAGCTAGGTTCGCCCGCGGCGAGGGATCCGAGCGGTGCGCCATCATTGTTTGCCATTGTGCAGTCACCGCTGACGGATGTGCAGCCCGGCACAACGGCCGATTTTTCGGTCGGCGTGTTTGCGGGCCCGCTCGATCGCAGGTTGCTCGACGCGACACCTCCCTACTCGCTTCTGGAGATGATCGGACTTATCGCGTACTCGCTCGGCGGCTGCTGCGCATGGTGCACCTTTGCATGGCTGGCCGACATTCTGGTGGAGTTCCTCGGCATTCTGCACACTTATGTGGTGTTCGACTGGGGTATCGCCATCATCGTGCTGGTGATGGTGGTGCGGCTGTTGCTGCACCCGATCTCGAAAAAGTCGCAGGTACAGATGCAGCGCATCAGCAAGGGAATGGCGGCACTGAAGCCCGAACTTGATGCGCTCAAGGCGCGCTATGGGGACGACCCAAAGCGCATGCAGCAAGAACAGTTCCGTCTCTATCGTGAGAAGAACATCAACCCAGTCGGTTGTCTTGGTGGATTCTTGCCCACATTCTTGCAGATGCCAGTTTGGATGGCGCTGTATGCGGTGCTCTATCTCGCGTTTGAGTTGCGGCAGCAGCCGGCATTTTTCGGTGTGTTCCAGATCTTTGGTGGCTGGCAGTTTCTTGGCGATCTGAGCGCTCAGGATCGCTTCATCCCGCTGCCGTTCTCTGTGAACCTCTTTCTGTTCACACTTTCGAGCATCAACATCATCCCACTGCTGATGGGTGTTGTGTTCTATGTGCAGCAGAAGTACATGGCGCCGCCGACAGCCCAGTTGTCTCCAGAGCAGGCGCAGCAGCAGAAGATGATGCGCATCATGACCGTCGTCATGTTCCCACTCATGCTGTATGTCGCGCCATCTGGACTCACGCTGTACATCATGACCTCCACGTTGATTGGCATTTGGGAGAGCAAGATGGTGCGTCGGCAGGTCGAAGAGGAAGAACGCAACCCGCGTCCTGTGAAGACGTCGAAGGCACAAGATGCGCTTGGGCGCATTTATCAGAAGGCAATGGAGCGCGCACAGGAAAAGCAGCAGCGCAGCAAGACGTTCAAGGGCAGGGGATGAACGCGGGGATTCCGCTCGCTGCGGCGGAACGTTGTGATGCGATCGTCGCCGTCTCGACATCGGCAGGTCCCTCGGTGCGAGGGTTGGTCCGCATCAGTGGCGATGATGCACTTGCCGTTGTGAATGCACGCCTTGTCCGAAAGACCCTTCACAGATCGCGTTCCATTCAGTGTGTTCGCCTCACAGCTGTTGTCGCTCTTGAATCCGTCGAATGCCCCGCCATTGCGTTCGTCATGCCTGGACCGGCATCCTTTACGGGAGCGGATACGGTCGAACTCTTGTTGCCAGGAAACCCGCACCTTCTCGCGGCAGTGGTGGACGCGCTCTGCGATGTTCGCGTTGGTGCACCAAGTGCGAAGCGCGCCGGACCAGGTGCATTCAGTAGCGCCGCCTATGCCGCAGGTCGACTCCCCCTGGCGGATGCAGAGCGCATTGCACTTTCGATCGCGGCGGAGTCCCAGTCCCAGTGGAACGCTGCTCGTTCACTTCTGCATTCACCGGTGCAGTCTGCCGGCACGAGTGCCGCAGAGACTGTGACCGCACTGCTCGCACTGGTCGAGGCGGGCATTGACTTCAGCGATCAGGAAGATGTGATCGCAATCGAAGCGGGCGAACTCTCGCGACGCGTGCGTGCAGTGTGTGACGCACTCGACGGTGTTGTGCAGCAATCGATCCCGGAAGAGTCGCTGCGTGCCTTGCCGCTCGTCGCACTGTATGGCGCACCAAATGCCGGCAAGTCCAGCCTGTTCAATGCACTGCTTGGACAGTCGCGTGTGGTCGAGTCCGAGATTCCAGGTTCGACACGAGATGCGATCATCGAACCTCTGTCGTTGCCTGAAGGCGAGATTCTGCTCTGCGACCTTCCTGGCATTGAGGATCCGCAGCATGCGCTTGCAGCCCAAATGCAACTCATGCGCCGCGAAACCATGGACCGTGCTGCACTGACGCTTCGCTGCGTGCCGCTCGCTGCTGCTGCGGCTTGCACGGAGTCAGCCGCGCAGGATCAAGCACTGCAGGTTTGGACGAAGGCCGACGAGATCGGACGCCGCGATCGCTCCACCTTTCCCTCACACGGGATCACGACGAGTGCACGCACGGGCGAGGGAATCGCTGCCCTTCGAATGGCCATTTCGACTGCCGTATTGCATGCGCGCATCAACAGTGATGCGCCCATGCTGCTTCAGCGGCATCGGAGTGCGATCGCAGCTGCGCAATCGCATCTCTATGCCGCAGCGGAACTCGCGGATGACAGCATTGCACGCGGAAATCGATCTGCGGAACCCGCAGAACTTGTCGCGATCGAGCTCCGAAGCGCACTGGATGAACTTGGCATCGTGGCGGGGCACCGGACGCCCGACGACGTGCTTGGCGAGCTCTTTGCCCGATTTTGTATCGGTAAGTGAACGCACCATCATCTGATACAACGCCACGATGGCGAGCTCACATGCCATTGAGATCAGGGTTCGTTACTGCGAGTGTGATCCCATGGGTGTTGTTCACCACACCGTATATCCCGTGTGGTTTGAAATGGGTCGCACGGAATTCCTGCGGTCACGCGGCGGTTCCTACGCGCAGATGGAAGCGGATGGGCTGCTCCTGGCAGTTACGCGGCTCGAGGTGCGCTATCGCAAGCCGGCTCGGTACGACGAACTTCTGACACTGGAGACAACACTCCGCGATGTTGGGCATGTCAAGATCGAACACACCTATCGACTCCTCCGTGGCACCGATGAGTTGGTCGTTGGGGAAACGACCCTCGCATGCATCGATCGCGAGGGGCGCGTGCAACCTGTCCCCGCTTCCATCAGCACACCTTGATCGGTAGGGCGTGATCGGTGCGCTCCGCATGGAGCGAGTTCATCGTTCCAGATGTATCAGCGACCTTCGAGATCGACACGCCCCACACGCATCCGTACACGTGTGATGCGTCCCTCGCTCGCGATCCGTATTGCAGTTTCGGCACCCTCGCGGAGAAGCCGGTCAAGTGCGTAGCTCGTGGAGGCCGATCCGGTGACGACGTGGAGTACACCGCCCGTGATCCCTGACAGGCGCGTATCTGCGCGGATCGTGGCGGGCACGATGCGTTCCCAGATGTCGCCTGCCGAACCCATGCGGCGTGCGGTGCGTTCAAGCGATGCGCGAAGTTGTCTGACTTCGGCGCCAATCGTGGACTTTGGGATCACCGTGCCGCGCGAACTTCGTCGCTCCTGCAACCCCTTGAGATGCTCGATTGGATTGCCCACGTGCGCGATGGTACGTCCGCCATGCGCGATAGACGCCGATATCCTGCGGCTGTGACGAGCGTTCATCTGACTGGAATCCGAAAGGCGTATGACCGTGCTGTTGCGGTCGAGGAGGTGTCGCTGGACATCCCGTCGGGCTCACTCTTCTTTCTGCTCGGTGCGTCGGGCTGTGGAAAGACGACAATCTTGCGAATGATCGCGGGGTTTGTGCAGCCGACGGCGGGGCGTATTCGATTCGGTGATCGGGATGTGACAGATCTTCCACCCGAGCGTCGCAATACGGGAATGGTCTTCCAGAACTATGCGCTCTGGCCGCACATGACAGTTGCGCAGAATGTCGGCTTCGGTCTGGAGGTACGTGGCATCGCATCCGATGAGCGCAAGCGACGCATCGGCGAAGCACTCGATCTTGTGCGTATGGGTGAATATGCCGAGCGGGTTCCCAATCAGCTTTCTGGCGGACAGCAGCAACGCGTGGCGCTGGCACGGGCGTTGGCGTTTCGTCCTGATGTGCTGCTGCTTGATGAACCACTCTCCAATCTCGATGCGAAGCTGAGGCTCGAGATGCGCGCAGAGATTCGTCGCATTTCATCCGAATTGCGGATCACGATGGTGTATGTGACACACGATCAGCACGAGGCGCTCTCACTCGCAGATCAAGTGGCCGTGATGTTCCGCGGGCGAATCGAGCAGCTCGGTGCGCCGCGCGCCATCTATCAAAAGCCCCGCACTCGTTTCGTGGCGGAGTTCATTGGCGAAACGAATTTCATCGCCGCACATCTACGAAGTGCGGTCGATGCTGGCGGATGCGCGGATGTCGAGTCCCCGCTTGGGTCGTGGCGCGCGAGCGTGCCGGCGTCGGCACGAAATGGATCGGAAGTTCTGCTTTCCGTGCGACCAGAATCGATTCGTGTGACCGATGCATCGCAGGGCGGTTTGGGTGTTCGCGGCAGATGTACGGAGTCGACATACCTCGGCTCGCACGCGCAGCATGTCATCGAGGTTGCAGGCGCCAAACTGAAGGTGCTCGAAACCAATCCACATGGACCGTCGCTGCAGGGGCGGGAGGTCGCTGTGCAGATCGATACAGATCAGGTCGTTGGTGTTGAGGGGTGACCGGTGGATGCGGGGGGCTTGAGCGGTGCCTTCTCGTGGACGAAGCGGAGTGCAAGGAAAAGGCAGATGGCAGCGATGGCAATGTGAAGTCCAAAGCCAGACGCGATTCCGCGCAGTGTCAGCCCCGACGTGCCGATCAGATCACCAGAGGCGAAAAGATGCATCACAAGCACTATCAGCGTGATGCCAAATGTGCTGCCGAGTTGCCGCATTTGCTGTACCAGTCCAGCCACTTCACCGCGTCGCTCCGTCGGTGCGCGTGAGAGCGCATCAACATTGGCAGGGCTCATGGCAAGCCCGCAGCCTGCGCCGAGCAGTGTCATGCCCGCTCCAAGCACGGGATAGCTTTCGGCAGCGATTCCGAAAGTCTCGACACCTGTACCCATCAGTATCAAGAGAAGCCCACTGACAATCGGTGTGCGCGGACCACTCTTGTCGTACATGCGACCGGCAACATGAACGAGAAGAATGACCGGTACCAACAGCGGGAGCGACCCCACTCCTGCCTGCACGGGGGTAAATCCAAGGCACTCCTGCATATAAATCGATCCAAAGATTCCCTGACCAACGGTGATCACTTGCAAACCCATCAGCAGCAGCGCATTCGTTCGAAGAGATTGATTGCGAAAGAGTCGTAGATCGATCAGCGGCGTGGCGATCATCAGTTGGCGGCGAATGAAGAGCCATGCCAGCCCAATACCGATCGCAGCAGTCGTCCACCGTAACCATGCATCTGCTGAGTGTGCCGTGTCCTGCTGCAGTGCCCATGTCAACAGCAGCATGCTTGTGGGAAGCATGAGCACCGATGGGCCATCGAGCGGTCGTCGTGAAGGCACTGTCGACACCAACTGAAGTCCGATGGTCGCGGCGAGTGATGCGATCACGACTGGCACATTGATCAGAAAGCACCACGGCCACGATGCCTGCTCGACCAGCATGCCGCCGATCACTGGGCCTGCTGCCAGGAACAGCAACGAGATACCCGCGTAGGTCGCCATGGCGACACCGCGCCGTTCGGGCGCAGCGACGTCGATCACGATCGCGGCGCTTGCGGGCTGCATCAGCGCAGCACAGAGACCTTGTGCGACCCGTGCCGCGACGAACCATTCGGCAGTCGTCGCTGCCGCGCATCCAATGGACGCCAGCATGAAGCCGAACATCCCGATCTGGAACGCCCGCACACGCCCGATCGCATCGCCGACTCGGCCGCCGATAGCGACGCACGATGCCATGGCGAGCAGAAAGCCGTTCACTGCCCATGCCTGCATACCCCCGCTCATGGAGAGATCATCACTGACAGTCGGCAGCGCAACCCCGAGCACCGTCGAATCAAGCATAATCATGGACAGGGACCCCGTCATCGCGAGGATCACGGGCCAGCGTCGCTGTGAGCGCCCGTTCACTGCCATCCGCAAAGTATAGAAGTGACTTCAAGGCGAATCGCGCTAGGCTTTGGCGATGGCGCAGATCGCATTGAATGGTCAAGAAGTTCCGCTCACCGTGCAGCCGCAGGAGACACTCGGACTGCTGGGGCAGTCACTCATACCCCTGCTTGCTGGAGGCCATGAGCTTGTCGCATCGCTCGGCGGCATCGTGGGAGAGGCTCTCAAGCAGGGGATGGCACCCACCGATGCAAAGGTGCAGGCGTGTCTCTGGCTTCTGCATGAACTCGGCGTGCGTGCATTGACAGTACCCCGCGATGGCAGCACGGGAGGATCGATTGACCAGATTCTTGATGCAGGCGATCTTGC
>Ga0194123_10001857_pt1 | contig 29746 bp, 28 predicted proteins | sample TA2MahsurfametaG_5_FD_155479 | JGI IMG/M metagenome (GOLD analysis project Ga0194123, IMG submission 155479) | Freshwater microbial communities from Lake Tanganyika, Tanzania - TA2015023 Mahale A surface | ecosystem: Environmental > Aquatic > Freshwater > Lake | place: Tanzania: Lake Tanganyika... | reverse complement strand
GCCGTAGTTGAGGCGGCGGGTGGCGGGATCCATGTCTTGCTGGATCAGACCCACCGAAAGGCCGAGGAAGCGGTGCACCTGGCCCATCCACTCCGCGTCGCGGCGGGCGAGGTAGTCGTTCACCGTCACCACGTGCACACCCCGGCCGGTGAGGGCGTTGAGGTAAGCGGGCAGGGTGGCCACGAGGGTTTTGCCCTCACCGGTTTTCATCTCGGCGATCTGGCCGTCGTGCAGCACCATGCCGCCGATCAGCTGCACATCGAAGTGGCGCATGCCGAGCACCCGCTTGCCGGCTTCGCGCACCACGGCGAACGCCTGGGGCAGCAGTTCATCGAGCAGTTTTCGCTCCCGCTCGAGCGTGGCTTCGATGCTCAGGCCACGGTTCTTGCACTCGAGTTGCAGTGCTGCGAGCTTGCCGCGGAATTCAGTGGTGAGGCCACGCAGCTCGTCGTCGGAGAGGGGGGCCACCTCCTCCTCGAGCAGATTGATATCGGAAACAATCGGCTGATAGCGCTTCAGCTTGCGGGCATTGGGATCACCCAGCAGCAGCTTGAGCATGGAAGTGGGCCGATGTGCGCTGCGGGCAGCCTACTGAGGGCGGGCGGTAAGGCCCTGGGCGGGATTCACGCCTGCAGCAGCCATTCGAGCGCCGAGCTCCAGATCACCGCTTCAGGCCATTCACCGCTGGGTTGGCCGCGATCCAACGTGATCACCCGTGCCTGGGCGCCGGCACCGATCGGCTCCTCCAGGGCCTGCTGCAGCGCACGCAGCTCACGGCGGCGGGTGGCGCCATCGCTGAGATCTGCGCACACCTGGATCAGCTCACGCCTGCCATCGGGAAAACGGGCATGGAAATCCACCTCGAAGCCCTCGCTGGTGCGCAGATAACCCACCTCGGCGCCCTGACGCAGCAGCTCCAGCAGCACCACGGTTTCAAGGGCATGGCCCAAGTTGCTGCGCCCATCCAGCTCGTAGAGGGGCAACAGGCCCGGATCAATCGGATACACCTTGCGCGGCAGGGTCATCCGGCGGCGCAGAGAACCGCCCACCACGGAGAGGCAGCGGATCAGGAAGGCGCTTTCCAGGTGATCCACCAGCTCAGCCAGGTGTTCGCGGCTGATGGCGAGGCCCTGGCTTTTCAGGGCCCCGTGCAGGCGGTTGAGGCTGAAGCTGCCGCCGCCGTGGCTGAGCAGCTGCCGCACCAACCACTGCAGCGCCAGGGGCTGGCGGATGGCATGGCGCTCGATCACATCGCGCAGCACCGTGCTGTCCACATAACTGCTCAGCAGCAGCCGGCGGCTGCGTTCATCGGCCTGTTGCAGCTCCGGAAAGCCGCCACGCTGGAGATAGAGCTCCAGCTGATGGGCCAGCTGGGAGCGTTCGGCACTGCTCCAATGGCTGCTCGGCTGCTGGGGCTCCAGGCCGGCATGGCGCAGGCACTCGCGAAAGCTGAACGGGAACACGACAGCCTCCACAGCCCGGCCCCGCAGGCTGCTGGCGATCTCGCTGGAGAGCATCTCCGCGGAGGAGCCGCTCACCACCACGTCGATGGGCTCGGTGTCCATCACGCGGCGCACAAAACCCTCCCAGCCGGGAATGCGCTGGATCTCATCGAGAAACAGGCAGCCCCGCGGCTGCCCGGTGCGCACCTGCGGCTGCAGCTGGAAGAAGGTTTCCAGCAGGTGGTCGAGCAGCTCCACCCCTGGCGACTGGGCCAGCAGGCGTTCGTCTTCAAACGACACCAACGGCAACCAGTCCCGCTCAGCGCCGCCGGCGAGGCGCTCACCCACCTGCTGCCAGAGCAGCGTGGTTTTGCCGCTGCGGCGCATGCCGATCACGGCCAGGGTTTTGCCGGGAATGCGGGGAATCCAGGTGTCGCGGCGGGTGAGCTGAGGGAGCGGCCGCTGCACGGCGTCGATCAGCTTCTGGCGCAGCAGCCGCTGCAGGCCCTCCGGGATCTTGCCGTCCATGACGACAAGTTAGCTTGAAAACTTGTCGTCATGGACGGCAAGATCATTCGAGCAGTTCAGCGGGCTCGCCCTGATCGGCCAGCAGCTGAACGGCGCGGCGATCAAAGCTCACGAAGCGCTCTCCGCCGAGGCGGCGGCCGCTGAAGGCGATCACGGCGTCAGCAAAGTCGCCACCGGCCGCCAGCAGCCTGAGGCCGGCTCTCGCAGCCGGGCGATCGGTGACCACAGCGCGCGTAGCCAGCAGAGCCTCGATCGCAACCACACAATCAGTTGCGGCGAAGCCATAAACCCGCCTCAGCACCCACACGAGCTCACAGAGCACTGGCAACGGCACCGCCACCAGCTCGGCCCTGTGCAGCAGATCCATGGCTGCACGGGCCTGCTCAGGATCGTCCTGCACGAGAACCCGCACCAGCAGGTTCGTGTCGGCGGTGATCCTCACTGCCCCGCCCAACCCGCGGCTGCGGCCTCAGCGATCTCCTCGAGGCTGGCCCGGCGCTCGGTCCGGCCGGCGAGCAGGCCGAACACCGCATCAATCTCCCCGGTGGCCTGGGCGGCATGGAGCTCAAGACGCCCATCAGGCAGGACCTCCACCTCCAGGCGCTGGCCAGGCCGAATGCCGAGGTGCGCCAACAGCTCCTTGCGCAGAGTCACCTGCCCCTTGCTGGTCACCGTGAGGGACGTAGTCATCGGACAGAGGGGGACGAGACCTACAGCGTAAGGCGATTTTTCCTTGCTCGCCCAACAACCCACCGATGAAGCAGCCGCCTCTCGAGAGCGTGGGTAGAATGAATCCAATCTTCTACCCCGCCGCGCCATGGGGATGAACATCAAAGACCCCGAAGTGCACGCGATGGCCAGGCAGCTGGCCGCGCAGCGGGGCACAACCGTGACCGATGCTGTGCGGCAAGCCCTCAGCGCCGAACTAGAACGCAGCCAGGCCGCCGATGCCGCCCGGCAGGACAACCTCCAGGCTCTGCTGGAACGCTTCCGCAGGCTGCACTGGCCGGAGGGAGTGAGCGGCAAAGAAGCGCAGGACGCGCTCTACGACGATCAAGGGCTGCCGGTGTGATCGTGGTCGACACCTCGGCACTGGTGGCGATCCTGAAGGTGGAGCCCGATGCCGCGGAGCTCCTGCGCTACCTGGGTGAGAGCCAAACCAATCGCATCGCCACCGCCACCCTGCTGGAAGCCCAGATGGTGGTGATCAGCCAGCTGGGCGATTCTGGATTGGCAGAACTGGAACTGCTGCTCAGCCGGGCGCAGATTCAGCCCCTCCCCTTCGACGCCAACCACCTGCACTGGGCCCTACACGGCTGGCGCCACTACGGGCGAGGGCGCCACAAGGCGGCGCTCAACCTGGGCGACTGCTTCAGCTACGGGCTGGCCAAGGCGCTGGATGCACCGCTGCTGTTCAAGGGCGAGGATTTCTCACACACCGATGTGAAGGTGGCCCGTTGAGCGCCGCGCCGATTCAGCTGATCCGCCACCACCGCGGTGCCTGGCGCCTGCGGCGCGCACCGGGCCAACTGCAGCAGCTGCAGCACCTGCTCGATGCCCATAGCTTCTGGGCCAGCGGCCGCTCCCAGCGGGAGCTGAGCCGAATGCTGGCGGGCAGCCAGGCGGTGATCAGCGCCTGGCAAGGGGCACACCTGGTGGGCTTTGGCCGGGCCACCAGCGATGGCGTGTTCCGCGCCGTGCTCTGGGATGTGGTGGTGGCCTGCGAACACCAGGGCCGCGGCCTGGGCCGACGCATCGTGGAGGCCCTGCTGCTGGAACCCGCCCTGCAGGGTGTGGAGCGCACTTATCTGATGACCACCAACAGCGCCGGCTTCTACGAACAGTTGGGCTTTACGGAAGTGGAGAGCCAGCGGCTGATGCTGCGGAGCCGCTTTCACTCGGATTCCCAATAAACAGTATTTATCAGGAATCCGGCTAAACTGCAATTATTAAGAATCCGAGTATGTCGTGACTGCAGTCGAGCAGGTGATCCGCGCCCCTGCCCAGCTGGGGGTTGTCCTCAAAAGCGTCCGGCGGCAGCAAGACCTGAGCCAGCAGGAACTGGCCCTAAAGGCCGGTGGCATCAGCCAGGCCAGGCTGTCCCAACTCGAATTGCACCCGGGGCGGCTCACGCTCGACCGCTTGCTGTTGATCCTGGCCGCACTCGATCTCGAGCTGGTGGTGCGGCACCGAGCGAACAACAACGATCAGGCTGAGTGGTGATGGGGAGGCCCACACGGGCGCGTGCCCTGGCCGTATGGATGAATGGTGAACGGGTCGGCACCTGGTCGCTGCCGACTGGAGGGCCACAGCAGTTCACCTACGCCGAATCCTGGTTGCTCTCCAACCAGTTCCGCCCGTTGTCACTGTCACTGCCCGCGGGGGTTGGAGACTCAACGCTCAGCGGGGACGCCGTGGAGAGCTGGTTTGACAACCTTCTCCCCGACAGCGACGCCATCCGCCGCAGGGCCCAGATCCGTTTTCAAGCCGCCAGCACCAGCGCCTTCGATCTACTGGCTGCAGTGGGCCGTGACTGTGCCGGCGCCGTGCAGCTGCTACCGCCAGACCAGGAGCCCAGCGGCATCGACCGCATCGAGGCCAGGCCCCTAAGCGAGCAGGAGATCGGCCAGCGCCTGCGCGCCGTAACGGCGGCGCCGGCACCAGGATCCATGGGGCCTGCTGCATCGGATGAGCTGCGCCTCTCGGTGGCCGGCGCACAGGAGAAAACAGCCTTCCTCTGGCACAACAATCAGTGGTGCCTGCCGCTCGGATGTACGCCCACCAGCCACCTATTCAAGCTGCCGATGGGCCTCATCGGCGAGGGGCAGATTGATTTCAGTTCCTCAGTGGAGAACGAGTGGCTGTGCAGCAGGCTGCTGATGGCCTATGGACTCCCCGTGGCCTCCACGGAGATCGGCCGTTTCCACGGCGAGCGCTGCCTGATCGTTCAGCGCTTCGATCGTCGCCTGCATGCCAGCGGCGCCTTTTGGCTGCGCCTGCCCACGGAAGACTGCTGCCAGGCCACCGCCACGCCAGCCGCGATCAAATACGAGAACAATGGTGGGCCAGGCATGGTGGCCATCGCAGCGTTGCTGGCTCAATCCTCAGAGCACAGTGACCTCACCACCTTTTTCAAGGCCCAGGTGCTGTTCTGGATGCTGCGCGCCATTGATGGCCACGGCAAGAACCTCAGCCTCTTTCTCAATCCTGGCGGCCGCTTTCAGCTCACCCCGCTGTACGACGTGCTCTCGGCCTGGCCGGTGATCGGACGCCGCAGCGGCCAGTGGCCCCAGCACAAGCTCAGGATGGCGATGGCCTGGTTGGGCGACAAAGGCCGCTACACCAAGCCGCTGGAGATCACCAGCCGCCGCATGCTGATCACCGCGAAACGCCTCGGCCTGGGCGATGCCCAACCCATCCTCCAGGAGCTGATCACACGGACTCCAGCCGCGGTGGCTTCGGTGCAGGCACAGTTGCCTGACGACTTTCCAAAGAGCATCGCCGAACCGGTGTTGGCCGGGCTAGAAGCCTCCGCCAGCCAACTTCAGCGCCAACTGGCTTGATACCACCTACACGGCATTCGCTTCATCCACACCGAGCAGTGCATCCCGGACCTCAGACCAATCGAGCACGGGGTCGGCAGGATCCTTCAGGGCATCCAGGACGGCACTCAGGTCCTCGATGTCGCTTGGTGCCAAGCCCAAGGTCAAGACCGTTAATAGCCCGTGTCCATGGTTTTGTACATGCTGTACAGAACCATGGACACGCTGGAAGCAGCATCACCAGGGCATTGGCCCAAGCCTTAAGGCACCAACTGGCGGTGGTTCAGCTGTTGGAGGACAGCCAGGTCGTGAGATCGTCGGCGCCCTGGAAATCGAGCAGGGCTTCCGCCTACCGGTGTTTCAGCGACGCGCCCAGCGCCAGCTGGTGCGGCACCAGAAATTCTTGTTCTTTGATGCGGGTGTGTTCCGTTCGCTACGGCCGCGGGGACCCATGGATGCTCCGGAGGAGATCGAAGGCCTGGCCCTGGAGGGCCTAGTGGCGCAGCACCTGCGGGCCCTGTGCCAGCTGCGTGCCGAGGGCGGGACCCTCAGCTTCTGGCGCACCCGCAGCGGATTGGAGGTGGATTTCATCGCCTACGGCCCTGGCCTCTTCCTCGCGGTGGAGGTGAAGCGCACCACAAGGGTGAGCCGGAACGACCTGAAGGGGCTCAAGGCGTTTCAGGCCGACCACCCAGAAGCCCAGTGCCTTCTGCTGTCGTTTTGCCCGGAACCCCTGCTGATCGATGGCATCCGCTGCGAGCCTCTGGAGGGCTGGCTGAGAACGCTCCAAACTTGATGAGCAAGCCGCCCAACGCAAAAATTAAGAAATCGATCGAAGTCGACCACTTGGAAAAGAGAAGTATTTCTAAATCAAGCGGATGAAGAGATTCGAACTCTCGACCCTCTCCTTGGCAAGGAGATGCTCTACCACTGAGCTACATCCGCAAATCTTGACCCTCGGTCAAGCTTGGCCGGGGCTGTGCCGCCGACCAAGTGAGCATGCATCACGACGGGCCCCTCGGTCAACTGATGCCGTCGAACAGCCTCAGGAGGGCCATGGCAGCATGCCGGCGTGATCACGCTTCGTTCGCCACGGACCTGCTGCCTCCTGGTGGGCATGCACAACAGCGGCACCTCGCTGGCAGGGGCACTCCTCCACGCCTCTGGTGTGCCGATGGGGAATCGCCTATTGATGCGCGAGAAGATCGAAGCCTCACGGCGCCCCAGCTACGACTACTTCGAAGATGAGGAGGTGGTGGCCTTGCAAGACGCCTGCCTACTCGATCTGAAACGACACTGGAGCAGTTACCGCGCGGCCTTTGCTCTCCCTAACAAGAACAGCAGCCAACGGACGGCTTTCCGGGCCAACCTGACTCAGCTGGTGAAGCGGCGGCTGCGAAACGAACGGCTGTGGGTGGTTAAGGATCCACGCACGGCCGTCTTGCTGGAGGATTGGCTTCAGGTGCTCGCCGAACTGGGGATCACCTGCAAGCTGCTGATCGTGCACCGCGACCCAGCCAGCAACGTTCGCTCGTTCAGCCGCAAGGGCCAAGTCCCCCCACTGTGGGCGGAAGCGCTCTGGCAACGCACCTACGCGAACGCGCTGGATGCAGCTCAGGCGCTGCCGGGCGAGCAAGTGGATTTGATGAGCTTTCAAACGCTGCTCGCATCACCAGTAACAGAGGCGCAGCGAGCCTGCGCCTTTCTGGGAGTCACCCCAGGCCCGAAGCATGAGCAGAGGATCAGAAGCTGCTTCGATGCCTCTCTGCCGTCAGAGCAGGGCAACTCCAACGCAAACACGCAACTCCACGCGGTCACGGAACGGCTTCGCCATCTCTTACAGAGCGGGGATCTCAGGCAAGCACGCCCCACAGAAACGTCGCTGTTGGCTGCAGAAATGCAAAAGGTGCTGTGTAACGAGCAGCCACCACTGGAGCTGAACAGCCTGAACCGCGAAGGTCAAACCCTGCTCCCCAAGGCAACGGTCAGGATCGTGACGGCTGAATTACAGGGCTGGAGTGGCAGTGGCGGCATCGGCTCGGCCTACCTCGAGCTGGCACGCGCGCTGGCAACAGCAGGGCATTCCGTGAAGGTGCTGCTGGTGTCGGAAACAGCCCATCCACAACCCGATCTCCTTCCAGCTGCGGAAGTGAAGCATCTGAACCCGCTGGGGATCTCACGCCTGCAGCTCTGCCGCAAGGTTGCTGATTGGCTTAGCGCTAACCCGGGCGATGTGATTCATCTACACGATTGGCTCGGGCTCGGAAGCGGCCTGAAGGCGACTCTTGGAGCCAATGCACCTCCACTGATCGTGGGCCTGCATGGCCCCAGCTCCTGGACCCGTAGCGGCAACCCTTGGCCCTTAACAGGAGATGGCGGACTAGCCGCCCCGCCTGAGCACCTGATGTTCGAAGGGCTGATCCAAGCGCTGGAACAAGACCTGATTGAGCAGGCTGATCTTCTGGTGGCACCCTCCCAGTTCATGGCGGAGTGGGTGAGCAAGAAGCTGCTCGGCGGGAAACACACAACAGAAACGCTGGTACAACGCAACTGCCCCCTGCCTCAGGGAAGGATCAAAACCAAGACCAACCGCACCCCAGATCAGAAACTCCTGATCTACTTCGGCCGACTTGAGGAACGCAAAGGGCTGCTGCTGTTTTTAGCTGCACTGCAATACATGCAGAATAAACCCACCGAAGTGGTTTTCCTTGGCGGCGATTGCCTGATCAACCAGAAGCAACAGGGATCATCGATGGCCAAAGAACGCCTGGCAGAGCTGGAGATTACCAGCCGCTTTCTCTCAACACTCACTAGGGATCAGGCCCTACAGACCCTGCATGAGCTCGAAGGAGTGGTTGTGATGCCTTCACGCATCGAAAACAGCCCCTGCGCCTTAGAAGAGCTGCTGGACAGCGGACTGAAAGTGATCGCCACGAACGTGGGAGGGGTCCGCGAAATGGTCGCACCAGAATGTCAACAGTGGCTCTCTGAACCCAATGCCAACTCCCTTGCCCACCACTTGGATGCAGCACTGGCCAACTCAGAACCGGAGGCCTACCAGCTCACCGCACGGGTACCTGGCTGGCAAATCCAGCTCAGCTGGCAAGCATTCCATGAACGCTTGCCTAGAAGCCAACCACACCGCCCCATTCAACAGAACAACCCATCGCGACTGCAACGCGCACTCAAGATGGCTCAACGTAAAACCAAATCACTCCTCCATCGCATAAAAGGCGACAACGGCTGAGATGCATCCCATACCGCGCGAACGACTAAGACGCATCCAACACGATTGCTGCCGAAGCTTTGGCTTCAGAAGCACACCAGCAAAACCACATTTTCTTGGAATCGGCACCCAGAAAGGAGGAACAAGCAGCCTTTACCACCTCCTCAAACAGCACCCAGACGTCTACCTGCCAACCAGCAAAGAACAGCATTATTTCACCACGCATTATCAACGCGGCGACGACTGGTATGAAGAACAGTTCGCAGACGCCAAGCCAGGCCAGGCACGAGGAGAAATCACACCGTACTACCTGTTTCACCCGGAAGCTCCAGCACGGATTCATCAGTACCGCTCTGGAATATTGCTGATTGCGCTGCTGCGCGATCCAGTGGAACGGACACTCTCGCAATACTTCCATGCTCGCCGCCATGGCTTTGAACCGCTGGAGCTGCAGGCAGCTTTGGCAGCTGAGGAGGATCGATTAGCCAGTGGCGACTCCTACAGCCACCAGAAGCACAGCTATCTGAGCCGGAGCCGTTATGCCGAACAGCTGGCGCGGTTTGAAACGCTGTTTGGCCCTGATCAACTGCTGGTGATGCGCAGCGAAGATCTCTTCATGAAGCCGGAAGAGTGCTGGTTGAAACTTCAAAACTTCCTGGGCCTGAGGCAGCAGCAGCTGACGACTTCTCTGCCGTGGATCAACGCGGGGGAGGGCGAAGCCTCCGATGTGTCGGATGAGATTCGTACCCAGTTGCGAAAGGAGCTTGCCGAAACAGTTGAATTAGTGCATCAGCGCTACGGCATCCACTGGGACTGGGATTGAACCGGTACTGACCTCAGAGCGCAGATTCAGCTTCCACAGGCCAACCGCGCACCCGCATCAGCAGCGGCACCGTGAGAGTGGCGGGATGGCTGATGCCGTGCTCCCACAGGCCGTCTTCTCCCCAGCAGTCGCCATGATCGGCGCAGGCCAGGATCGTGGCGTGAGCAAAGCGGGCCACTAAGGGCTCAAGCTGCTGATCCACCCACTCCAGGCAGGCGCGCTGACGACGCCGACTCTCAGCCGCTGAACAACTGGCACCTCCGAAGGGCACACAAGGGCTCGGGAAGCGTTCCCAAGAGGCACCCTGATGCCAATAGGGCACGTGTGTTTCGCCAACGTTCAGGAACAGAAAGACGGGCTGCTCAGCCGGTGTGGCAGCGAGGCGCTCCTCGATCCAGGTGAGCTGGGCGTCGAGGCTCCAGGTGTTGCCCGCGAAGAGGAAGTGCTCAAAGGGAGCAGCCAGAACCGAGCCGGTCTCGGTGGCGGTGTTGAACCAGTCGACCGCGCCTGTGCCGATGGTTCGATAGCCGAGGCGGCGGAAGCCCTCCACGATGTTGCCGCCCTGGAGCAGGAAACCCTGATCGTGGCTGCCGGCCTGAGGCGCAAAGGCCATTCGGAACAGCTTGCCCGCCTTGGGGTTCAGCAGCGGCTCTGCGGTGCCCACCACACCTGGGGTGAACCCCATCCAGAAGGCTGCGTGGCTGCCATAGGTGAAATAGCTGGGGGCCATGGCCCGATGAAGCGGAGCAATCGCGCTGAGGTGCGGGATCCCGCCAGCCTGGTGAGCCTCCAGAAACGTGTCGTAGCGGCAGGAGTCGAGGCTGAGCAGCAGCACCGAACCTTGCGGCAGCGTGGGGTGTGAGGGCATGAAACGCTGCGGCTGACGGTATCGTCGGATATCCATTCGATCAGACCCCCCCCTTTGAGCGCCCGGCAACGAAGCCGCTTTGTGTTGTTGCCGCAGGAGCACTCCGTGGTGCTCAGGCAAACCTCGCGCTGGGGCCAGATCTTCCTGCTGAGCCTGGTAGGCCTCGGGGCGACGGCCTTCGCCACAGCCTGGTTCTACCGGCTGGATGAGGTGATCACGGTGCAGGGACGCCTGCAGCCTCAGAAGGGGGGCGTGGAGGTGAAAAGCCCCGTGGCGGGGCAGCTGGCGGAACTGCTGGTGAAGAGCGGTGATCGCGTAGTGCAGGGGCAGCCGCTGCTCCGCTACGACGTGAAGGCCGCCCGCAGCGAAGAAAGCAACCTCACCAAGCAGCTGAACCTGGAGGAAGTACGCCTGAGCGAGCAGCTCAAGAGCAACGCCCAGCGGCAGATCACAGCCGAACGAAACGTTGAACTAAGCACCAACATCCTTGAGCGCCTCAAGCCACTGGAGCGGGGAGGAGCGATGAGCGAAGTACAGATCTTGCAGCAAAGCAATCAGCTTGAAACACAACGCGATCAACTCCTGCAACTCAAAACAGAGCGCAATCAGCTGATCAGCGACAGCAATTCACGCCGCCAGGAGCTGCGCGGACGCCTGGCCCAGGTGCAGAACCAACTGCGCAACGAAGTGGTGAAAGCACCGATCAGCGGCGTGGTGTTTGATCTCAAGCCCGACAACAACCGCTACGTGGCACAGAACGCCGAAGCGCTGATGAAAATCGTGCCAAGCGGCAACCTGAGCGCTCAGGTGAATGTAGGCAATCAGGACATTGGCTTCATCAAGGCTGGTCTACCGGTGAATGTCCGCGTGGATTCGTTCCCCTATACCGAGTATGGGGAAATCCCTGGAGAGGTGAGCCAGGTGGGCGCCGACGCGCTGCCTCCCACTGAGCTGATCCGTAGCTATCACTTCCCTGTTGACATTGAACTGTCGCGCTCGATTCTGCGGACCAGGGAGGGCGTCGTGATTCCCCTGCAAAGCGGCATGACGGTGACCACCAACCTCAAGCTCAGGGATCGCCGCTTGATCGAGCTCCTCAGCGATCTGTTCACCAACCGCGGCGAAAGCCTCAAACGGCTACGCCAACCATGACCAAAACAAGTTCGCAGGTGGAACCAGCTCTGCTCCTCGACGAGCAACCGATCAACTCCTGCGCGGTGCTGAGCGTGCTTCGCCGTCAAGGCCAGATCACCAACCTTGTTCGAGAGCTCATCCTCGACCAGGCCCTGGCCGAAGTGGAAATCACTGCAGAGGAGCAGGCAGAGCTCGTCAATGCATTTCGCGTGGAGCAGAAGCTCGAGAGCGAAGAGGCTTATCTGGGCTTTCTGCAAACCCGGCATCTAACCGAAGATCTGCTCAGCCAGATGGTCACACGACCCCAGCGCGTTGTTCGATACCGCGAGGAACGCTGGGGACCCCGTGCCAATTCTCTCTATCTCAAGCACAAGGAGCGCTATGACCTCATCACTTACAAGCGACTGCAATGCGGAAACGCCGACGTGATGCAGGAGGTTTTCTTCCGGCTCAAAGATCGTGAAGAAAGCTGGGAGAGTCTGGCTCAACAATTTGCTGGTGGCAACTCTTCGGCTACGGCCCTGGTGGGGCCGATCGCTGTGAGTGGCCTGGAAGAACCCGTCCTAAAGGCCATGCGACAGATGGGTGCAGGCAAGGTGTGCCGACCAATCAGCCTTGGAGATCAGGTGGTGGTGGTGGAGCTGGAGAAGTTTGAGCCCAGCGAATTCAACGAAGAACTGCGCACGCGCATCCTGCGTGAGGAGTTTGAAACCTGGCTGCAGGAGGAATGCAGCAAGATGCTCAGCAAGGTGAGTTACCCGGCATGACGCTGACCCCAACCCGCCAGGACCTGGTGCAACGCCTGCGCCAAGTGGATGCCTTCACCGGCGCCCGCGAAAACAGTCTTGAGCTGCTGGCTGAAGCCGCGGAGGAGGTCACCCTCAGCCAGGGGCAGACGCTGCTGCGCAGCGGAGTGATGGAATCGCACGCGTTCCTCCTGCTTGATGGGGCTCTGCGGCTGTTAGCCAAGGACCCCTTCAGCGATGACCTGTTCACCGTCGGCCGCGTAGAGGCTGGCGCTCTAGTAGGCGTTGTTGATCTGCTTCGCCAGGGACCCTGTGAGGCAGCCATCGCACGGCGGCCGTGCCGCTTGCTGAGCCTGCCGCTGGGTCTGTTGCTTGAACTGCTCCGCGACGATCCCGGCTTGCGTGAGGGATTGAGCCAGCTCCAGAGCCCTTGCGAAGGAGCTGCCGTGCTTGCACAAGTGCTGCAGACGCTCAATCCTCCACCAGCCGACCATCAGGCCTGGATGCTTGAGCAGCTGCAGAGCAATGGGGAAGAGCCTGGCCAACGCCTGCTGAGCTCCGTCGTGGCTGGGCATGAGCAGCTGGTAGGCCAGCCGTTGAGCGCCAGCGAAGAAGAACAACTCGAGCACGCCAGCAACCTCTCACTGCGCTTCTGGACCTGGGTGCCGAGCAGCGCCCAGCCCGCACCCGAAGCATCCGTGCCGGAGCCAGCTCAAACTCGCGTGACAACACCCGCGACCGGACCTCGCAGCTGGCGGCCCGATCAAGCGCTCGACATGAGCGCCGTAGGACTGCGCGAGGCCAGCTCGGAGGCCGACTTACAGGGTTTCCAACCGATCCGAGGCAAAGGTGGCGTAGGCGCCAACCTTGCCACGCTTCGCATGGTGGCACGGGCGTATGGCACGCCTTGCCCTGTCGACGTACTGGAGCGTGTACTCGAAGGTGCAGTGGAACGGGCTGGATCCGTTCCGATTCAGGGCATGGGTCAACTGGCCGAAAGCATGGGCCTGCAAACCCAGGTTGGTGTTGTGAAGTTCGAACAACTGCACCGCCTTGAACTGCCGGTGATGGTGAGCCGAGGTGCTCACTACGCTCTGCTCACCGAAGTGGGCCAAGGCCGGGTGGTGCTTGCCGACCCTGAAAAGGGCTGGCTGAAGCTTCCCTTCGCCGAAGCCAAGGCTCTCTGGGGCGAAACAGTTCAAGTCGTCCTGCTCAAGCGGTTAGCCGATACCCCCAAGCGAACCTTTGGTTGGAGCTGGTTCACGCCGGTGCTTCAGCGGTTCCGCTGGCCCCTCGTGCAGGTGCTGCTGGCCTCGCTGTTCATCCAGCTGTTCCAGCTGGCCAACCCGCTCCTGCTCCAGCAGATCATCGACAAGGTGATCAACCAGAGCAACCTCTCAGCACTACAGGTGCTGGGAGGAGCCCTTGTGGCTGCGGCACTGTTTCAGGGCTTGCTCACCGCCGTGCGCACTTGGCTGCTGATCGACACAACCGATCGCATGGACCTGCTGCTCGGCAGCCAGGTGATCGACAAATTATTGCGCCTGCCACTGAGCTTTTTTGAGAAGCGACCGGTTGGTGAGTTGTCGCAACGCCTTAGCGAGCTGGGCAATCTGAGGGGGTTCCTGACCGGCACCGCGATCAGCAGCGCGCTCGACCTGCTCTTTGCAACGATCTACATTCTGATCATGCTGATGTACAGCCCACTGCTGACTGCAGTGGCGCTGGGCACCGTGCCGCTGTACGTGCTGCTGATCGTATTCATTGCACCGGTGTATCGGAACCTGATCCGCCACCAAGCGCAATATGCAGCTCGCACGCAGAGCCACCTGATTGAAACCCTGGGCGGCATTCAAACCGTGAAAGCCCAGCACTTTGAGCTGAATTCTCGCTGGCGCTGGCAAGAGCGTTATTCCGGCCAGATCGCCGAAGGATTCAAGAGTGTGGTGCTTGGCACCAGCGCGGGTGAGGTGGGCAATTTTCTCAACCAGTTGAGCTCACTGCTCATCATCTGGGTGGGTGTGTATCAGGTGGTGAATGGTGATCTGAGCCTTGGGCAATTGATCGCGTTTCGAATCATCGCTGGCTACGTGACAGGGCCAATCCTGCGGCTTTCCAGCCTGTGGCAAGGCTTCCAACAGGTGGGAATCTCAATGGAACGGCTTTCAGATATCGTTGATCAGGTACCCGAATCAGGCGATAGAGAAGCTGAGCAGATTTCACTGACACCCATTCAGGGCCAAGTGAAGTTCGATCAACTCAAGTTCCGCTTCGGCAAGAGCGGTCCTTACCAGATCGATGACGTGAATCTCGAGATTCCTGCGGGCAGCTTCGTGGGAATCGTGGGCCAGAGCGGCAGCGGCAAGAGCACGCTGATGAAGCTTCTACCCAGGCTTTACACGCCTGAGCAAGGCCGCATTCTGATTGATGGCTACGACATTGCCAAGGTAAGCCTCTCCAGCGTGCGACAACAAATTGGCATTGTTCCGCAGGATTGCCTGTTGTTTGAAGGCACAATCCGCGAGAATATCACCATGAATCTGCCGGAAGCGGATACGGAAACCGTGATCCGTGTCGCTCGTGCAGCAGCAGCGCATGACTTCATCATGGAACTGCCTGATGGCTATGGCACTCAATTAGGCGAGCGCGGTGCTGGCTTGAGCGGTGGCCAACGCCAGCGCATCGCCATTGCGCGCACGCTTCTGCAGAATCCGAATCTGCTGGTGCTCGATGAAGCCACCAGTGCGCTGGACTACGACACAGAAGCCACAGTGTGCCAAAACCTCCAGAAGCAGCTTCAGGGGAAGACCGTGTTCTTCATCACACACCGGCTGAGCACTGTGCGCGGTGCTGACCTGATTGTGCTGATGCACCAAGGCAAGATTGCCGAACAGGGCACCCATGAACAACTCATGGCATTGGGCGGGCGCTATGCAGCGCTCTACGCTCATCAAGGCGACGCTTGATCAAAGGAAGTCTGAGCAGCAGCCAGAAACCGGTGCATGGCGGATACAACACTATCCCGCTCAGACGCACCGGAATAGGCCTGGCGAACAAAACTTGCAGCTGACTGCGCAATATGCGCATTCTCAACTTCATTGAATTCAGAGTGAGCAATAAAATCCTCAACCGCCTTGCAAAAGCCAAGAATATCGCCAACTTCAACTTCGATTGAACCAGTGGGATCGAAATATTCACGGCCTGCACGACCGCTATAACCGATGAGCCGACAGCCACAAGCCAGCGCCTCAAGATTCGAGAGCGATAGGCCCTCAGGGTGCCCGAAGGCCAGAAACAATCGACTCTCACCCATGACGCGTGCCACCTCACGCTCAGACAAGCCTTGAATCGGAACCAATTGCCAGCCCAACAAACGATCGCGACCAGCCAGAATCTTCACAACTTGAGCGACGTCATCTTCGTTCTTACGCGTCATATACGCAATCTGCCGTCGCTTCTCGCCCCAAGGAACAAAGTCGAAGACGTTAAAGTTCAGCGATAAGATCAATCGCTCACATTTCAGATTTGGAAAAGCGTATTGCAGATAGCGCTGGTTATCCTCAGAAACAACGAGAGCACCAATCACATCAGAGTGATCATAAGGAGGCAGCACCAGTGGATCCAAACCGAAATGGCGAAAGGTGTAGTACGTGTTCTGATTAAAGATCAACTTTCGCATCCCAGAGGCAAACATCCCCATCCCCGGCCCAGCATCCTCTGGCAGCACAAACAGGTCGCAGCGCCGAGCAACAATGGTAGAGGGGCCAACAATACGCGGCTGGTCAACGAGACCGGAGTAAGCAAAATGATCCGTTGGATGATAAACCCATACGTCAAATCCTGCCTGAGCCAGAAGATCCACATGCCGATAAACGATCTTATTCCCACCTGTAGGCTGAGCCATTCTCGCCGCAGTAATAAAAAAGGCGCACAATCGTCGCTTCAGCAAATGCAGGTCTATGATCATGAGTCTGGCATGCTAAAGGCCAATAGCAAAACGGTTCGATGACATCCGTGTTGAAAGCGCTGAAAAACGATCGACCCGATCTGCAGCTCTGGCTCGATGAAACCGTTGAATTCCCACTGATGGTGGCAAGCCATGAGCGAAGCGGCACCCACTTTCTGATGAATTCGCTAGCCCAATGCACCCACTATCGGGCGGATCCCTTTCTGAACCTCGATCTCAACACCGTTGGTGGATTGATCAATCTTCATAGCCCTGAGCAAATCGCCACCTTCATGGGTTCGCTGCAAGGGCTGCATTGCGCGAGCCTGATCAAAAGCCATCATCCCGCCGCATCTCTGCAAGCCAGCCTCGAAGCAGGGCTCAAAGTGGCGGCGATCATCCGTCACCCCGCAGAAGTCCTGCTCTCCTACTGGCGTTGGTTACCGAGCTTGCCATGGCATGAAAGCGACTGCTGGGCAGACCCAGCAGCTCTGGCCCGGGGCATTCCTGCAGGAGCGAGCCAGCGTTATCAGGAACGATGCGTCACCAACCATTTCGAACGCTGGGCCGCACATGCCCAAGGCTGGCTGAACCTGCAGCTCTGTGATCCCAAACGGGTTGCACTGATCACCTATGCGGATCTGCTGGAGCAGCACGGACCGACGATGGAGCAGCTATGTTCGGATCTGGCGCTGCCGCTCAGCGCAAGACCCACCATGCCTGATCGCCACAGCAACGTGGTGAAGGGCGGTGCTCAGGCCATCACCCCTCAACAATGGCAGGACCTCCTTGATGTGTGTCAAAAAGGCCTGCAGCACTACCCACAGCTAGCTGCCAGGTTGCGGCTATCAGCTCAAGGCTCCTGAAGCCACCAACTGCATCAGTGCCAGCTGACGCGGCACACACTGCTGGAGGCTGAACTGTTCCAGCACCAGAGCTCTGGCACGCTCGCCCAGTTGGCTGGCCAAGGCTCGATCTGTGAGCAGCGTGCCCACCGCATCAGCCAACTCGGCTGGGGAGAAAAAATCCACCAGCAGGCCCGTTTCGCCATGACGAATCACCTCCTGCACCGGCGGGGTTGCAGAGCCCACGATGGGTAGGCCCGTGCTCATCGCCTCCAACAAGCTCCAGCTGAGCACAAAGGGATAGGTGAGATAAACATGACAGGCACTGAGCTTGAGCAACTGGAGAAACGTGCCGTAGGCCAATGAACCCGTGAAGTGAACGCGTTCAGGGTTGTAGGAGCCCTCAATCTCCTGAAGAAACACATCCCGCCAGCGATCACCGGGGGCGGGTTTGCCATAGCTCACACCTTCGGTGGCACCCACCACCACGATGCGCGCTTGGGGATGTCTTTGTTGCAGCTCGGGAATGGCACGAATGAACGTGTGACAACCGCGATAGGGCTCAATCCGCCGATTCACAAAGGTGATGGTGGGCTCCCCAGGGCTGAGGAGGGTGCCATCCGGCAAGGTGAGCGCAGCAGCCGCTGGATCCGGGGCTGCCAACTTCGTATCGATGCCGTCGTGGATCACGCTGATGCGCGATTGCCACTCCTGGGGGAAAGTACTGCGCTGGAACTGGGTGGGAGTCACGTTCCAACTGCTGGCCTGAAGCATCAACAGGGGGTTGGCATTCTTGAAGCGCAGGCGAGCGCAGTCGCGCCAATCCGGCTCACCTTGAAGCTCAGGGTCAAAGTCGTAATCAACACCGCGGGCCTGATAGAAGAACTCCTGATAACTGAGCAACGGCACCGTTGGCCAGATCTCTCGCAGAAACAAGGCCTCACCCCAGCCGGGATGCGCGCAGATCAAATCAGGCTGAAAACCCTGATCGCGAAGCTGTGCTGCGGCTGTGGCACAGGCTTCACCCCGAATCAATTTGCTATCGAGATCCAACAGCCACTCATGCACCCCAGGCGTGTTGCCACGGCTGAGGCTATAGCGGAGATAGGTGACACCCTCGGGAATCGGCTCTGAAGGTGCTTCGATTCCCAATCCAACCAACTGATGCACCTGCTGTGCTGCGAGAGCGCGCAGGATGTGGCGGTACTGGCCAGGAAAACTCTGATGAACGAACAGTACACGCATCGTCGAGATCCTCAGGCCTGACCATTCTGGCGCCAGTGCGCAAACGCTTCCGCTACGGCTTCCCAGGCCGCAGCAATCGAAGCACGCTCCTGCTCACCGGAGTAGAGAGCAGACACAGCCAACGCCTGCCGACGCAGACGAAGCGCTGTATCCCTGGGCCTCAAAGCGAAAGCTTCCAGAGCAGCTTGAATGCCCTCAACAAAAGCAGTCCAATCGCCGAATGCCACTCGGCAGGATGCTCCGAAGCGGAACAGCTCCTCACCGCCACCACCGCTGTAGCCCACCACCCAACAGCCAGCCGCCATCGCTTCTGCGATCGGCAGGCCGAAGCCCTCCGGATGCCCAAAAGCCAGGAAAATCCTGGCCGCATTCAAACGATCGGCTACTTGCTGATGGCTGAGCTGCTGCAGCGGCTCAGCCTGCCAACCTTCGCTGTAACGCAAGCCACAACGTTGCATCCCGAACAACACAGCCTGCACGTGATCGGGATTTTTCCGTGGCATCCAATGCAAGCGATTGCTCTTGGGCTGATCGCTTCGAAAGATGGGCTCAATCGCATTCACAATGCGACACAGCCGATGATCCGAAATCCCAAGATTCTGGCCGAGGAACTGATGGGTGTCTTCGGAAATCGATAACACCTGCAGCACAGCCGGCTCGTCGTAGAACGATGCCACCGCTGGCAAGGCTTGATCTCCAAGGGATCCATAGGAGTAGTAAGCATTTTGATTGAACACCACCCGTGCCAAGCCTGAAAGATCGACCCCCCAGAAGTTGCTCCAAGCAACGGCGAGATAGGTTTCGGGAACCAGCAACACACAGGAGGAAGGATTCAGCTCGCCGCGAGCTGAACTCTCCTGCAGAGAGAGCGATGGTGCTGAGCTCTCAAACCAAGCGGGGCGAAAGCCGGGCTTCTCAGTGAGCATGGCTGCATCCCAGCCCAGCGCCACCAGATGCTCCACGTGGCGGTAAAGCTGCTTCACGCCACCAATCGCCCGATCCACATCCGGCAGACAGAGCACTCGCACCCGGGGGCGGCTGTTGGAGAGCGTCACGGAGCTTGGGCTGAGACCACCCATGTTGCCGGCAGGCCTGAAAGGATGGCCCAATGGCACTGCCGCTCACCCTGCTCCTGGCACCCCAGGCCTATCGCCTGGATCCGCAACGCCCACTGGGGCGTGAATCCGCGGGAGCGGGCTTTCTGGAGGCCTACCTGCGCTTTGGTGGCAACCGCCGCCATCACCTGGTGGTGGCCGATCGATCCCATGGCGATTGGTTTCACCAGGAAGCCTGCCGGCACCAGCGTGAACCGGAAACCGTGCTCGCTGGTCTGGACGACTGGGGAGCTGCTGCGGGTGCAACCGGCGCCATCGCCCTACCTGGGCCAGGGCTCGATGAATGGGCCTGGAAGCGCATGCCCTGGGGTGATGGCGGGTTTTCCCTGGTGGGCCTTGTGCACACGCTGTGCAGCCGGCCCGTGCAGTGGGGGCTCGGACAGTTCAGCACCGCACCGGTGCGGCCTTGGGATGCCCTGATCTGCACCTCCAGTGCAGCCCGCCAGGTGGTGGAGGGTTTCCTGGAACGCCAGGAAACCTGGCTCAGCGAACGGATCGGCGCCACGCGCTTCGAGCGGCCTCAACTGCCTGTGATTCCTCTGGGCGTTCACCCGGAAGCATGGACACCACCGGGGGGGAAAACAGCAGCGCAGGCTCAGGCGCGGCAGCAGCTCGGGCTGGCCAGCGATGCCGTGGTGGTGCTGCTGGCGGGGCGACTGGATGTGCTCACCAAGTTTCATCCCGGACCACTCCTGAGGGCTCTGGCCGATCTGCAGCGGCACGAGCTTCCCAAGCTGCAACTGTTGATCTACGGGGAAGCACCGAATGCCGGCATGGCTGATCTGTGGCGCAACGGGGTTCAGCAAGCGGCACCAACCTTGCCGGTGCATTGGGTGGCTGGCCGGCAACTGGAACTAGCCGGGCCGGTGCGCTGGGCAGCCGATCTGTTTGTGAGCCTGGCGGACAACCCTCAGGAAACCTTCGGCATCACACCGCTGGAAGCGATGGCCGCCGAACTGCCCTGTCTGGTGAGCGACTGGGATGGCTATCGCGACACCGTGACAGCGACCGAGGGGGATCGGGTGCCAACGCAGCTGGTTGAAGGTCTGGGCCAGGAGGAGGCAACAGGGCTGCTGAACGAAACCCTCAGCTACGACCTCGCCGTGGGCCGCGTAGCCCAGGGCGTGGCGGTGGACCCTGCCGTGTTGCGGGCGAAACTACTGCGCCTACTGAGCAACCCTGAGCGCCTACGGCAACTGGGAGAGAACAGCAGAGAGCGGGTACGGCAGCACTTCAGCTGGGAGGTGGTGATCGGCCAATGGCGTGAGCTCCTGCTTGAGCTGGAAGCGCGGCGCCATGCAGCACAACAGTCTGATCAAACCGGTGCAGCAGCGGCACCACCCTGGCTCCCCTCCTGCAGCACAGGCTTTGGGGCCTTTGCCAGCACCGTGCTCCGCGCGGATCAGGCCTTGCATTGGTCGCGGCCCGAGGCGGCGGCGGTTGCGAGCGCGCGTTTGAGAGAAGCCCTCGATGGCTGGGATCAGGCCCTGGTGCAGCAATTCATCAGCAGCGACAACCTCCAGCCCGATCAGCTGCCAGCGCGGCTCAAGGGCTGGCTGCTCAAACAAGGGCTGGCAACCACGCACCCACCAGACTGAGGCGATGGATTTTCTGTTCATCCACGGCAATTACCCGGCTCAGTTCCGGCATCTGGCGGCGTTGCTGGGCCAGAACCCAGAGCACCGCGTGGTGTTTCTCACCGCAAGACAAGACGCCGCAAAGGATGCGCTGCCCGGGGTGGAGGTGCACACCTACGCCTGCCACCGCACCCCCAGCGCCCAGACCCACCACTACCTCCAGGCCAGCGAGGAGGCCGTGCTGCAGGGGCAGGCCGCGCTGCGTGAGGTGAGCAGCCTTGTGGAAGGCGGCCTGAGGCCACGCGTGGTGATGAGCCATGGCGGCATGGGCATGGGGCTGTTTCTGAAAGACCTGCTGCCCCAGGCCCTGCATGTGGGCTATTTCGAGTGGTATTTCCAGGCGAACACCACACGCCATCTGCTCGCCGAATTTGATCTGGATGCTCAGCTGAAAACCGGCCTGCGCAACCTGCCGATCCTGCAGGAACTGGAGCGCTGCGATCTGGCGGTGGTGCCCACGGCCTGGCAGAAGAGCCAGTTCCCCCGGGCCTATCAGGCCAAGCTGGAGGTGATCTTCGATGGAATCGACACCGCGTTCTTTCAACCCGCACCCAAGGGCCTGGAGCTGGCGAACAGCGATCTCACACTCACCAACCGCGACAGCGGGGAAACCGTGCTGCTGAAGGCTGGTGGGCGCGTGCTGAGCTATGCCACCCGAGGCATGGAGCCGTTGCGGGGCTTCCCCGAATTCCTCAGGGCCCTACCGCCGCTGCTGGAGACTTTTGCAGATCTGGACGTGGTGATCGCAGGCGCTGACCGCAGGGCCTACAGCTACGACGCACCCAGCCACGGCGGCAGCTGGAAGGAGCATGTGCTGGCGGAGCTGGGAGCGTTCAGCGGACGTGAGCGGGTGCATTTCACGGGGCTGCTCACCTATCCGGATTACAGGCAGTTGCTCTGGCGCAGCACGTTGCACTGCTATTTCACACGACCCTACGTAACTAGCTGGAGCCTGTTTGAGGCCGCTGCCTGCGGAGCCAGGCTGGCGTTGAGCGAAGGCCCTGCCACTGAGGGGATTGTAGAACCTGAGAGCGTGCTCTGGGTTGATCTCAACGATCAGAACACCATCACCCATGCTCTGCAGCAAGGCCTTGAGCAGCCAAGGCCACCAGCCCTAATCCTGCCGGGCTTTGAACTCACCAACAGCCTGCAGCGCTGGGAAGCGCTGCTCAACCGTGGCCTTCAGAGCAGCTGATCGAGACTGAGCGGTGTGCCGCGTTGGTAGGCACGGCGAGCGGGCCTTCCCAACAGTTGATCGAGCAGATGGGGCGGCGCACCATGACCAGGGCGCACAATCCGAAGATTGTCGGCCGTGAAGCACTCCCCTTCGGCGATATCAGCCGCCACGTAGATCGAGCGCCGAAACACCAAACTCTTCTGCTCAGCCTCCGTGGGGCCGTAGCGCACCTGGCCCAGCGCCTGCCAAGCGCGCTCACTGTCCTGAACCAGGGCCGCCAGTTCCTCGGGCTCCAGGGAGAAAGCACTGTCCACACCACCTTCAGCGCGGGAGAGAGTGAAGTGCTTTTCGATCACGGTGGCGCCAAGCGCCACTGCCGCCACTGCCACACCAACGCCCATTGTGTGATCAGAAAGACCCACCTCACAGCCGAACAACTCGCGCAGGTGCGGAATGGTGCGGATGTTGGTGTTTTCGGGGCTTGCGGGATAGGTGCTGGTGCACTTGAGCAGAACAAGATCGCGACAGCCGGCCTCGCGGGCTGCCGCCACCGCCTGCTCAAGATCGGCCAAATGGGCCATTCCGGTAGAAATGATCAGCGGCTTACCCGTTGATGCTGCTTTACGAATCAGAGGGAGGTGATTGTTTTCGAAGCTGGCGATTTTGTAAGCCGGAACATCCAGCTGCTCAAGAAAGTCAACAGCACTCTCATCAAACGGAGAACTGAAACAGAGCAGGCCATGCTGGCGGGCTCGCTCCATGATCGGGCCATGCCACTCCCAGGGCGTATGCGCCTTGGCGTAGAGATCGTGAAGATTCTGGCCGGCCCAGAGGCTGTTCTGATCACGGATCTCAAAGTCGCCACCGCGCACATCAAGGGTGATGGTGTCGGCGGTGTAAGTCTGCAGTTTGAGTGCATGGGCGCCGGCTGCAGCCGCCGCATCCACGATCTGGAGTGCCCGCTCCAGGCTCTGGTTGTGGTTACCGCTCATCTCCGCAATCACCAGCGGCGGCTGGCTGATTCCGATCGGGCGGCCAGCAATCTTGATGGTCATGAACAGGGGGGCGTCAAAACGGATGGGCCAGGCAACAAGATGAGCATGGCAGTAGATCCATCGGCCAACTGACCGGCCGGCTGGAAACCAATGGAGGAAAAGAAGCCTGGGATACGGGTGGTGAGACTCACCATGGCAGGGCCTGGCAAGCAAGTGGATTGCAGCAATGTTCGCACCAGCTGCTGGCCAATACCCCGGCCGCGGGCACTTGGGGCTACCGCGAGATTATCGAGATGGCCTCCCTTGCTGTGAGGGCTGAGCATTACCATGCCGACCGGCTTCGAACCCTCACTAGCCAGCCAGAGGCGCTGTCGACGATGGGTGCCACCCAGCACTCGCTCAAACACATCCCGCGGCGGCCTTGGATAACAGTCATCCAGCAGAGCCTGGAGCTGCTGCCAAGGGGCACAATCCAGAGCAATCTCGGCGATTGAAGCAGCCAGCATGGTTACACCTAAAATGAGTGGAAGTAGATCGACATTTAATCGCTAGACACCATAACTCTCTACAGCAGAATTCAACTGCTCCAGGCTCGGCAATCGCTTGGTCGACTGGGACAAATCCAGCCCAAGCACAGCCGCCAGCTCGTTGAGACTACGCTGCCTACCTCTTGGGTGTACTTGACGCGGACTCAACAAAGAACCAACCAGAATCCGATCTTTCTTCCTCTTCGCATCCACAAGTGGCACGCTTTCAAGCCAATCATGATTCTCAACCAGTACAAGCAACAGACTCGTCGCGACCTTCATCCTGGCAGGATCGATGGCCTTAAATCCATGAACCAAACGATGACGAAGTGGCTCGATACCACAAAGCAACTTCCAAGCCTTTGCCGAAACTCGAGGCCAGTGATGAGGACTTCTGAGCCCCAAACCACAAATCACATTCTCCGCGCTCTTCATGGAGCTGATTTTAGCTCTGGCCAAAACCACATCAGCATCCTTCATGGACCATCCAAGACCATGAATCACAACCCTTACAAAACGGGTGCGCAGGGCCTCCCAAGCCACCCAACTACTCACAAAAGCAGGCAGAAGGCAATCAGTAGAGCCAGACGAGGAGCGCTCATTGAGCCATCGCGCCTCCTGCAACAAGACCTTAATCGAAGCGGGGTTCATACAATACCAGGGATTAAGAACATTTAATGAATACTTTTAGCTACTGGAGCCCTAATGGCTCTTGCTGCACCTGCAGAACGTAACGACGACCATGCGAATAGAAGAAGGCCGGGTAAGACTGATTATCAACCACACGCAACAGATTGAACTGCTCCGCCAGGGAGCGGTCCGGATTGAGCTGCGAATCTGCTGGTCGGCGGCGAGGGTAGTAGCTGTGGTCACCATGTTGGGGTTGGGCTGCTGCCAGCACCTCCTGATAGCGATCCACCCAGTGCAAGCAGAGCTCCACGGTGGCCTGAGCCTGCAGAGCGCGCCACTCCTCCACCAGCTCATGGCCCTGCAGCTCGATCTGCTGTTGTAGATAGATCGGACCGGCATCGAGCTCAGCAACAGCCTCGAACAACGTGATTGAGATACAACTGGCGCCCTCGAGGATCTGCCAGGTCATCGGGCTCCAGCCCTGGCCTTGGGGGAGGGCGCTTTCGTGGACCACGAGATTGTGTCGATGTAGCGAGAGGTGGTCGCTGCTGAGCAGGCGGCCGCAGCTCAACAACAGGCACAGGTCGCCTGACGCCAGCTGAGCAGGCTCATGGATCCAGCGCACAGCATGCCCTCTCTGCCACAGAGCTGTTATCAGCTTGGGCAAATGGATATTGAGCCAACTACTGACATCACTGAGGATGGTGATGCAGCCAGGAGGCAACGCCAACACTTCACAGCCGGAGGGAGGAGGGGCGACAGGCGAGACAAACTGTGCGCCAAAGCCAGCGCGAGCGAAACAAGCCTGCCCCCACTGCTGTTCCATGACCCGAAGAGCCGGACGCAAAATTTGCGAAGCAAGCTCATGGCCGCGGGTGCAGCGATCCAACGACAGGTCCACCATTGCTTGAGATGCACCACACTCCGCACGGACTGACTGCCGATCGAAACAAATCTGGCCAATCGGGCACCCATCGGCCGTTGTCGCGATCAAGAGCAGTCGATTGGGATTGGCAAGGCCATTGCGGAACCAGTGGCGGTGAACAGACGGAGCGATTGAATCCGACGAAAAGCGGCTTGACTGCACCTGGGGATCATTAGCCCAGCGCAGAAGCAGCGCTTCATCGCCTTGATGGGCAAGCCGCAGGCTGATCCCAGCCTTAGGACCCAGCATCGCCAGGGCCAATCGTGCGGCACCGACGCCATCGGTGAGATCGCAGTCTGCTGAAAACTGAGTGGTTTCCTCGATCCAAGCAAGCAGCGCCGCTCGGATCTGTTCAGAGTCCACATTGGCGGCATCGCCCAGCAGCTGGAGATGGCCAGCGTGGTGGAGAGCTTCAGTGAAGGGCACTTGATTGGCAGCGATCGCCACCACCAGGCTCGGCAATTTCAGGCAGGCACGTTCCCAAGTGGTGGTGCCACCTGCACCGATCGCCAAATCCGCGCGGGCGATCAGCCCCGAGAGACTCGGCAGCGGACCATGCAGGGTTGTGAACGGTCGTTGCGCCACCAAATCAGCCACCATTTGCCGGTGGGGCGACTGGCGGCCGATCACCACATCCACCGCCAGATGGGCGAGCTCCGGTTCCATCAGCGCCTCCAGCGCCCGTACCGTGAGATTGTCTGGATCCACGCCCCCGAAAAACACCAGTACCCGCCTTAAATCCGTACGCGCCGGCACAATCGGGTGTAGCTGGGCGTATTCCGGTCCCAACAAGGCGTAGTAGGGGCCCAGCAACTGCAGGCAATGGCTCGGCACGAGCCCTTCGTAGCGCTGGTCGGTGGCTGCACCAAAGAAATTCTGATCCAGCAGCAGATCAGCCTGGTGGGACCGATCGGCTAGGTCGTCAATCGCCAGAAGCTTGGGGGTGCCCTTGTCGCAGGCCAGCGCATTCAGCAGCTGCGCTTCCCAGGTGGCATCGAGGCCGTAATGATCGACCACCAACCAGTCCGCACGGCGAACTCCAACTGTCGCGAGAGCCGTCAGGCAGTCATCAGCGTCCTGGATCTGGCTGCAACCAAGCCAGGCTCCATACAGCTCACGACCCTCCAGCCCTTCGGACAAAGCGAGAGGTTGCTCGGGTAAGGCCAACACCCGGAACTCCTGCTCCAGCAGGGCGATGAGATCGCCGGGCTGACGACGACAGAGAAACAGAACCTCAGCGCCCCGCTGCTGCAGCGTGCGGGCCAGCGTGCGGCATCGGATCACATGGCCGCTGCCGATGGAGAGGGAGGCATCGCAGCGGAAGAGAACCGTAGGCATCAGACGAAGTCCTGCTCGCTAACACCATCGGAAGGCTCGCCGAGATCAGTAGTCAGGCCCTCTCGCTCGAGGAGGGCAAGGTAGGCGCGAGCGGTGGCAGCGGCTGCCACGTCTGCGCTCGCAGCTTGCGCCTCAAGGCCACAAAGGCTCGATCGAAGCGCTCCAACTGCTGCCTCCTCAGCGCGTTCTGCTGCCGCAACCGATTCGTTTCGCGTCGAGAGGAGGAGATCTCGGAGTCGATTCTCGAAATCTCGGCTGCGTGCCTCGCTCGCAGCTCGCTCCAGCTCGGAACGTCGGACTCCATACCACGTGCCGCAAACAACCAATACGACAAGGGTAGTCCGGCCAACCAGCAGTGGAGACGGCTGCGAATCTGCCGGGAGCCCAAGCAGCACTGCCGCACCGGTGGTGACCACAGGCCCCAGCAGAGTTTTGCCGAAGACGCTGGAAAGCAGGAAGCGATCAAGCCGGCCCAGAAGGGTCATGATCGTGGCTCACACCAGCTGCCGCAGCAGGCAGAACGCCTCTGCTGCCTCCACGCCCACTTGGGCACCGCGCCAACGGGCTAGATGCTCCAGCGCCTCCATTGAGCGGGCATGAGGCCAGGGGCGCATCTCACTGGCGTAGGCCACCAGAGCCTCCCGCTTGCGTCGCCACTGACCTGAAATATCGACAAACCAGTTGGGCTGGAAGGCCGGCGCAGAGCCCGGAGGCTGCCACTCGCTGCTGCTAGCCACCTCAAAGCTGAGCAGTCTTTGCACGGGATGCCCAGGCGTGGGTCGACAGGCGGTAACCACGGCTTCATGCAGGCGGCGATGATCCACATTCACATCGCCGGCATGGTGGACATACACCACCTGAGGCCGAAGGCTCCCGATGCGCTCTTCCAGCCGCTTGATCAGATCGAGACGATCGAGCGAATCGAGGCGATTATCAGGAAGGTCAAGGAGCTCAACGCCTACCGCTCCAAGGATCGATCCGGCCTTTTGGGCCGCTAGAGCCAAGGCAGAGAGCTCATCACCTGCCTGAACGCGATCGCGTTGCTGCTGACGAGAGGTGGCTCCTTCGGCCACGATCAACACCTGCACCTGATCACCAGCATCAGCGTGGCGAGCGATGGTGCCCCCGCAGCCGAGCACTTCGTCATCGGGGTGAGCAGCTACCACGAGGACAGAATCAGCCATGGATCAGACCCTGCTGACTCAGCAGCTGATGCATCAACTCCGCACGACACCAATCTTCCTCAGTGTCGATGTCTTGCACACGCCAACGCGGCAACAGAATCGGACGAGCCCCTTGGAACAAATTGGTCACAGAAGACCAGGTTTCCGGCGTAGCCCAGTAAAACTGCCCAGCATCGTGGTAAGCCTCGACTAAATCTTGGCTACGAGTGCTAAAACACTCTGGCTGAAACATGGCGGCGTAACCATCTGCATCAAGATGAATCGCCCGCTGAATGGGGAAGGGGAATGAGGTGGCAGCAAACACCACGCTCCCAGCACGCGAACCCTGCAAACGCTGTTGAGCTTGTTGCAAATCCTCAGGCTGAACGAATGGGGCGGTGGCGTAGAGGCAACACACGGCATCTACTGGCAAGCCTTGCTGCTCGCACCACTGCACAGCATGTAAAACCACTGCCTGGGTGGTGGCCTGATCATCGGCGAGGTGAGCCGGCCGCAGGAACGGAACCTCAGCACCGTGACTGACAGCCACTGCAGCGATCTCCTCGTCGTCGGTGCTCACGAGGATGCGGTCGAAGCAACCGGCAGACTGTGCCGCTGCGATCGACCAGGCGATCATCGGGCGACCGCGGAAGGAGCGGATGTTCTTACGAGGAATGCGTTTGCTGCCGCCACGAGCAGGAATGAGCGCCAGTTTCATCAGGCACTCTCCAGGTGAGCCCACACCTTGCGGAAGGCTTTCACCACCTGAGCAATTTCAGCATCGGTGTAGGGGTGAGCACAGAGATTGAGTCCAAGGAACGTGCGTTGATGCAGATCCTCTGCCACAGGGCAGAGTTCTGGGGCATAGGTCACGGAGCTGTCGCCGCGTGTGAGGCCTTTCCAGGGGAAGCCGCTACTGCCATAAGCAATGCGCTTCCTGAAAAGGGGATTCAGATGAATGCACTGATAGCCGCTCAACAGAGCCGTTACCCCCTCGGCCTTAAGTGCATCAACGATCCAGCTGCGCGAGCGACCCAGAAGCTCAGGATCGAGCACCATGCCAAACACGTAGTACACATGGGTGGCATTGGCAGCAACAACAGGCAAGCGCAATCCCTGCAGATCACTCAGGCCAGCCCGCAGACGTTCAGCTGCGCGCTGACGACTGGCCACAAGGGCCGGCAATTTACGAAGCTGTTCGCGGGCAATGGCGGCTTCAATTTCACCAAGCCGGAAGTTATGACCCAGGATATTGACCAGTTCAGCCGGGTCATCGCTATCAATCACGGCTTCGCCGTGATTACGAATCAAACGCAGGCGATCGGCAAGGCGGTCGTCATTGGTGACCAACAGGCCACCCTCGCCGCAATGAATATGCTTGTGATAGTTGAGGCTGAAGCCGCCGATATCAGCGCCGGTTCCCGCTGAACGACCTGCCAACTCGGCGCCAGGGGCCTGAGCAGTGTCGGTGATCAGGCGCAGACCATGGCGATCCGCAATCGCACGCAGAGCTGGAAGATTGGCGCTCTGGCCGAAGATATCGGCACAGAGGATGGCCCTGGTTCGAGGCGTAATCAAAGCCTCAACCTTGCTGGGATCGAGATTGAACGTGTGGGGATCAATGTCGGCGAAGACTGGAATGCCGTTCCAGTGGAGGATCGCCGTGGCGGTGGCCACCATCGTCCAGGGCGTCACGATCACCTCATCGCCAGGCTCAATGCCGATGGCACCCACAGCCGCCACCAGACCGGATGTCCAGGAATTCACAGACACCACATGCTTCGCTCCGAAGCGTTCAGCAGCCTCCCGCTCCAGGGCCTGCACCTCCGGGCCGCCAAGGAACCCAGGGCCAGCTGCACCGATGAAGGCAGACAGCACCCCGGATTGGAGCACA
>Ga0194123_10001855_pt1 | contig 29757 bp, 51 predicted proteins | sample TA2MahsurfametaG_5_FD_155479 | JGI IMG/M metagenome (GOLD analysis project Ga0194123, IMG submission 155479) | Freshwater microbial communities from Lake Tanganyika, Tanzania - TA2015023 Mahale A surface | ecosystem: Environmental > Aquatic > Freshwater > Lake | place: Tanzania: Lake Tanganyika... | reverse complement strand
TGGTCTAGACGCTGAGACCGAACTATCCAACATTCTTTCAGCAGAAATTCTCTCTGAAATTAACCGTGAAGTAGTTCGTACTATCAACGTAACCGCTACCCAGGGTGCTACAGAAGGCACAACCACATCTGGCCGTTTCGACCTTGACACCGATTCTAACGGTCGTTGGTCAGTTGAAAAGTTCAAGGGCCTAATGTTCCAAGTTGAACGTGAAGCTAACGCCATTGCCAAGGCTACTCGCCGTGGTAAGGGTAACATCATCATCTGTTCGTCAGACGTTGCTTCTGCACTTCAGATGGCTGGTGTTCTTGACTACGCACCTGCACTAAACTCTAATAACCTAAACGTTGACGATACTGGCGCTACATTTGCTGGTGTTCTAAACGGTCGTATTCGCGTATACATCGACCCATATGCAACAGGCAACTACATGACTGTTGGTTATAAGGGCTCAAGCGCATTCGACGCTGGTCTATTCTACTGCCCATACGTTCCTCTACAAATGGTTCGTGCAGTTGACACTGGTTCATTCCAGCCTAAGATTGGCTTCAAGACACGTTATGGTATGGTTGCTAACCCATTTGCACAAGGCTCAGCAGCTGGTCTTGGCGCACTAACAAAGGACAGCAACGTTTACTATCGCCGTGTTCTAGTAGACAACATTATGTAATATCCACCGCACAGGTGATTTACAAGAAAAGGGAGCGAAAGCTCCCTTTTTTTTGCCTAAATATTATTAAACGTTGATGAGGATATTATATGCCAATTGGTGACGTACACTTTTTACCTTTTTTAGCAGATGCATTCAGTAACACTGGAAACACTCCACCATCTATATCTTATGGAGATGGTTTATTTACATACCCAGTGCATACCTCAGTAACGAACTACGAGCAATCGGCGCGTGTAGTAACCGGCGAAACCTATGTTAATAATCAAGTAACATATGTATATGGAAGTTATTGTCCTGTAGTTATAACTAAAGGAACAGTCGCTAAGGTTGGTTATGGAGGACAGGGAGCTACAGTCTGGGGCGGGTTAAGGGAAGAGACAGACCCTAAACAGGTTCCTTCTACTAACGTTTTTATTATTAATGCAAGATCTAATACAGCTAATGAGTATGCAAACGGATCAGCATTAATATATGGAACCTTCTACGATGTATTTCCAGGACTTGCAAGTTACTGGACTTCTTCTATCGAACCTCAAGTAAAACAATGGACGGGTATTCCAGTACACAACTATAGACAAAGCGACGTTCGTAATGAACGAATATATGTTGGTGTATTGAATAATCAAACGGTAGAAGATGTTTATAAGTATGAAGCTAATACAGCCAGATTAATCAGCTATCAATTTGAATGTAAGGCGTGGAAGACGTGGGCAGAATATGATAGAGGAGATCCTCCAGCTAATACAGGGTTCCTATATATTACTAGAGAACATGAATACTCTTCTCTTGATGAAGAAATGAAGAAAGTCCTTTCACGAATTATACAAAACCGTGAAAACAGACATTTAAAAATTACTGCATAAGGAAGTATAGATATGCCAGGTTGGTCATTCAAAGGAGCAATGTCGTCAGGACACGGATGCTGGTGGCCAAATTTTGTTGTAAGTGGGTCTTCTAACGTCTTCGTTAATAAAATACCAGTAGCGCGGATTGGGGATGCGCTATCAGTTCATTGCTGTCCTAAAAAAGGTTGTCATCCAGATGCTGTTGCATCCGGTCAATGGTCAGTACTTGTTAATATGAGACCGGTAGCTACTATTGGATCAAAATGCTCACCAGGTGGTCGCTTGATTATTGGATCATATAACGTATCTTCTGGGGGTGGTGGTATATTGGGTAACTTGATGCCCTTTGCTGGTGACTTTTTAAGCGCTGCTGGAGTACAACTTCCAGTATTTAACAATGTATCAACAGGTCAGATGTTTTCAGGAGGGCTATTCAATAGCACAGGCATTAGTCAGGCTATTAGTGGATTCTCTCCTCTTAAAACGGCTTAAGGAATAATAAATGGCAGCTACAATCAAAAACGCATTATCACCGATTAATTTTCAGTTTACTATTAAGAAGCTACCTACAGTAAACTTATACGTGCAGCAAGTTACCTTACCTAGTCTGACACTCGGTGCATCTAATATTCTGACACCCTTCATCAAATTGCCTATTCCAGGTGATCACTTAGTCTTCGGTGACCTTAACGTCACATTCAAAGTAGATGAGGATCTTAAGAACTATAAAGAGATGTATGATTGGCTCATTGCTGTAGGCTTCCCTGACTCATTTGATCAATATAAGACTATTGCTAATCAAGCTTCAGGTTTAGGGGTATACTCAGATGCTACACTCATCATCCTGAACTCAGCAAAGAATCCCAACTACAGTATTCTATTCACAGATCTATATCCTATTTCACTAACAGAGCTAACATTTGACACAAGAGCTATAGACGTTGAGTATCTTGAAGCAACGGCCACATTTGCTTTTAAATCATACACAATAAACAAAACTACATAAAACAGTTGATTTCATTCTGCAATGGGTATATAATCACTATGTGTATCCATGAAGAGTATATAATGCGTTTATAATGGAGTAAACTGAATGAAGCTAGAAGAAATCTATCAGCTGTGGGAAGAAGACTCACAGATCAATAAGATGGAGTTAGGAGACGAGGCAATCCGTATACCTAAGCTCCATCATAAATACTTTAAGATCTTTAGCAACGAGCGTCTATTGATGCGCAAGCTAGAGACAGAATACAAGGAGATGTATAAGCTACGACACTCTTTCTATTCCGGCACAATTGATGAAGACACTCTAAGAGAGCATGATTGGGAACCTAATCCACTTAAGATCCTGCGTGCTGATATTCCTATGCACTTGGAGTCTGATCCTCTTCTTAGTACAGTAAGCATGAAGATATCCATGCAGAACGAAAAGATCGAACTGCTTGAGTCTATCATTAAATCTCTCACCCAGCGTGGATATAATATTAACGCAGCAATCACCTGGGAAAAGTTTAAGGTTGGAGCATAATTGACACGTGAAAAGGTTGGCATAGAAAAGTATGATGAGGTATACAACCGTATACATTGCGACTCTTCTATCGCATACGAGCTAGCAGAATACTTTACCTTCTCTGTACCCGGAGCTCAATTTACACCCCAGTATAAAATGAAGGTCTGGGACGGTAAGATTCGTCTCTTTAATCCTGCGACAAGACTGCTATACGGTGGTCTGTTTACCTATGTGCGAAAGTTTTGCAAGGAGAGAGAATACGATGTTGAGTATATTACTGATTTCTCTGCTGAAGAATTTTCTGAAGAAGAAGCTAAACAGTTCGTAGAGGATCTTAAACCAAAATTTCTTCCGAGGGATTATCAACTAGAAGCCTTCATTTACGGTGTACGTTATAGAAGAGGTGTATTAGTATCACCAACAGCTTCTGGTAAATCTTTTATCATCTACCTTCTTACTAGATGGTTTAGTAAAAAGACTCTCATTATCGTACCGACTACTTCCTTGGTACATCAGATGTATTCTGATTTTGAGGACTATGGCTTTAACTCTGAAAAGTTTTGTCATAAGATATACTCAGGTCAGGAGAAGATGGATATTCAAAAGCCAGTTACTATCACTACTTGGCAATCAATCTATAAGATGCCAAAGAAGTGGTTTGAGCAGTTTGAGGTTTGTATTGGAGACGAAGCCCATCTATTCAAAGCTAAGTCACTTACATCCATTATGACTAAGCTTATTAACTGTAAATATAGATACGGGTTTACTGGTACACTTGATGGAACTCAAACCCATAAACTAGTACTTGAGGGTCTATTTGGTGCTGTACGTCAAGTGACTACAACAGCTGAGCTAATCGAAAAGAAGCAGTTGTCGGATTTCTATATCAAAGCTATTGTGCTTAGCTATCCTGATGAAGTCAGGCAAATGATAAAAGGACAAGACTATCATGACGAAGTCGATTATATTGTACGCAATAATGCTCGTAACAACTTCATTAAGAACCTTGCCTTATCCACGAAAGGAAACACCCTCGTACTATTTCAGTTTGTGGAAAAACACGGCAAAGAGTTGTTAAAGATAATAGAAGACTCGAACAAACAAGTCGCCTATGTAACGGGTGAAGTGGATGGTTTAGCAAGAGAAGAAATTCGCAAGCTTGCAGAACAACATGATGACATGATTATATTAGCATCCTACGGAACATTCTCTACCGGTGTCAATGTTAAGAATATTCATAATATTATTTTTGCAAGCCCATCAAAGTCAAGAGTTCGAAACTTGCAATCTATAGGTAGAGGGCTTCGTCTAAACGATAATAAAGAGCGATGCATTCTTTATGATATTGCTGATGATCTTACATGGAAGTCGAAAAAGAACCATACAATTTTGCACTTTGCAGAACGCATCAAGATATACAATGAAGAAAAATTTGACTACAAAATTTATACGGTAAAGCTAAAGGTGTAGCAATGGAAGATCTAATCTATTTTAAATTGGTTAATGGACTAGAGGTAGTAGGAAAAGTCCTGGGTGAAGAAGAGGGTACAATTCTAGTAGAAAATCCACTCACAGTATTATATAGATGGAACCCTATCGCAGGCATGCCTACCATCGCCATGCAACGATATATGGCGTTTGGAAAAGAGCCGTTGATTGTATTTCAGAAAGATGATATAATGAACTGGATGGAACCAAGTGACGGTATGAATAACTACTACACATATTGTCTATCACAAATAGAGCAAACGTTTGACAAAAATATTGCTAATGATTTTGCTCTTCTTAACAAACAAGAAGCCGACGATCAACACGCTACGAAGAACGCTGAAGAGCAAGCAAAAGATCTTCTAAAGCGTATGATGGATCCAGGAGCTAATAATACTTTACACTAGAGGTTAAATGATGCATTATGGCGGATAATCATTACGTAGATAATAAAAAACTCTTTCAGGCTATGAAAGAGTATAGAGAAGCAGTTCAGAGTTCTAAAGCTAACAATACAAAGAGGCCGGAGATACCGAGGTATGTCGGGGAGTGTATTCTTCTGATTGGTAAGCGATTGGCAATGAAGCCCAATTTTGCTAACTATTCATATAAAGAAGAAATGATATCTGACGGTATTGAAAACTGTATTTGCTATATTGATAATTTTGATCCTGCCAAGTCTGATAACCCATTTGCTTATTTTACTCAAATTATTTACTTTGCTTTCCTCAGACGAATTGCTAAAGAGAAGAAGCAAATGTATATTAAACATAAGACGTTTGAAAACTCGATGTTATTTGATCAGTTAGTAGAGCAAAGTGAATGGGATGATGTAACCTATCATCCACACAATGACTTTGATAATGATAATATCTCTGAGTTCATTAAAACCTTTGAAGCTAATGCCGCTAAGAAAAAAGAAAAAGGCAAGACTGGTGTAGAAGCTTTTATTGAAGAAGAGCTAGGTGTAGTTGAAAAAGAGGATCTTAATGAAGATAGCGCTAATAACTGATACACATTTTGGAGCTCGTAATGACAACCCGATCTTTGCAGACTATTTTGCGATGTTTTATCGCGACTGCTTCTTCCCCTACTTGGAGCGACAGGGCATTAGTACTGTCATTCATCTTGGCGATATCGTTGACCGCCGCAAGTATATTAATTTTGTAACTGCGCGCAGATTGCGTCGCGACTTTATTGACCCTTGCGTTAATAATGGAATTAAGTTGCATGTGATTATCGGTAACCATGATATCTACTATAAAAATACAAATGAGGTAAATGCTATGGAAGAGCTATATTCAGATCGATATAGCGATGTTTTATTCCATAGTGGACCTACCGTAGAATATTTTGACGATCTTCCTATTGCTTTCCTTCCATGGATTTGTACTGACAATTATGAACGATCTATGGAGTTTCTTAAAACTACTAATGCACAAGTACTGTTTGGACATCTCGAGCTCGCAGGCTTTGAGATGTATAAAGGTAGTGTGAACGATCATGGCTTTGATGCGAAAATTTTCAGTAAGTTCGATGTGGTATGTACTGGCCATTTCCATCATAAAAGTACTAGAGATAATATTAACTATCTTGGAGCTCCTTACGAAATTACTTGGTCTGATTATAACGATCCCCGCGGCTTTCATATCTTTGATACGGAAACTAGGACGATAGAGTTCATTGAGAACCCGTTCAAGATCTTCCATAAGATTCACTACGACGATCTCAACAAGTCCATGGACGAGGTTGTTGCAATCGACCCCTCTCAATATAAAAATACAATTGTAAAAGTAATTGTACGTAACAAGACAAATCCGTTTTGGTTTGATATGGTAATTGAGAAACTTGAACGTGCAGGTGTACTTGATATGCAGGTAGTAGAAGATCACTTCTATCTTAATCTTGAAGACGATCAAGATATTGTGAATGAAGCTGAAGACACGATTACTATTCTCAACAAATTCGTTGACCAAATGGAACTAAACGTCGACAAGAAAAAGCTGGAAATATTAATGCAAAGCTTATATAATGAAGCATTAACAATTGAGTAGGTGTGAATGATTCTCTTTAAAAAGATTCGTTGGAAGAACTTTCTTTCAACTGGAAACGTATTTACTGAAATCGATTTCCTAAAATCAAAATCAACTCTTATTGTAGGTGAGAACGGTGCTGGTAAGTCTACCTTACTTGACGCTTTGTCGTATGCGCTTTACTCTAAGCCGTTTAGATCGATTACTAAACCTCAACTAATTAACTCTATTAACCAGAAGGGAATGGTTGTAGAGTTGGAATTCAATGCAGGCAACAAAGAGTATAAGATTATTAGGGGTGCTAAGCCTACCATTTTTGAAATCTATCAAAACGGTCAACTGATTAATCAGAACGCTGAAGCAAGAGAGTATCAAGAGATGCTTGAGAAGCATATTCTTAAACTCAGTCAGAAATCCTTTAATCAGATTGTCATTCTAGGCTCAGCTTCCTTTACTCCATTCATGCAATTGTCAGCAATGAATAGGCGCGAGGTTATTGAGGATCTTCTTGACATTCAGATCTTTACTACGATGAATGTTCTTCTTAAGGAACGCATTACACAAAATAAAACTCTGCTGACTGAAACATCTTATCAGATGAAGACGACAGCTGATAAGATTGAACTAGTAAAGAAGCATATTCAATCGCTAAAACGTAACAACGACGAACTTATTAAACAAAAAGAAGATAAGATTTCTGAACTACAAAATAACATTAATAAAGCACAGACTGATATTGCATCTACTAAGCAAGCAATTGACGCCGCCAAAAAGTCTATTGAGGATAAGGATAAGGCACATAATAAGCTGGATAAAATTCGCGAGTTAGAGATTCAACTTGATGATAAAATAACTAAGCTTAAAAAAGAGATTATGTTCTTTGAAGAGCATGACAGCTGTCCTACCTGTAGGCAAGGTATTGAACATGAACACAAACATCAAATCGTTTCTAAAGACGAGCAATCTATATCTGAAGTTGAGTCAGGAAGAGCTAAGCTTACTGAACAATACGATCAGGTTAAAGCGCGTATCAAGGAGATATCAGAAATACAAGACTCCATCACTGGATACAATTCAACTGTTACCGAACTAAACACCCAGGTAATAGCATTTACTAGCTTTATTAACTCTCTCAATACGGAGATTGATGCACTAAAGAGCGATGCAACTAACATCAGCGACAATAATACCGAGATTAATAGTTTAAAGAGTGAACTTGTCTTACTCATGCAAAAGAAAGAAGATCTCACTCAAGAAAGATCATTGCATGAAGTAGCGCATGTATTGTTAAAAGATACTGGCATTAAGACTAAAATTATTAAGCAGTACGTCCCTATCATGAACAAGCTAATTAATAAGTATCTGGCGTCGATGGACTTCTTTGTTAATTTTGAATTGAACGAGCAGTTTGAGGAAACGATCAAGTCTAGATTTAGAGATGAGTTTACATATGCGTCGTTTAGTGAAGGTGAGAAGCTACGAATTGATTTATCGTTGCTATTTACTTGGCGTGCGATTGCTAAGCTTAGAAATAGCGCAACAACCAATCTACTCATAATGGATGAAATTTTTGACTCGTCGCTCGACAATTCTGGTACTGAAGAGTTTCTTAAAATTCTTAGCACACTAACTAGCGATACTAACATATTCATTATCAGCCATAAAGGTGATCAGTTGTACGATAAGTTCCATTCTGTAATTAAGTTTGAGAAGCATAAAAACTTCTCGAGAATGGCATAAGGAGATATTATGATTTATAAACTAGTTGAATCTAACCACTCTATACTCACTCAAAGATTAGAGTTGTTTAATTTCAAAGATCCCCCTATCGATCCAGTTGAGTTAGGTAACAACTTGATTGAAACTATGGTAGCTAATAAAGGTATTGGTCTATCAGCCAATCAATGCGGACTACCATATAGGGTTTTTGTAATGTTCTCTGAACAACCTTTTGTATGTTTTAATCCACGCGTAGTTGACGTCGCCTCAGAACAAATCTTACTTGACGAGGGGTGTCTCTCATTTCCTAATCTATGGGTCAAGATTAAAAGACCAAAGATGATTAAAGTTCGCTATCAAGACGCATTTGGTGAGACTCATACTCAGCAATTGATTGGTATGTCAGCTAGATGTTTCTTACACGAGCTAGATCATATGGATGGTATTGTATATACAAGACGCGCAAACCCTTTTCATCTAAACCAAGCACGCAATCTTAAAAAGAAGATAGATAAGGGTTTAAAGAAAATAGTTATTAAGGAGCACAAAGATGGGCCTCAAAATACCTTCTTGTCCTAACCCAGGAGAAGAGTGTCAACCGTTTACTGTGACCGGTAACACTAATTCCTTTTCTTCTGCTGTGAATATGCCCACAGTTCAAGATACAATCCAAACTAAAACTTTTGCTGGAGTTATTTCTTCAGATATAGTACAATGTAAAAGATGCGGAGATTTTTATAGAGTAGTTGACTCATTAGGTTCAAAGATATATACTAGAACAGAGGATCCCTCTTACACACCTCCTACGGAATTTGATCCAGGAGAGGTATAAATGCTCCGTGCCCTTCCACGTAAACTAGGAGAACATAATTGTTATCTAAAATTCTTTTCACTGGTATTGATCCTAACCAGCCAGACCCTGTCAAACATAAACTAATCAGCTTCGGTAAGAGTGCCATTCGCATTGCTGCCGGAGCTTCCCTTTTGGTCGGTTCCATCACGTGGGCCGGCATACTCTTGATCGTAGCTGAATTTCTTGGCATCGTTGAAGAGATGGTCTGACGTGACCTTCCACGTCGTAAATATAACTAGGAGTTCCTAATGTCAAAACTAAAAGTAGCGGAGTTATTTTACTCTATTCAAGGCGAAGGTCGCTATATGGGCGTGCCTTCTGTCTTCCTTCGAACCTTTGGATGTAACTTTAAATGTGCAGGGTTTGGTATGCCGAGAGGACAACTAAGCACCGAGGCAGAAGATATTGCCAAGCGTGCCGATACATTCAAATCATATAAGGATCTGCCTCTGGTATCTACTGGTTGCGATTCGTATGCTTCTTGGCACCCTTCGTTCAAGCATCTAAGTCCAATGCTAGAGTCTAATGCTATTGTAGAGGCTATCATGGGCATGCTTCCTCACGGAAAGTGGGAAGAAGAACATTTGGTAATTACAGGGGGTGAACCTTTGTTAGGATGGCAACGCGCATATCCCGATCTTCTTAATCACCCTCTAATGAGCTCTCTCAAAGAGATTACGTTTGAGACCAATGGTACTCAGCCTCTTTCAAAAGAGTTTAGTGACTACCTTAATGAATGGACGTTTGAAAGGGCTATGGGATATGCTAATTTAACATTTTCTGTATCTCCTAAGCTTCCCGTTTCAGGAGAAGTGTGGGAAGAAGCTATCAAGCCAGAGATTGTTTATCAGTATGCAGCAATTGGTTATACCTACCTTAAGTTTGTTGTAGCTACAGAAGAGGACGTACAAGATGTAGAGCGTGCGGTGGAAGCCTATCGCGATCACTTCTTTGATGGTCCTGTTTATCTAATGCCTGTTGGCGGTGTTGAATCTGTTTACTCTCTTAATAATAGACGAGTAGCTGAGCTTGCCATGAAGAAGGGTTGGCGTTATTCTGATCGCTTGCAGGTACCTTTGTTTAAGAATGAGTGGGGTACTTAATGGATTATACTTTTGATGACATGCTTGAAGGTGTAAAGCATATTAGAGAAACCTTTGAGGATGTCAAGTTTGATTATGTAGTAGGTATTGCGCGTGGAGGTGTTATTCCTGGAGTAATACTTTCACATCAACTTAAAGTACCTTTCGTTGCACTGCATTGGCAAACGCGTGATGTAGAGAATCAAGAACATAATGCATGGATGTGCGATTATGCACACGAAGGCAAACAGATTCTACTAGTAGATGATATCTGCGACTCAGGAAAAACCTTTAGAGGTATCTTACGAGATTGGGATGCACATGAGCTAGCAAACGTCAAGTTGTCGTGTCTTATATTCAATAAGGGTGTAGATTTAATTCATCCAGTCATCTATCATAAGACGATTGATAGAGATACTAATGTAGACTGGGTTAACTTTTGGTGGGAGAAGTAAAATGTCAAAATATTATTCAACAAAGACTTATGGTAATGATCGCGGACTATCGTGTACTTTTAGGCAATGGCGTTCAACACACTCACATTGTTCGCTTCTTCACGGGTACTCTATCGGCATCAAGTTGATCTTCGAATCAGAGACTCTTGATGATCGTAACTGGGTCATGGACTTTGGTGGTTTAAAAGCTTTCAAGGAGTGGTCCGAGTATATGTTCGATCATACTCTTATTATTGCAGAGGATGATCCTTTCCTGAGCAAGTTTAAGGAACTAAACGCAATAGTTCGCACAGACTCAGAAGACCCTAACAGCGAGGTACCACAAAAGCGTGGCGCTGTATGTGATATTCGAATTGTTGAAGGTGTTGGTTGCGAAAAGTTTGCCGAGCTTGTATATAAGAAGATGGACAGCATTCTTAAGTCATTTCAGAAGCACGGACACTGGGAGTATGTTGACAACAACCAACACGTGCATAGGTATGAATGCCGCTATCCAGTAGGGGTTGGTGTACGTTTGAAGTCAGCAGAAGTTTTTGAGCATGCGGGTAATTCTGCAGTATATGAGGGTTAATTATGAAAAATAATGTAAGTGATATTATTAAAGATCAGATGCGTAAGGATGGAAAGCGCTTCCATGCTTGTGATAACGTATCTGAATATCTTGATGATGAGAAGCGTAGTATGTTGGTAGATGAGCTGTCGATTAAGTTTAGAGGCGTTCTTAATTCTCTTCTTATCGATGTAGAAACTGACCCTAACTCGATGGATACAGCCAAGCGATTGGCTAAGATGTATGTTTATGAGATTATGGAAGGACGATACTTTAGTCAACCTGACGTGACAGCATTCCCTAACGATGATGGAGATGCATATAAAGGTATGCTAGTTATTCGCGCAGAGATTCGTTCTATGTGTTCTCATCACCATCAACCAGTTAACGGTACCGTCTATATCGGTATCATTCCTAATGAAAAGGTAATTGGACTATCCAAGTATATTCGATTAGCTCAATGGCATGCACGTCGCGGTACTCTTCAAGAAGAACTATGCAATCGTATTGCTAAAGCAATCTCTGAAGCAACCGGCTCTCCTGATGTAGCTGTGTATATTCAAGCAACTCATGGCTGCTGTGAAAATAGAGGTGTCATGGCTCATTCATCTCTTACACAGACTACTGTTCTAAGAGGTGAATTCAATAGCGCTGATGTGAAGAAGGAGTTTTTCGATAACATCCAGCTACAGCAGACCTATAGAAAAGACTAATTAAGAATCATTCTTATCTAGAGTCCACGGAATTTTGGCTGGAAACACCACAGATTCCGTGGATCTTCTGCGCTAACTCATTGATTTTATTGGGGAATTCCCGGGGAAAAAGTAGTGGATTTAATTTCCCCACGGGTCTATAATCAATATATTGAATGAGACAACACACACAGGAGATGATATGAAAATTGTCGAGAAGTCGGGTAAGTTCTACGGTTATGATGTTAACGATAACCTCATCGTAAAGTCATCTAGTCGCTATTACGTTGAGCGTAAGTTGAAAATGAATACTAGTGCAGTAGCAAGTAACGCTGGCTTTTCTGTTATTACGGAGCCTGTTGCTCCTAGAGTAGAGTTTCCCATCAACCAGCGTTTTGAGTTCGTCTCTCAGCTCGTTAAGATGGTTGCTACGGGATCTGCTCCTTCTGCTGTTATTACCGGTGAGGGTGGCTTAGGTAAAACCTATACGGTTGTTAAGACCTTGGTTGATAACGGCTATCAGGATATCTCAGAAATCGACCCTGACGATATGGATGTTGCTCCGGAAAAGTGTTTCCGAGTCATCAAGGGCTTCTCTACCGCTAAAGGCTTGTATCGTGTTCTCTACGAGAACCAAAACTCAATTATCGTCTTCGACGACTGCGACTCTGTTCTCAAAGATGCAGACGCCTTGAACTTGCTTAAGGGCGCTCTTGACTCTTATGATCGCCGAGTCATTACTTGGAATACTTCTCTTCGTGGCGATGAACTACCCCGTACATTCGTATTCAAGGGCTCGGTTATCTTCATCTCCAACCTCAACAAAGAGAAGATTGACCAAGCGTTGCGTACTCGTTCGATGTGCGTTGACTTATCTATGACTACCGATCAGAAACTTGAGCGTATGAAAGTGCTGGTTGAATCTCCTGAGTTCCTTCCTGAATACGATATGTCTATCAAGACTAATGCTCTAGAGATGCTAAAAGAGAATAAGACTCTTGCTCGCGAAATATCGCTCCGTACTCTGGTGAAGGTCTCTAAGATCTGCGCTAATAATCCTGGCAACTGGATTGAGCTGTCCAAGTACATGATTTCTCAATAAGGAGTATATTATGAATGACGCTTTCATTGCTAGTTTGTGGAAGGAGGAGTTGATGGATACATTGTTCTTCTCCGGACTCAATACAGAGTACACTCGTGAGATGACTAAGGGCAAAAAGACCTATGTGTTTAACAAGAACAAAGATCTTATTCTTACCATCACCGGGCGCTCTATCGTAGTTAACGGTAACAAGTTTACTAATACTCGTGCAGCTAAACAATATATCGTAGAGAGGTTCCTATGAAAGGTTCAATTCGTATCGCGCTAGGCTTCCTAGTAGTGTTTGGTGCAATCGGTCATGATGACTTTAACACCATGCAAGGTATCGTAGTACCACTTTGGGAGACTATTGTTAAGTCAGCAATCGGTCTTATGATTATGCTTTGGGGCGTAAATGCTCACGTACAACAAACTGGAGGTCGCTAATATGCAACTCGCTACACAACACACATCTAAGTCTCGAGTTAAGAACGATCAGTTCGGTGATACCGGATTTGAGCGCATGTTTAAGAACTATAACGATATGACTGTAGACGGCTTTCGACAATTCTGTATTGCAGAAGTGGAAGCTAGTCACGGTAAGAAAGAAACAAAGTTTACATTTGTCGAAGCATTTAATAAAATGAAATCTAAAGATACCATGCTTCAGAAGCTGACTAACTACATGCTCGCAGGACAGGGTTTCAAGGTTTAAGGAACAATATGACTACACTTTCTATTTTAAAACAGCTCGAGGGTACTTCTTCTCGTAATGAGAAAGAGAGCATCCTACGCGCAAACGAAAATAATGAGCTGTTGAAACGTGTTATCAAGTATGCACTCGATCCATACACGCAGTTCTATATTCGTAAGATTCCAAAGTATACTCCTGCAGCCGATAACCAAGCTGACTCTCTTGACTCCGTTCTAGATAGTCTTAACATGCTATCTACCCGCCAGGTTACCGGTAATGCAGCTATTGATTATCTAACTAAGCTGCTATCTTCTCTCGTTGCCGACGATGCAGAGGTTGTTGAACGAGTAGTAAAGAGAGATCTTCGTTGCGGGGTACAAGAAGCTACCGCTAATAAGATTTGGTCTGGGCTTGTAGAAGAATATCCCTGCATGCTATGCTCTCAATATGAAGAGCGTAACGTTAGTAAGATGAAGTATCCTGCCTACGCACAAATGAAGATGGACGGTATGCGCTTTAATGCTATCGTTACCAATAACGGAGTTACCTTTCGTTCCCGTAATGGTAAGGTAATGGACCTAGGCGGCAACCTTGAGAGCGAGTTTATCGAGCTAGCATCTCTTATAGGTAATGATAGTGTAGTGTTTGATGGTGAACTAATGATCATGTATCCAGACGACATTCAGTTTGCCGATCGTCAGACCGGTAACGGTATTCTTTCTAAAGCACAAAAAGGCACTATGAGTGCCAAGGAAGCTGCCATGGTGCACGCTTCATTATGGGATTGTATTCCTCTGAAAGAGTTTAAAGATGGTGCCTACAATGTCTCATACGAGAGTCGTTTTGAGCCTATCAACAAGCTTTGGAAGGATAATAAATTGCCAAAGAAGATACATATCGTCTATAGTCAAACGGTCGATAGTTTAGAACAAGCAAAAGAGTTGTTTCAAGAGTTGCTTGGCAATGGACATGAAGGTATTATTCTTAAAGATAAGAATGGTGTATGGGAAAATAAACGAGTAAAGCATCAGATTAAATTCAAGGGTGAACTTGAATGTGATCTTATCGTAACCGACTGGGAAGAAGGAACAGGTAAAAATGCAGGTAAGCTCGGAGCTATCATTTGCGAATCAAGCGACGGTAAAGTTAAGGTTGGGGTCGGAACTGGCTTCACAGACGCTCAAAGAACTCTTTATACACGAGAAGAGACTGTCGGCAAGATTGTCGCAATCAAGTACAACGCCAGGATTGCTGATCGAAACACAGGACAAGAAAGTTTGTTTCTTCCTGTATTCACCGAGCTAAGGCTCGATAAAGATAAACCAGATTCATCTGAATCAATAAAATAGGAGATATATGAAACTAAAACGTTTTACAAGACACGATTCACCTCCGAAAGAGGTTCCGTTTGAGGTAATGCTTAGACGCTTTAAAAAGAAGACTGAACGAGCAGGCACTCTCAATGATCTAAGAGAGAAAGAGTTCTACGAAAAGCCATCTGCAAAAAGAAAGCGTCAAAAAGCAGCCGCAGTAAAACGTTGGCAAAAGCAACTTCGTATGTCAGAACTTCCAAAGAAGAACTACTAATGTACAAGCCCTCACTCCGTGATCGTATTTACGACCTGTATGTAAAATACAATTGTAACTTTACGGTTATGGAGTGGATTTTTATTATGGGAGTGATTATAATAATCATTCTATGAAAGGTATGTTCATAATGACTCAAGTGATCAAGTCTCCTTATAATGATGATATAAGAAAGGCTGTGTGGTACTCATTCAAGAAATCGAATGTAGACAAGCATGGCAATAGCGGAGCTATTGGTGAGCGAGGAGAGCAAAACGCTATTAAACTGCTCACTGAGATTATGTCGCCTAAAAGTATAGTCGACCACTCAGAGGATGCTTTGATGCAGCTTCTGGGAGTCGACTTAACTGTAGTTGGCGATAAGATAAGAACTATAGATGTCAAGTCTGGTAAGACGGGCCTTTACTGGAATAGAGATCGTAGTTATTGGTATATTACTATTAAAGAAGAATTCTTTAAACCTGAAAAGGTTAATACTCACTTTATGCATCTAGGTCCTAAGGGTGATGTTTACGTTATGTATTCTAAAACTGACCTCATCAATTGGATGTCTAGCGACGAAAATAAAAAGAGATTGATTAAAGATGACTATGGGTATAGAATTAGACGAGAAGACTGGCCAGATTTTATGCACACTAATATGAGGTAACAAATGATTAAAATAGCACACGAAGCTCCTATTGCACTATTTGATGAAGTGCAAATGATGACTGACTATGACTATGCTTTGGTTCATCTTCTTGATGAGAATACAAGCTATCGAAATAAATTTAAAAAAGCTAAGAAGCAGGGGCGCGAGGTACTTCTCGATAACTCTATCTTTGAACTAGGCACCTCTTTTGATCCAGACAAGTATAAAGAGTGGATTGTTGATCTTAACCCGGACTGGTATATTATTCCCGACGTACTTGAAGATGCAGAGGCTACCGTTAAGTATGTTAAGGATTGGGACTTTGATCACCCAGCTAAGACTATTGGTGTAGTGCAAGGCAAGTCTATTGAAGAGATTGCGCAATGCTATCTTGAGGTGGAACCTTTAGTTGATAAGGTTGCCATCTCGTTTGATTATTCATTCTTTATATCAGAGAGTATGTTTGGTAAGATGCCTACTCAATACCATTACTATATGCTGGGTCGTCGTAAGATGATTGAGATGCTTCTTGAGAATAATATCATCAATCAAGATAAACCTCATCACCTATTAGGTTGCGGCCTACCTCAAGAGTTTGCCGTATATAAAGACTATAAGTGGGTTGACTCCCTTGATACATCTAATCCGGTTGTAGCAGGTATCAAGGGTATGCGATATGATGGGCTAAATGGACTACAAGACAAGCCATCTCAAAAGCTGTTTACTCTTATTAAAGAGAAACCAACTCAGGATGTTAAAGAACTTATCTTTAACAATATTAAAAAGTTTCGAAAGATTGTAAATGGATAGACCCTGGTACGTATTTTTTAGTCAAACAGGATCTGAGATTGTTAATCTGGTAGCCGAGTTAGGTCGGGTACCAGATATGATCTTTACCAACAATGTAGATGAGTCAAAGTATAAACGCCATCCTATGATAGGAGAGCTATCAGGGGTGGCTCCTATTGTTTCCGCTCGGCATAACTCGCTGATGGAATACTTTCTAAAGTCACCATATGTTGACAAGACAGCATTAGTTACATTACACGGGTATCTAAGAATTGTGCCTGATGCAGTTTGTAATGCATTTGAGATCTATAATGGGCATCCTGGTGCCATTGACATCTATACAGAACTTAAGGGTAAAGATCCTCAAGAAAAAGTATGGCAATCAAATCAGAATTATCCTATAATAGGATCAGTAGTACATAGGTGTATACCTGAATTAGATGCGGGTAACATAGTTAAGTCTGTTCACTATACTAATAGATGCGATACTCTAGATGAGTTATATGATAAGCTTAAGCAATCATCTCTTGAGGCATGGATATTCTTTTTGAAAGAGAAGTTAAAAATATGAGAATTGGTATTAGTGGGGCGCAATCAGTAGGTAAGACTACTCTATTAAATGCATTGCGTTCGGAAAGTGTGTTCAAAGATTATAGCGTCTGTAATGAAGTAACACGACGCGTACAGAGCTATGGTCTTCCGATCAATGAGGATGGCAATAACACCACTCAGCGTTTAATCATGCAAGAGCATATCGTTAATCTGTATATGCATACTGACATGATTACTGATCGTACTTCGTTGGATGGTTATGTTTATAGTCAGTATTTGTTCGATCGAAATCAAATCAGTAAAGAAACTATGGATTTTGTGCGTAAAGTTTTTATGCGTACAATCTCTGAGTATGAAATTATGTTCTATATCGATCCAGAATTTGAAATAGAGGACGATGGAGTGCGTAGTGCTAATAAAGAATTTCAGAAGGATATCGTTAGTATCTTTCAGGCAACTATTAGCAGAGAACAGCTATACGTAACCAAACTAAGTGGCTCGGTTCGTGAACGAGTACAACAAGTAATCGATAAAGTAAACATGGAGCAATTATGAGTAATAATCAAGATGACGTAGTAAAGATTGCAAGTGCCCAGCTAGGCAAGAAGGCGGGCGACTATTCTGACTTCGTAGACATTACAGAAGTCAGACCTGACTTTCTAGTACCTATTCCCCGCCGCCTTAACCGAGTGGATATCGGAGTAAGAGATGATGCGCTTCCGTTCGTTGGATTTGATACATGGCATGGGTATGAAGTATCAGCTCTAACCGAGAACGGATATCCTGTATCTGGCATGGTTAAGCTTGCCTATCCATCTGATAGTGAGTGTATGGTTGAATCGAAGTCTATGAAGCTATTTTGGAACTCATTCAATATGGTTAAGCTAGGAAAGACTGTAGATGATGTTATTAAGAATTTAGAAGTTATTGGCTCGGAGCATCTCTCTCGTGCAGCTGGTGCACATGTTGATGTAAAGTTCTTTAGGTATGAACCTAAAATTACTAGCGCACGGCAATGGCAAGATGAATTTATTATGATTGAAGCTTTAGTAGATGTTAATACTATTAAGTTTGATACCTATACTGATGATCCATCTCTTGTTAAGGGTGTAGAAAAGCCTGGTATGCAGAGAATCAGAACTAATGTTCTTCGATCTAATTGTCGTGTAACCCATCAGCCCGACTTTGGTGATATCTTTATTCATATTGCAGGTCATAAGACTGTTGACCCTGCTTCTATTCTACAATATATCGTATCCATGCGAAAAGAATCTCACTTCCATGAAGAGATTGTTGAGCGTGTATATACGGTATTGTTGAATGTTTTAGAGCCTGACGAGTTGATGGTAACTGCTCTTTATACTCGTCGTGGTGGTTGGGATATTTGCCCTGCACGCGCAACTGCTCCTAATCTTCTTCCTCAACCTCTTGGAATGGTGCTTGACTATGACAACAAAACTCTCAGACAATAATTTTCGCGACGTGTATGATAACATGGTAGGTGAATCAGCTTGGTATGTTTCAGATACCAACATTAACGGAGATTTTAAGATTTCTCGAGGGTATAGACCTGAGACTAAACATACAGTAGCAATAAATCAGCCGTTGCCTACAGGTAACTTAACCGAGCAAAAGTTGCCAGATCAGAACGTACTTAATGTAACCTATCAGTTGATTTCTAGAATGGAAAAAGGTTATAATAAGTATGGTACTACAACTGAACGTAACGATTTAAATCTTATGGATTGGTTACAGCACCTTCAAGAAGAACTGCTTGATGCAGCTGTTTATGTTGAACGATTAAAGCAGGAACTTAAAGATGAATCTAAGTGAAGCGCTAAATTTACTTCCTGAGACTAATCACAATGTTGTATCAGTACTATCTGGTGGTCTGGATAGTACTATTATGACATATATTTTAGCCAAGAAGTATGGAGTAGATAAAGTATATGCGCTGTCTTATAACTATGGACAGAAGCAGAAGAAAGAGCTGATTATGGCAGCCTCTACTTGTAACTATCTCGATATCAAGCACCATGTATTGGATCTTAGTATCCTTGGGGAGATTGTTCGTGACGTTTCTGCTAATATTGGCGGTAGTGGTGTCGCTATGCCTACGATTAAAGAGGTTCTAGGAGACCCTCAGCCTAAAACTTACGTACCGTTTCGTAATATGATTCTTAACTCTTTAGCATTCTCGTTTGCTGAAGCTAATAAGGCATCTCATGTCTTTACTGGTCTTCAAGTTCATGATGAGTATGGTTATTGGGATACCAGTCAACGCTTTGTTGATAGTATGAATGCGGTAGCTGCGCAAAACCGTACACATAAGGTTAAACTTGAAGCTCCTTTTAGTCATCTATCTAAGCATCAAGAGATTGAAATTGCTAAAGAATTAGGTGGAGTTAAATTCGAGTTTACTTTAACATGTTATGATCCTGATGAAGAGGGTCGTTCATGCGGTAAATGTCCTTCCTGTAGTGAACGTATTTCTAATTTTGCTAAAGCGGGTATGGCAGATCCTATTCTATACTCAATCAACATTCCGTGGGATAAACTCATCAAGTAAGGAGACTCTATGTGTGCTATCGTAGGATCGTTTGATAGGGATAAGCTTATCGAACTAATCGAGCTGAATTCGTATAGAGGATCGCACTCTTATTCTTTCTCCACTATCGAGACGTATATTGGACGTCTCGGTGTACACAAGAAAGAAATCGGCTCAGTTAATTATGACGATATTAAAATCCCTAAAGGGTTTTACGGTATCGTGCACGTACAGGCACCTACTACTGAAGCTCGATCAGTTGAGTCAGTACATCCAGCCACTGCTTTGTGGCTTAACTCATTTAGGCACAACAAATATAACGAAACAAATTACTATTCAAGATGTCTTTGGCATAATGGCATCATTAAGGAGGACTGTGTTAAGCATCTTCAAAAGAAATACAGTACAGATGAAAAATGGGATACAGCGCTTCTTCTCAAAGAGGTGGGAAATAGTTTTGACAATCTCAGTAGTGTTGATGGCAGCTTTAGCTGTTTATACTATAATAACCCAACCCTCTATATTTTTAGAAATGAAATATCTCCCCTTTATGTTGATAGTGAGATGAACATATCATCTACTAAGTTTCAAGGAAGTGAGGCAACTGAGCCAAACGTTGTGTATGAGTTTTTGTTTAATTCAAAAGAGTTTAAGCCACGAGCAAAATTTAAGACGGTAGAGAACCCATACTTCTTTGCCGACGAGCTACATATTTAAGATAGTATGATTAAGTGAGGTATAATTATGTTAAAGCACCCTAAGATGGTAACTGGTGTTGAAGTGATCACTAATCTAGATGATAAGTGCATTCAACCCAACGCAGTGGACATTCGAATCACTGCCATAGAAAGAATCCTAGACACTCCATTTGCAGTCGGCGAAGATATTAAACTCGCTCGTAAGAATAAACCCGTCAAGTTGGTTAGTGGAGGCCTCAACCTAGGAGCAAAAGAGCAAGTCAAGATGTGGAAGCTTGAGCCAGGCTCTTATCAATTCTTAACAAATCATTTTGTAAACCTTCCAGAAGGCTATGCCGGCTGGATTGTACCAAGATCTACTCTAAACCGTAATGGTGTGTTTATTACATCCGGTCTATACGATAGCGGATTCAATAATTACATCGGCGGTGTTATTCATGTAATGTGCGGGACCTCGTATATTCAAGAAAATGCAAGAGTGGGGCAATTCGTTTTAGTATCAGCTGATACTTATAACCTTTATCAAGGTCAATATAACGCATAAGTGAGGACATATAATGACTATTCAACAGCAAGAAAATGGCATTCAGATTCATGTTCCAATCGAGGAACTTCAAAAACGTAAGCTCTTTGTAGCTACTCCAATGTATGGAGGTCAATGTGCGGGTATGTACGCTAGATCTATTGCCGATCTTTCTGCTATGTGCGCATCGTATAAGATTCCATTACAACTATATTATTTGTTTAACGAGTCTCTAATTACACGTGCGCGTAACTATTGCGTAGATGAGTTCCTACGCTCTGGTGCTACTCATCTAATGTTTATTGACTCTGACATTGGATTTAATCCACAAGACGTACTCGCGCTTCTTGCCATGCAAGACGATGCATCAGAGTTTGATGTTATCGGAGGTCCATATCCTAAGAAGTGTATCTCGTGGGAGAAGATTAAACTAGCGGTTGATAAGGGTGTGGCAGATGAAGATCCTAATCAACTAGAAAAGTTTGTTGGCGACTATGTGTTCAATCCAAAAGCCAATACTAAAGAAATTCCAATTGGTAAGCCTGTTGAGGTTCTCGAGATTGGTACTGGTTTTATGATGATTCGTCGTCGTACATTAGAAAAGTATGAGGCTGCATTCCCTCATCTACATTATAAGCCTGATCATGTACGCACCGAGCACTTTGATGGTAGCCGTGAAATCATGGCATATTTCGATTGTATTATTGATCCACAAACTAAGCGCTACTTGTCAGAAGACTATATGTTCTGCTACAACGTACAAAAAGCTGGTATGAAAGTTTGGTTCTGTCCTTGGATGCAAATGCAGCACGTCGGTACGTATGTGTTTGGTGGCTCCTTAGCTGATCTTGCTTCTATTGGTGCATCAGCCACTGCTGATCCAGGTGCACTTGGTGGCAAAGGTAAGAAAGATAAGGAGAAGAAATGAACGTCTATAAATTAAAAGCTGTCAACTAACAGAGGAAATATTTTATTATGAAAATTAGTGCACAAACTACTCAGATTTTAAAGAACTTCTCTTCCATCAATCCATCTATCATGTTCAAGGCAGGCAATACTATTCGTACGGTATCGCCTACTAAGACAATGCTCGCCAAGGCTATCATTCAGGAAAATATTCCAGCATCGTTCTGTGTATATGACTTGAGTCGATTCCTCGGCGTCCTTTCTTTGTTTGACGAGCCTGAGTTAGAAGTTGGTAAGGAGCAAGCGAAGATCACTAATGGACGTCAAAGTGTAAACTATACTTTTGCATCTCCTGATATGATCGTTCAACCACCTGAAAAAGATATCGACATCAAGAGTGCTGAGATTGAGTTTACTCTCGAGCCTGCGCACCTTCAATCGCTAATGCGTGCTCTTGGAGTACTACAGTTGCCTGAGATTGCTATTGCCGGTGATGGAGAAGATATTCTTCTTCAGGGTGTTGATTCTAAGAACTCTACTAACGATACGTTTGAGATTAAAGTAGGAGAAACTGACAAAAAGTTTCGTATGATCTTTAAATCTGAGAATATGAAGTTAATGCAACAGCAGTATAGTGTTCGTATCTCATCAAAAGGTATTGGCCATTTTAAAGCAGATAATATAGAATATTGGATAGCTACTGAAGCTAATTCTAAGTACGAGGGTTAATTATGATTGAAGAAGATAAGAAAGATGTGATGTCGTGGTTGCGTGAAATGTCTGCAAGCATGGTTAGGGCTGAGGCTGAAAGAGACTTTCAAAAAGAAGCAATCAAGAACGCAAGTGAGCGCTTTACTCTTGATAAGAAGATTCTCAAGAGAATGGCTCGTGTATATCATAAACAAAACTTCCAGCAAGAAATTACTGAGATGTCCGAGTTTCAGGAAATCTATGAGAAGGTGGTAGATTGAAAGACTCTGTACTAGCCATAACCTTTCTAATCTATACTCTTGTATGGGAGTCAATAATTTGGTTTGGCGGTTTCTATATTATTTTGGTCTATAGCTGGAGTCCGTGGTGGGTCGTATTAATGATCATCATGTCAGGAGCACAGCTTAAACCTAAAGCCTGGCGTGAACTATTTTATGATGGAGTGAATGAAGATGAGTCTGACGAACGAAGAATTTTTGTGGGTCGAGAAATATAGACCACGTAAGGTAGAGGATTGTGTTTTACCAGCTGAGCTGAAAGCTACATTTCAAGAATTTGTTAACCAGCAAAACATTCCTAATCTTCTTCTATCTGGCCGAGCAGGGGTAGGTAAAACTACAGTTGCTCGCGCTATGTGTGAAGAACTAGGATGTGATTATATTGTAATCAACGGATCTCTTAAGGGTAATATTGACACCCTTCGTAATGAGATCATGAACTTTGCTTCATCTATCTCCTTTACAGGAGGCCGTAAATATGTTATTCTAGATGAAGCAGACTACCTGAACGCTAACTCTACTCAACCAGCTCTTCGTAACTTTATGGAAGAGTTTTCGAAGAACTGCGGCTTTATTCTGACTTGCAATTTTAAGAATAAGATCATCGAGCCTCTTCACTCTCGTTGCTCTGTTGTAGAGTTTAAGATTCCTAAACAAGAAAAAGCAAAGATGGCTACACGCTTCTTCAAGCGAGTGGGCGATATTCTTCAAGCCGAAGGAATTGAGTTTGATAGTAAAGCTGTTGCCGCAGTACTAGAAAAACATTTTCCTGACTGGAGACGCATCCTAAACGAGCTTCAGCGATATTCAGCTACTGGTAAGATCGATACAGGTATTCTAACCAACCTTACTGAAGTGTCGATGAAAGAGCTGATGCAAGCTATGAAAGACAAGTCATTTACAAATGTGCGTAAGTGGGTAGCAGAGAATATAGATAATGAGTCTGTAGTTATCATGCGTCGATTGTACGACACTGCAAGCGACTTTCTCAAACCGTCTTCTATTCCTCAGTTAGTACTAATCGTTGCCAACTATCAATATAAAGCAGCATTTGTTGCTGATCAGGAACTTAACCTAGTTGCATGTTTAACTGAAGTGATGGTTGAATGTGAGTTTAAATGAAAACATTCATTCATGTAAATCAAGCGTACATTCGTAGTAATAAGAAAGTAGAGCCAGATGAAAGAGTACCGGTTCTAACTGTTAAGACATACAAGACAAATACTTACGCTAATAACGTAACAATAGAGGGTCCTAGTAGGATAGTATACTCTCCAGATAAACCTCTGAGCTGTGGTGCAAGGGTGTGGATAGAAACTACTAGCAATGTTATAATTAACGATTAGAAGGGTGCTATGACAGAACAGCTTGAATTTAAATTTTTCTGGCCTCTTACCGAACAGATACCTTTAGACCTCGACTACAGTAGTGCAGGTAATATAACGATAAAGTCAATTGAAATGCCATGGTATCGAAAGTTTTTATTTAAACTAATAGGATTTAAATATGAATGAAGATGCACAAATTCCTATGAAGGGACATGAACGAGAGGATTTTTACTTCAGTCAGCTCAATGAGGTTAGACTGAGTAGGAATCTTGCGCGCGCAATAGATATTAATCTAACACGTATAAACAGCTACAACGTTATGCCAAAGGAAGTTTTAGATGCTTACAATGAGCTTAAAGCGCACTACCAATGGCAAGTTGAGAACGGATTTCAATGAATGATTTGTTAAAGCCTACTTTTGAATGGATTAGAAGTGATTGGAATAGTAATCCTTTCCGTTTTGTTGTTGAGTTGCTCGCTTGGGCTGCTAGTATTGGGTGCGCTATCACTATGGCAGTCACCGTCCCGAATCCACCTCTTCTGGCGTTGTACCCTATTTGGATTGCTGGCTGTGCCTTGTATTCTTGGGCTGCTTATTCTAGGAAATCGTTTGGTATGCTTGGTAACTACCTATTGCTTACTTCCATAGACACATTCGGTCTTGTAAGGATGTTAATTGGATGATTTGGTTACGAAAAGCCTGGCGGTTGTGGGCTAAAGCAATCGGAGAAAAAGCTGGAGCTAATGTAAGAGAGGCAGATATAATAGCTCTTATAAGAACTCTTATTATATTATGTTATATTGTGACGAATGCATTCATCGTCACAGGAGTGATAAGGCATTGGTGAAATGGGAAAATATATCAACGCGTTCGATTTTGTAAATTCTGTATCTTATAATAAAAAAGATATGATGAGTGGTACGGATAATGATGAGCTAGCAGAAAAGGAGTATGATCCTTTTATTACAAATAAAGCGCTATCTTATTATCCTGATACTATCTTGTATGCCAATGAGATGAATATGGCCCACTTTTTGGAGTCACGGCTCCAATATTACTATTTCCTAAATAGTCTCAGACCTAAGAAAAGGTTTGCAAAGTGGGTGAAGAAGACAACTAGCCATGATTTAGATATTATAAAGCAATACTATGGCTATAGTCATGAGAAAGCCCAGAGTGCGTTGAGGGTACTGACGAAAAAGCAGCTGGCCTCAATTAAAGAAAAACTTAAACAGGGCGGAACTGAAAAATGACTATTTTAGAATCATTAATTGAAGCGAAGCTAGGCCATGAAGAAGATTTCTTAAAGGTAAAAGAAACATTAACACGTATTGGTGTAGCCTCGCGGAAAGACCAAACACTATATCAATCTTGCCATATCTTACATAAGCAAGGCAAGTATTATATTGTACATTTCAAAGAACTATTTGCGCTAGACGGTAAACCAGCATCCATCACAGAAGAGGATATTGGTAGACGTAACGCTATTGCTAACCTTCTTGCTGAGTGGGGACTGGTAACTCTGGTAGACGTTAATAAATCTAAAGATCCAGTACTACCAATCACAATGATTAAAATTCTTCCATTTAAAGAAAAGGATAGCTGGCAGCTAGTTGCCAAATACAACATCGGAAGGAAGTAAAATGCGTAAGCTGTTTCTTGCTGTTATCCTATTAATAGCGGGAACAGCCATGGCTGTTCCCTTCGAAAGCACCAAGCGGATCACGTGCGGTAGTTATCAAGATGTCGTGGTCAACCTTGCCTCTCAGTATGAAGAAAAGGCTATCTTTACTGGCAAAGATTTATATGACGACACTTATTATATTCTTTTTACTAATCCAAAAACCAGCTCTTGGACATTTGTTCAAACAAACGGCAATGTCGCATGCGTTCTCGGAACAGGTGAAAAATCAGAGTTACAGTTAGGAATAAAGATTTAATGGATTGTGATAGTACCAATTATGACGTGCTACAGCGAGCAGCCGAAGGTGTAAAAGACGTACCTGGTCTAATATTAGAGATCGGAACACGCGCTGGAGGCTCGCTTAAATATATCATCGATGGCTTATTTGCTGCAAGCGATCTTAAAAGAACAATCATCAGTGTAGATCCGTACGGGCAGATTCCATATATTGGATCTGATACATCCGTATTGTCTGGTGGATACAATAACAACTATACTAACGATATGAAGTTAGAGATGATGCGTGATGTTTGCGATTATGTTCTTAACATACAAAAGCTAAACATGCATTGCAAGTATAATATAATATTTTATAACATGCTTGATTCTCAATACATGGAGTACTTTAAAGATGGTGTTCCAGTATTTGACGATTCAGAAGGTCATATAATTAATCAATACGCATTAGTATTTTTTGACGGGCCTCATTCAACACAATCAGTGCTAGATGAGATAATATGGTGTAATGATAGATCAAGATCAGGAACAACATTCTGTTTTGATGATGTTAATAAAGAGTATTACAACCATAAGAAGATAACCGATAGACTTATAGAGCTAGGATATAGGCATATTGAGACGATAAACGCTAAAGAAACCTGGAAAAAGCCCTAAAATACCCACAGAATCCGTGGTTCTGATTCGCTAACTCCTTGATTTTATTGAGGAAAATAACAGTTGATTTAATATCTGTGATCAGCCATAATAGTGGTATGATAAGGAAAAAGAGATCAGACCGCAGTTATCTAATATATCAATACACCAATACTCTCACCGAAGAGATCTACATTGGTGTAACTGTTATTAGAGAACAATCTATCGCGAAGACGCTGAAGATCAGAACTCGTCAGCACGTGTTTCGCTCCCTTAAGAAAAACTTTGACCGCACTCTCGATGATCAAATTCGTGAGTATGGTCCTGAAGTATTTGAGATGTCGGTACTAGAAAAAGTGCGTGGACGTAAAAACGCCCATGCCCGTGAACGTGAACTTACTAAGGAGATGGGCGCCTCGCTCAATACATTATGAATAAAATTATCCTCACCCTGGCACTTCTATTCCCTATAGCAGCATGCGCTGATCTTACTCATCAACGCGCATCCCAGCTACAAGCTTCCCCGGTTGTAGTAACCGCTAAAGCAAAAGAACAAAAACCCTGCTCCAAGAATCCCATCTACATTCTAGGAGATAGTCATGGTGTGGGTATTGCATTGAATGACAAGTGTTACATTAATTGGGCTAAGTCTGGACGCAATACACGCGCTAAGGAACTTAAAGAACAAGTAAGGCTTATCCCAGCAGGAGCAAACGTTGCTATAAGCATCGGTCATAATGACTGGTGGAAGTCAGCTGAAACTTTCGCTAATATTGAACAGCTGCTAAGCGCTCTTGCTCAGAAAGGGGCTCGTGTAGCATACATTCCTCCTCCATGCACCTTTCATCCAACGGGGGATCGTACTGAACGTATTCGTGCATACATGACACGATGGGAAGAAGGAGATGTTCGTTTCTTCGATTTGATGCAGTATGAGAAAGCCTGTCTCACCATGCACAATAGTCCAGATGCAATTCACTACAGACCAGAAACATATGCTAAGGCACGTAAAGGTCTAGTTAAGTTCTTCAAAGATTGGGAAGATGAAGTGTATGAGTAAAAAATATTTACGCCTTCATGACAATGAGTACAAATGGGATGGAAGATACCTAAGACTGGCTCGCGAGGTATCTACTTGGTCAAAAGACCCTTCTCGTAAAGTTGGATGTGTCATCGTAGATGATAAGAAGAGAGTACTGTCTTTAGGTTATAATGGTTTTCCTAGAGGAGTAGAAGACAAGCCTGAAATGTATGAAGATAGAGAGACAAAATTACTCTTCGTTTGTCATGCAGAACGCAACGCATTAGATAATGCGCCAAATAGCGTAGAGGGTGCAACTCTTTACTCAACTCTTTTTCCCTGCAATGAGTGCGCCAAGTCTATCGTACAGCGCGGAATCAAAAATGTGATCACAGTACAGTCAGGGCAGGAGACTGATAGGTTTAATTCTGGAGTCACAGTTAGGATGTTTAAAGAGGCAGGTATCTCACTTAGAGTATATAATTCTCTGGATTTATTTGATGAATTCGAATATAATGAATCATCAGATGGAGAAACAAATGCAAACAACGATAACAATTCGAGTACCGAGGTTTAAACGTAGAGCGGTGGAGCTGTATGGTGCTAACACACCCTTTAAGCCTAAGATGGTAAAGAGCAAAAAAAGATATGCTCGAAAACCAAAATATAAAAAAGATGAACTTACTTACTAAAGCTTTCGTAGCTTTACTTTCATTCTACATATTCATTATGGTAGTTAGTATTCTATGGCTACTAGGTTTTCCTGGAGCAAAATTTTGGGGGTTATTATATGGCATTGCCTTTTCTTGACGTAAGAGCCTTTATGGAGGCTGTTGATCAACTTTCATTAGGAGATAAGTCTATTCCTGGACTGTATAGGAGTCTAATGGAGGAAGAGTACAACGAATTTTTAGAAGCAGTTATGAATAATGATGACGTAGAACAGCTTGATGCTATCTGCGATCTAATTTGGGTTACTATTGGATACGCTCATGCCAAAGGATATGATATTCATAATGCATGGAACGAAGTGTTCAGAAGCAATATGTCTAAGCTAGATCCCATGACAAAGAAAGCAATCAAGAATCCAGAGACTGGTAAAGTGGTAAAGCCGGATACTTTTTCACCTCCGGACTTGAAACCTTTTGTACGAAAAGCTATATAATATTATCCCCGGGATGGGAACTGGCTTGTGAGGATGTGCCAGTCTAGAAACACCTCACACAACTATGCCTAATATTAGGGTAGTTAATTTTAAACTCGCTTAATAAAGGAGAAACGTATGCTATCGGTATACAACCATTTTGTGGATTCATTCCAAAACGTCAAGACAGAATTTGTCAATACAGTCGTAACAAACGACGAACTTAAAAAGCCCCTCCAGACATACATTGATGCTCAAACATCTTTTGCTAAAAAGATGGGACAAGAGACATTTAACTTCTTCACTACAGTAGGCATGGCTGCTATGAATATGGACGCCAAGCGCGTCTTTACAACTACTAAGTAAGGAGAATATTATGACTGGACTAAAACACTTTGTTGCTAATAATATGCTTAACCCAGAGGTTCTCTTCAAAGACGCAGACAAGTTCTTTGTAGGGTTTGAAGATCAAATTAACCGTCTTGCCAAGCTGCATGACGATGTAACAAAAAACATTCCTAACTATCCTCCATACAATATCAAAAAGACTGGTGATAATTCCTACGCAATTGAGATTGCTGTAGCGGGATTCGCTAAGCACGAAATTGATATTGAGCTTGCCGATAATAAGCTTATCATTAAAGGTAACACAAAAGACGACAGCTCTTCCGATTACCTATTCAAGGGAATTGCTACACGAAGCTTTACTCGTTCGTTCGGTGTCAATGATCAAATTGAGATCAAAGATGCAGAACTCATTAACGGTATGCTAAGAGTTGCGCTTGATCGAGTCATTCCAGACCATAAG
>Ga0194123_10001854_pt1 | contig 29760 bp, 27 predicted proteins | sample TA2MahsurfametaG_5_FD_155479 | JGI IMG/M metagenome (GOLD analysis project Ga0194123, IMG submission 155479) | Freshwater microbial communities from Lake Tanganyika, Tanzania - TA2015023 Mahale A surface | ecosystem: Environmental > Aquatic > Freshwater > Lake | place: Tanzania: Lake Tanganyika... | reverse complement strand
TAATGGATGGCAGGCGGGTCGCGCAGGCAGTGCTCGACCGCGCGCAGTCCAAGGTGGAACGCCTCAAGCAGGAACGAGGGGTAACGCCGTGCCTCGCGACGGTGCTGGTGGGCAGCGATCCGGCCTCGGCCACCTATGTGCGCATGAAGCGCAAGCGCTGTGCCGATATCGGCATGACCTCGCTGCCGGTGGAAATGCCGGCCTCCACCACCACCGCCGAGCTGGTGGCGGAAATCGGGCGCCTCGCCCGCGATGTAAGCGTCAATGGCATCCTGCTGCAGCACCCGGTGCCCCACCATATCGATGAACGCGCCGCCTTCGAAGCCATCACGCCGGTCAAGGACGTGGATGGCGTGACTGCCACGGGCCTGGGACTGATGTGGCTGGGTCTCGATGTCTTCGGCTCCTGTACCCCTGCCGGGATCATGAGCCTGCTGCGCGCCTACGCAGTGGATCTCGCGGGCAAACATGCGGTGGTCATCGGTCGCAGCCCCATTCTCGGCAAGCCCATGGCCGCGATGCTGCTGGAAGCCAATGCCACGGTCACCATCACTCACTCCCGCACCCGGGATGTGGCTTCGTTGGTGCGACAGGCGGACGTCATCGTCGCGGCCGTCGGTAAGGCGCATTTCGTGCAGGGCGACTGGGTGAAACCTGGTGCAGTCGTCGTGGATGCGGGCTACAGCGAGGGCAACAAGGGGGATGTGGACTATGCCGCCGCCTATGAGCGGGCGAGTCTCATCACGCCCGTGCCCGGCGGCGTGGGCCCCATGACCATCGCCACCCTCATCGAGCAGACGGCAGACGCGGCACTGAGACAGCACGGGCTCGCCTGACCCTGACATTGGTGCAAGGCAAGCAACTCCTCGGACGAAGCTCGCATCCGTCGCCAGCCATGCGGGTCCTGATAGCGCCAAACGCCTTCAAGGAGAGCTTGAGCGCCGCAGAGGTCGCAAGGCTCACGGCAGCGGCCTTCCGACTCGCCATTCCGGACGGCACTTGTCTCTGCGTGCCCATGGCGGACGGCGGCGACGGCACGGTGGAGGCGCTGCTCTCCGCGCGAGGGGGACAACGCCTGACCCACACCGTGACCGGGCCGCTGGGTACAGCGCAAGCCGCTACCTGGGGTTTGCTGGGGGATGGGAAAACGGCAGTGGTCGAGATGGCCGCTGCCTCTGGTCTTGCCCTCGTGCCCATTTCGCAACGCAATCCCTTGCACACCACCAGTCGCGGCACTGGCGAACTGCTCGCCCATGTGTTGGACCATGGCGTGCATAGCTTGATCCTCGGCCTTGGAGGCTCCGCCACCGTCGACGGGGGCCTTGGCATGATGCAGGCCTTGGGCGTGCGCTTCTTCGATGCCGCAGGACACGCGCTGGTGACTCCGCTCACGGGCGGTGACCTGCACCGCGTGGCCGATCTCGATGTCGCGGATCTCGATCCCCGATTGCGCGGTATCAGCCTGCGCGTGGCGAGCGATGTGGAAAATGCGCTCCTGGGAAGTCGTGGTGCAGCCGCCGTGTTCGGCCCCCAGAAAGGAGCGACCCCTGCGAACGTGCTCTTTCTGGAAGAAGGTCTGGCCCACTTCCATCACCTCATCGAACGCCGCCTCGGGCGCAATGTGGGGACGCGGGCAGGTGCCGGAGCGGCCGGGGGCGCCGGCGCAGCGCTGATGGCGTTTCTTGATACAGCGCCGGAACCGGGTGCCCGACTCGTGATGGAAACTGCAGAACTGCCGCAGCTGCTGCAGGGCGCGGACCTCGTGGTGACCGGCGAGGGACGACTCGATCGCTCCACTCTTGAGGGCAAGGCTCCCGCACATGTCGCGCGCCTGGCGAAGGCTGCCGGAATCCCCGTGCTCGCGCTCTGTGGCTCGTGTGAAGAGCATGCGCGAGGCGAACTTGCGGGCCTGTTTGACGCCATCCTGTGCTGCCCGGCCACCGACGAGAACGGGTGGTTTTCCCCGGCGCATGCAGCCCAGGCTCTTACCGACGGTCTTTCGGACTTTCTGAAAGCCGGTGTTCTGCCAACTCCGTCACAGTCCTGACCCACCCGTACCTGAATGCGATTGCACGTGCCTCACCGCAGCGTGTACTCAGACAGGTCGGGAAATATCCGCACAAGAACAAGAATGAGCCCACCCGGTAAAGCTTCCGTGACAGTGTCCCCCCTCGGCCGATCCCGCGGGTTCACCTTGCTTGAACTGATGGCGACCTTGCTGGTTGCCGGCGTGCTCATCGCGGTTGCAGTCCCCGGCTTCGCCGCGACCCTGAGGCAGAATCGCCTCCTGGCGGACGCCCACCAGTTTCTCACCGCCCTTAATCTTGCGCGCAGCGAAGCCATCAAGCGTGGCGCCCCCGTGAGCGTGCGGGCGATCGCTGGCAATGGCAGCAACGAGTGGGGCGGCGGCTGGTATCTGTGGTTGAACGAGATGACGAGTGGCACGTTTGTCGGCGAAAAGGTGCTGGAACGTCCCCTTACCTTTGCAGGGCAGATTCTTTTCACCACCTACACGCCGAGTTCGAACCAATCAGCCAGTTTCGCGCCGGAACAGGGAGTCGGTCGGGTCTATGTGCTGAACGCCACAGACGGTACACCGGTGATCGACCGCAACCCGGATCATGACGGTACCGACCTCTCCCGACTCGATCGCGCCCAGGTGTTGCGCAAGGGGGGCTGCCGCCCGGCGTGACGATTTTCTTCCCTGACACGGGGTCTGGGGATCCCTCGGCATCCCGACCCGGCGATCCCTTGGTCTTCGTAGGCACCGTGCGGATTGACACCCGGATCGCGAACCGCTCACCGGTGCGCACGTACTGGCGGACGGAGTGAACCTTAGTAGCCCCCGTTTCTCGCGCGGTGTCACCCTCATCGAATTGATGGCGGTCGTGGCGGCTGTCGCCATCCTTGCCTCACTCGCCTATCCGGCCTATGAGGAACAGATGCGCAAGTCCCGACGCACGGATGCAGCCGGCGCCCTGACCAGCCTCGCCAACGCCATGGAGCGCTTTCAGATTGCCAACGGTACCTATGTGGGCGCCGGCACCACTGGCGGGGATCGCTCGACCGGTGCGCCGGGTATCTTCCCCACACAGGCCCCGCTGGATGGCGAGCGGAAATACTATGACCTGCGCATCTTGAGTGCGTCCCGGACCGACTATGTGCTGGCAGCGATACCGCTCCCAGGGAGCCCCAGGCCACAGACGGCGAACTTCGCCTCGACAGCACGGGGCAACGCACCCGTGGTGGGCAAGCCGGCTGGTAACGGGCTCTCACCGCATGGGGTGACAGCCTGCCGCAGGGCTCGGGATAATCCCCCCATGGATCCCGTCACCTCGATTGAAATCATCCGCACCGCAGACAAGGTCTATCGCTGCAACTGGTCGGAGGCCTTTGGGGAGCAGCCGGTGCAAGTCTTCGCTGGCGCCACGCCAGGGAGCATCGACTTCCAAAGCCCTCTGGTGACCGCGCAGGACGGCTGCGCACTGCACGGCCTGCCGCTGCCCACCTGCTTCGCCCTCGTGCCCCGGCACGGCCGCGCGGTGATTTCGGGGGCACGTCACCTGGCTCTCGAGGGCGCAACCAATCTGCGCGACATTGGGGGCTATGCAGCCCGGGATGGGCGCCGCGTGAAATGGGGCCTCCTGTTCCGCTCCGGGCACTTGTCCGGCCTCAGTGCCGTCGCTCGCGAGGAATTCGCCAGCCTTGGAATCCGCACGGTGTGCGATTTCCGTCTGGAAGCCGAGCGCGTGCACGAGAACGCGCTCCTACCCAACGCCCCGAAGCTCTCGACGATCGGGGTACCGCCCGGCAAAGCGGATCAGCACTTCTTCCACCGCCTGTTCGAAGAGACTTCCGACCCTGAACGGGTGGCAGCAGAAATCGCGGCGCTGCTCCGGGTGTATGTGCTCGATTTCGCCGAATACTTCCGCCGGATGTTCGATACCTTGCTCAATCACGGGCAGGGCGGCATCCTGCTCAACTGTTCGGCGGGCAAGGAGCGCACCGGTGTGGGCGTGGTGTTGATGTTGATGGCGCTCGGCGTGCCGCGCAGCACCCTCAGACATGAGTTCCTGCTCTCGCATCGCTACTTTCCCATTGCGGCGGAGCTCGGCAGGGTGTTACGCAAATATGCCGTTCCCTCGCGGGACGATGCCAGTCTCACGCCCTTGGTCATGCCCCTGCTGGAAACCCGCGAAAGCTATGCCGATGCGCTGTTCGAGGCACTGGATTTGGCGATCGCGAGCTGCGGGGGAGAAGACGAAATGCTCAGCCAGCGTTATGGCCTGGGCCCGGAGGAACGCAGGCAACTGCGCGAGAAATTCACGCGAGAAGAATGAATAGAGGCCGCTTGATGCCGAAACTTTACGTCGACAGTGACAAATACGCCCGGGAAGCCACCTTCCCTCTCGTCGAGGCTTACAACAGTGCGATGAAGGATCTGGTTCGGCGGCGCTTTGCCGAAGCCGGTGGTGACTGGAAGGAGTTCGTGGCTGGAGCCGCCTACGATCTCATTACGCGCGAGGACATCGCCGCCATCGAGCAGCGACTGCTCGCCAACGGTTATCGCTTCGAGCCCTCGGCCATTTCCTCCGCCCGGGAGCGCCCCGATGCCTACAAGGATTCGGGCCTCTATCAGGCCGATTTCAGCTTTGAACATCCGGGGGCTCCGGTCGCGCCGGCCGATGCGGCGGGTCGTGAGCAGCGGGGCGCGGGAGACAATGTCGTGACTCGCGACCACAATCTCGTGGGGATTGCCCGTTATGTCCGCACCAGCGAGAAGGTCATGGAATACCTCACCCAGGGCGTGCCCGAGGACACCATTGCCATCGTCGATGATTCGGGCGGCACCCTGACCGCACCGGTTCTGGAGAAATTCAAGGGAGTGCTCTGCGCGGGCGGCACCACGCGGTCCCATCTGGCCATCCTCACGCGCGAGTACGGCATCCCCTGTCTCATGAACGTGCGGCTTTCGGGCATCAAGGATGGCGACCGCCTTGAAGTGGAAAGCTCGGCGCGCGCCAAAACGGGCGAAGACTATGCACAAGGCATCGATGCCCCCGCGCTGGTCTGGCGCCTGACCCGTTGAGGAGACCCTGATGTCCGATTTCAAGCTTACTTATGACCAGCTGCTGGAGACCAACAATCTCATCCAGCAGAACGCGGACGAGATCTATTGGCTGTGCGCCACCCGCACCGTGCAGGAATCGAAAATCTTCCCCGTTTCGGCCTACATCCTTTTCTCCTACCTCAATGCCTTTTATCGCTACCCGGTCCTGTTGCGCAAAATCGAGGAGCGCATGTCGGCCGAGGAGATCGGTGACCGTGCGCGCAATCAGGGCATCAAGATCGTGGCGTGGTGCTTTCCCTGCTTCTATCTGCTCGGTCGCGAGATGCTGATCAACTGGGGAGTGATCAAGCCCACCGATGCGGTGGAGGACGTCGCCTATGTCATGGACTTCTGGAAACGCTTCCAGCTTTCCTGGCATCGCAACAACGGCAACCTCACCAATCGCCAGGCAGGACACCGCGCGCAGATCATGCCGGAGCAGCGGCTGCAGGTCTTTCACGCCGATGCTTACGAATGCCGGGATGGAGATCCCCTGCACAAGGCTGCGCAGTCATTCCTCGCAGCGGTGGCGCAGTACGGCTTTCTCGTCTCCTGCGAGAGCCGGCTGACCCTGCACAACTACGGCCCCTACAAGCTCACGGACAAGCGCGAGATGCTGGTGCGCGACTTCAATGAGCTGTCCGAGGCCACGGTGCCATGGCTCGATGGCATCGGCAGCGAGATCCCTTATAACAATCTCACCGTCACCATGGTGGTGGAGGGCGTGCACATCAATCTTCTCGATGACTGGGGGTCTTTCGAATCGGTACCGGAACTCAAGGGCGAGAACATGGTGGCGGTAGGGCTCTATACCGCAGACACCCTGTCCAATGGCCACCAGCCGGTCGGCATGGGCAGCCGGGAAGAGCTGATTGCCACTTTCGAAGACCTTACCCAGCGCATCAAGAACGCCACCACACGCCTGTGGCACGTGATGGCGAACTGGACGCGGGACCAGCAGATGGATGCCGGCGCGCTGACCTATTCCGGCGTCATTCGTGAGTTCGCGCTGATTGCGGGAGTCTATGATCCCGCCGACTGGATGCTGATCGACGAGCGCGCCGAGCGCTTCCGGCCGCTGCTGAACGACGAGTACGGCAATCTGTTCCTGGGCGAGCTGGTGGGCTACATCAGTACGCCCACGCAAGTCATGCATAGCTACGCCATGATGCAGCACACGGACCAGCCGGCGAAATCGCTGAGCTATTTCCCGTATTCCATGCTCGCCGATGGTGACTGGACCCGCTCCGTGGGCTCCCTGCGGCCCGGTGCGAGCAACCTGCCCGCGAAAAACGATCGCTACCAGACTTCCCGTGGCGTGCTGTCGCTTGACGAGTACATGGCTACGGCGCGGGATTTCGTGCCCGACGTCTGCCAGCCCCGTTTTCGGCATCTGTGTGGTGACTGGGTGAAGTACCACTACGACACCCCGCTCGCGGATGAGCTGTTCAAGCTGGAGCAGCGGCAGTCGCGCCTCTTGAAGGACAAGGGCGCCGGGCTCACGCGGGACGATATCGAGGCCCTGCGTCGCGCCGAGCAGGCGACCAGCCTGTCACCACGCGTTCCCTATCTGGTGATGCACGCCACCGCCATCCGCAAGCACGGCGAGCCGCCGGCCATTGCCGCCATTGCCGGCCTGCCGCTTGCTGTGGTGGAACCCGTGCTGCAATCCCTGGTGGCCGCCGGACGCGTCAATGAGGCACAAGGGCGTTACCTCCTCTCACCGGCCGGGCAGCTCATTCTGGCCGGCAACTATTCGCGCTTTGAAAGTGACCTGCGCGCCAATGCCTCTTTCATGGGGGCGTATGAACGTTTCGAGCTCATCAATCGCGATCTGAAGCAGGTCATTACCGACTGGCAGACGATGGACCTGGGCGGCCAGCGTGTCGCGAACGATCATGGCAACAAAGATTACGATGCCGTGGTGATTGATCGCCTGGGTGATTTGCATGAGCGGTTCGAGCCGATGCTGCGGGGCCTGGTCAGCGGTGCACCCCGCCTGCGCTATTACGCGGATGCCCTCGGGAAGGCATTCGACAAGGCGGAGGATGGTGCCATCGAGTGGGTCAGCGATGCCCGTATCGACAGCTACCACACGGTCTGGTTTGAACTGCACGAGGATCTGCTGCGGCTGGTGGGCCGTCAGCGCGAGGAGTAAGTCTCATGGCCCACATCGAATTTCTGGATGAAACCATGCGTGACGGGCAGCAGAGCCTGTGGGGCATGCGCATGCAGGCCGGCATGGCCTTGCCGGTTGCATCACTCATCGATCAGACCGGTTACCGGGTGGTTGATCTCACCGGCTCATCGCAGTTCGAGGTCTTGGTGCGCGAGTGCCGCGAGAATCCCTGGGACGGACTTGACCTGCTGGTGGCCGCCATGCCGCGCAGCAAGCTCCGCGCCGGCATGCGCGCCAATGCGGCAGTGACCTTCAGCGTCACCCCGGACGCCCTGATGGACGCCTGGATGCGGCAGCTCAACGTGCATGGCTGCCGCAGCTTCTGGATCTATGACGTGCTGTTCAACATCGACAAGATGCACAGACTGGCGTGGATCGCGAAACAGTTCGGTTCGGAAGTGGCCGGAACCATCATGTATACCCTGAGCCCGGTACACACCGATGCCTATTACGCCGAGAAGGCTGCCGAGATTGCGGCCTCGGACGACATCGACACGCTGCTCCTGTACGACACGGCCGGGGTGCTGGATGCCGCACGCATCCAGTCACTGGTACCCGCGATTCTCGCCCGCGCGCGCGGCAAGCCGCTGGAACTGCATTCCAACAACCGTCTGGGGCAATCGGTCCAGGCCTATCTCGCGGCCATCGATCTTGGCGTGACCATCCTGCACACGAGCTCGCGCCCGCTGGCCAATGGTCCGGCCGTGCCGTCGATTGAGGTGATGACGGGCAATGTCGAACGCCGCGGCCACACGCATGGGATCGACACACGCAAGCTGAAGCCCGTGGCCGATCACTTCGAACGCGTGGGCAAGGCGGCCGGCTTCCTGGTCAACCAGTTTGCCGAGTACGACGTGCTGTCGGTTGATCACCAGATCCCCGGGGGCATGGTGGGCACCCTGCGCGCGCAGCTCGCGAAGCACGGAATGTCCGAACGCCTGAACGAGGTCTTCGAGGAGACCGCCGTGGTGCGCCGCGAACTCGGCTATCCGGGCATGGCCACGCCCTTCAGCCAGCTGGTCGGCATCCAGGCCGTGCTCAATATCGTCACGGGCAAACGCTATTCCGTGATTCCGGATGAAGTCATCCAGTATGCCTGTGGGCACTACGGCCAGACCGTTGCGCCAATCGAGCCCGATGTACTGGACCGTATCCTCGCGGCTCCGCGCGCCAGGGAGATCAGCGCCAATCCGCCGGCACAGCCCTCGATTGAGGAGCTGCGGCGCCAGTACGGCACGGACGATGATGATGAGCTGATCCTGCGGGCACTGGTGCCGGCGACGGATCTCGAACGCATGCGGGCCGCCGGGCCCATCAAGACCACCTATCCCCTGTTGTCCACGCCGGAGCTCGACCAGGTGCAGAGGCTCATGAAGCAGGCGCAGGCGGCGGTGGTGCAGATCAACACTCCTGAGTTCAAACTCCAGATGCGACGCTTCGGCGCCGCCTGACAACACGAGGATTTTTTGATGGGTCGTCTGGACAACAAGGTCGCGCTGATCACAGGCGCAGGCACGGGTATCGGTCGCGGCTGCATGGTGCTGTTCGCGAAGGAGGGAGCGACCGTGTGCGGGGTCTCACGCACGCAGGCGAACCTGGATGAGACGCTGCAACTGGTGCAGTCCGCGGGTGGGCGAGGCAGTGTGGTCTCGGCTGATCTCTCCACGCCCGAAGGCGCCGAGAAGGCGGTGAACGAATGCCTCGCAAGGTATGGCCGCATCGACATCCTCATCAATGCAGCCGGCGTCGGTTATAACTGGCGCCATGTCAGCGCAGGCTCGATGGACCCGGTGCACTCCACCCCCATCGACAAATGGCGGGAAGTCATGGCCATCAATCTGGACAGCGTGTTCTACATGTGCCGGCTTGTGATCCAGCAAATGAAGAAGCAGCAGCAGGGTTCCATCGTCAACGTGGCCAGCATCTTCGGCCTGGGGGGAGCGCCGGACGCCCACACCTACACTGCGACCAAGGGCGCCATCATCAATCTCTCGCGCTCCATGGCCGTGGCCTACGTCGATGATCATATCCGTTGCAATGTCGTCGCCCCCGGGTTCGTGCAGACCCAGATGGTGGAGGATGTACTGCCCATGCTGTTTTCTGCCGAGAATCCGAAGTTGATCTCGCCCATGGCGCGCCCTGCCACCGTGGAAGAAGTGGCCTATGCCACGCTCTTCCTGGCCTCGGATGAGGCGTCCTACTGTACCGGCACCGTGCTCGCCGTGGACGGTGGCGAGACGGCCCGCGCCTGAATCACCGGGCGAGTGCCCCTCGCCCTGCAAGGAGAACCGCAATGTCCAATGACCCGTACGCCGGATTCAAGGCCGCCCAGCGCTAAGGCTGGGCCCTGTTCGCCCCACTGGAAACGCTGACCACGCCTCCCGCCGACCTGCTCGTGGAGTTCGCCGGAGTAGCGGCCGGCGAGCGCGTGCTGGATGTCGCGTGCGGCACGGGAGTGGTGGCGGTGACCGCTGCCCGCCGGGGCGCAGAAGTGCAGGCACTGGATCTCTCGCCCGTGCTCCTGGAACGCGGCCATCACAATGCGAACCTCGCTGGTGTGCAGGTGGAATTCACCGAGGGCGACGTTGAGGCCTTGCCCTATCCGGACGCGCATTTCGATGTGGTCATGAGCCAGTTCGGACACATGTTCGCACCACGGCCGGAGCTCGCCATCGCCGAGATGCTGCGCGTGCTGAAGCCGGGCGGACGCATCGCCTTCTCCACCTGGCCTCCGGAAATGTTCACCGGGCGCATGTTCCTGCTGATCAGCCAGTATCTCTCCCCACCGCCGGGCGTGCCTGCCACCACCGACTGGGGCAATCCCGCCCTTGTGCGCGATCGGCTGGGCGATGCCGTCAGGGATCTGACCTTCCTGCGCGAAATCATGGCGAGTCCTGCGCTCAGCCCGGCGCACTACCGCACGGCCTTCGAACGCACCGCGGCGCCGGTCATCAAGCTGGTAGAGATGCTGAAGGACGACGCGCCGAAGCTCACCGCCTTCCGGGCAGAACTGGAAGCGCTGATCGCACCCTATCTGAAGAACAATGTGCTGCGGCAAGACTTCCTCATGAGCCGCGCCATCAAGTGCTGAGGCCCTGACTCGCGGGCGTCGCTCCGGCGACACCTCATCTCCCCGCTGCGACAATTTGTCGCATTGTGTTCCGCGAATGCGCTGCTAACGTGTCGTCCGCCCTGCTGCCAGGGCGTACTTCGCAACGATCAAGGCATTCCATTCGATGACTCTGCAAATTCCTGCGCGGGGCGCCACCCTGCTCGCTTTCTCGGTCTGTTCCCTGCTCCTGCCGGGCGCCGATGTCGCGGCCATCCAGGTCCATGAAACCATGCTGGTGGAGGGACAACGCACCCACGGCACCCTGACCCTGCCCTCCCTTGATGAAGCACGCGCAAACCTCGGGCGAATTGCCGGCGGCGCATCGGTCATCGACTCGGAGAGTTACCGCACCGGACGCGTCAGCACCCTGCAGGATTCGCTTGGCATGGCGGCCGGAGTCTTCGTGCAACCGCGGTTTGGCTCCGAGGAGTCCCGGCTGTCCATTCGCGGCTCGGGGCTGCAGCGAACCTTCCATCTGCGTGGCATCCAGCTCCTGCAGGACGGCGTGCCCCTGTCGCTTGCCGATGGCGGCGGGGACTTCCAAGGCATCGATGCACTGTCTTCCCAGTACATCGAGGTGTATCGGGGGGGCAATGCCTTGCAGTACGGGGCAACCACCCTGGGTGGGGCCATCAATTTCGTGTCCCCGACCGGATATTCCGCACCCAGGGCGGATGCCCGACTCGAATACGGCAGCTTTGATTACAAGCGCATGCAGGCCTCCTCCGGCGGCAGCCATGGCAAGCTCGATTACTATGCAAGCCTCGGTTACGGCGCCCAGGATGGCTATCGCACCCACTCCGCCCAGGAAAACATCCGTCTCTCTGCCAATACCGGCTTGAGCCTGAGTCCGGCGCTGGAAACACGCTTTTTCGTCTTTATTACGGATTCGGAGTCCGAGCTGCCCGGCAATCTGACCAAGGCCCAACTGCGCGCGGATCACAGCCAGGCGAACTTCCTCAACACGAGGGATGACCAGAAGCGCGATTTCTTCCTGTGGCGGATAGCCAACCGCACGGTCTACGACATGGGCAACTCGCGCTTTGAGCTTTCCGCGTTCTACTCCTACAAGGACCTCTTTCATCCTCTCGCCTCTTTCATTGGCGTGATCGACCAGGTCACCCACGATTACGGCGTGAGCTTGCGCTGGATAAACAACGCGGAGGTCTTCGGCAGACGGAATATCTTCACCGTGGGTTTCATTCCTCAATGGGGTGATACTGACGATGACCGCTCCACCAATGTGTTCGGTGTCCGCGGCGCGCGAACCAACCAGCTGGATCTGCGTGCGGCCAATTACGCCCTCTTCGCGGAGAACCAGCATTACGTGCTGCCGCGGTTGGCGCTGGTCACTGGCCTGCAGCTCACCCGCAGTGAGCGTCGTCTGGAGGATCTGTTCCTTGCCGATGGCGATGCCGGATTTGATGCCGAGTACGAGGCGGTGAGCCCCAAGCTTGGCCTCAGGTATGAGCTGGACGAGGCGAGCCAACTCTATGGCAACATCAGTCGCAGCTTCGAGCCCCCGAGTTTTGGTGAGTTGTCCGGTGCGCGACTCATCAATGTGGTGGCGGATCAATCAGGCACGACCTTCGAGGTGGGTACGCGCGGCAAGCACGCGTTGCTCGGTTCCCAGTGGGATCTCAGTTACTACCGCGCCTGGATAGATGACGAATTCCTGAGCCTGAATGATGCGAACGGCGTGCCGCTCGGCACCGTGAGCGCGGAGCACACCATCCATCAGGGGCTGGAACTGGCACTCGAAAACACCTTGTGGGAGCGGATCGTGATACGCCAGACGTATCTGTGGAATGACTTCCGCTTTTCCGATGACAGGGTCTACGGCGACAACCGGCTGGCGGGCGTGCCCGAGCATTTCTATCGAGCGGAATTCCTCTATCGCTGGCCGCAAGGGTATTACGCCGGTCCGATGGTGGAGTGGGTGCCGGTCAAGGCCGCGGTGGATCACGCCAACACGCTTTTTGCAGACGGTTATGCCACCGTGGGTTTGCGCGCGGGCTATCGCAAGGCACGCGGCTTCAGCTGGTTTGCGGATCTGCGCAACCTCGGGGATGCCGAATATGCAGCGTCCACGGGTGTGATGGCTGATGCCCGGGGGGCAGATCAGGCGCAGTTCCTGCCGGGTGACGGCATTGCCGCCTATGGCGGTATTGAATACCGGTTCTGAGCACCATGACCTTGATGCAGTGGCACAGGCGCGTGGGCATTCTCGCCTGTGGCGCGCTGCTTCTGTGGAGCCTGAGCGGCGCAATGCATCCGCTGATGTCGCGCTACCAGCCGCAACCAGCCGTGCGCACTGCGCCTTTGGTCGCACCGTTGGCGCCTGATGCCCCATCGCTGGAAGAAATTCTTGCCCGTGAGAGTGTGCCAGCCCTCACCGAGGCGCGGCTCCTGCAACTGCCCTATGGCCCGGCCTGGCGGGTCGAGACTCAAGCACCAAAGGCGGCAGCACGTTACTTTCTTGCTGCCAACGGCGAGGAAGTCCCGGATGGCGAACTTCGGCATGCCGAATTCCTCGCCCGCCACTTTCTGGGCGATGAAGACAGTGCCATCACCGTCATCGAGCGCATCGAGCATTTCGGGGAAGACTATCCCTATGTGAACCGGCTGCTGCCGGTGCATCGCGCGCAATTCGCGCGTGAAGACGGCATGCAGGTTTTTGTGGATACCCGACAGGCACTGCTGGCGACCTTGGTGGACACGCGCAAGGCGCGCATGAACTGGATCTTCCTGACCTTTCACAACTGGCGCTTCGCCGAGGTGAAAGATGGGGCCCGCGCAGCCGTGGCAGCGCTGTTCCTGATCGCCGTGCTTGCCACGCCCTTGCTGGGCTATCGACTCTATCAGCGGCGGCGCAGCCTGGTTCTCACGGGCGCGCGCGCCTGGCACAGGCGTCTGGGGCTCACGGTGTCCGTGGTCGTGCTGCTCTCCAGTGGCAGCGGACTCTGGCACCTGATGAAGGGGGTACAGGACCGTGCGGGTGCGCCCGAGGGTCCTCGCCGCGCCGCGCAGACACTCCCGGCGGACACTCTGAACACCCGCAGGCTCAGGCTGGACGAGCCGATGCAATCGCTGGTCTTGCTGAGTCACGAGGGACGTTTCTGGGCTCGCGTGACCACGCTTGCGCCAAAGACGGATGGCACCACCCACAGTCATCACGACGGCAACCACGGAGCCGAGGGGCATGGCGGTCATGGTGGAGGCAGGAGTGATGCCCCCGCGTTCGAGGTGCGCTACCTGCCGCTCGACGACAGGCAGCCTGCCACGCTGGATGAGGAGCGCCACGCGTTTGCCCTGGCCGGACAATTGAGCGAGCGCGGGGCACCGGAACCCACGGCCACCCCGATCACGATGTTCGGTGGCGAGTATGGCTTCATCAACAAATTCCTGCCGGTGATGCGTTTCCAGACGGCTGACACCCGACTGTACGTGCATGCGGAAACCCGGACCCTGGCCGCGGCCGTGGATCCTGCGGACTACGCCGAAGGCTGGTCCTTCGCGCAGTTCCACAAATGGCAGGCACTGGAACCGCTGCTCGGCCGCTGGCCGCGGGACCTGTTGCAGATAGGCTTTGCGCTTGCAATTGCGCTCGTCTCCCTGCTCGGCCTCGTACTCTTCGCGCGGCGCGCGCCGGTTCAAGCCCGGAAGAATTGATTGCTCGGACGCGGCAGACCGAGGTGACCGCGCAGGGTGGTGCTTTCATAGGTCTTGCGAAAAATCCCCCGGCGCTGCAACTCCGGAACCACCTTGTCGACAAAGTCATCGAGTCCCCCGGGTAGCCAGGGGAACATGACATTGAAGCCATCGCAGGCTTCGCCTTCCAGCCAGCGCTGCATCTCGTCCGCCACCATCACCGGCGTGCCGACGATCTCGAAGATGCCGTAGCTGCCGCCAATCCACTGGGCCAGTTCCCGCACGGTCAGATTTTCTTCGCGTGCCCGGCGCAGAATCTTCTCGCGCTGACTCTTGCTGTCATTCGTCTCCGGGATGTCGGGCAGCGGTCCATCGAGATCACAAGCGCTCACGTCATGCCCCAGCAAGACGGAGAGTGAGGAGATGCCGCTGTCCGGGTGCACGAGACTGTCGAGCAGACTCTTGCGCCGCAGGGCCTCGTCGAGCGTGTCGGCCACCACCACGAAAGCGCCCGGCATCACCTTCAGATGCGCAGGGTCTCGCCCGAGGGCGGGCATGCGGGATTTCACATCCCGATAAAAAGCCTGCCCCTGCTCGAAGCTGCTGGCAGCGGAGAAGATCATCTCGGCCGTTTCGGCGGCGAGTGCACGGCCATCCTCGGAAGAACCCGCCTGCACGATGACGGGCCAGCCCTGAACAGGGCGAGCCACATTGAGCGGGCCGCGCACCCGGAAGAACTCGCCCTGATGATCCAGTACATGCAGGCGTTCGGGTTGGAAGAACACCCCTGCATCCACATCCCTGACGAAAGCATCGTCCGCCCAGCTGTCCCACAGTCCAGTCACCACACGGTGAAATTCGCGGGCGCGGCGGTAACGTTCGGCGTGACCCAGATGTTCCTCACGGCCGAAATTCATGGCCTCGTGAGGATTTGCCGATGTCACGACATTCCAGCCCGCGCGTCCCCCGCTCAAATGGTCCAGGGACGCGAATTTACGCGCGATGTGGTACGGGTCGTTGTAGCTGGTGGAGGCCGTGGCGATGAGGCCGATGTGATCCGTGATCGCCGCCAGGGCGGGCAGCAGGGTCAGGGGGTCGAAGGAGGTGACCGTGGCGCTGCGCATGAGGGCGGCCATCGGCATGTTGAGCACGGCCAGATGATCGGCCATGAAGATCGCATCGAAGCACCCTCGCTCCAGGGTCCGGGCAAAGCGCTTGTGATGCGCGAAGCTGAAATTGGCGTCCGGCGCGCCGCCGGGATAACGCCAGGCGGCGGTATGGATGCTGGCGGGACGCATGAAAGCACCCAGCTTCAACTGACGAGAGGGCATCAGGGACTCCGTCTCTTTGGCGGTCCCGTATACTGCCACAGCCCCGTCCCCTTCAAACCGGAGTCTCCCGATGTCACAGCCTGAACTCGCAGATGCTCTTGAGCGTACCGCTTCCGTATTCCGTGCCGACGCGCACAAGGCCCGCGTGACCTTGCGCTCGGATTCGGCCCTGCAAGCCGGCTTTCACTCGCGGGCACGAATGCGCGGTCATGAAATCAGCATCGACGAGCCGAAGGGCATAGGCGGGACGGATCTCGGCGCCTCTCCGGTGGAGCTCGTGCTGGCTGCCCTCGGCAGCTGCCAGGAAATAACCTATCGCGCGTTTGCCACGGCGCTCGGCATTCCGCTGGTCGGTGTGGCAGTCAGCGTGGAAGGGGATATCGACTTCCGGGGGTTCTTCGCCATCGACGAGACCGTTCGGCCCGGCTTCGGTGCCCTGCGGGTGACCGTCAACCTGACGACCTCGGCCAGCCAGGCCCAGGTGGATGCCTTGGTGGCGGCAGTCAACCGCCACTGCCCCGTACTCGACATGCTGAGCACGCCGGTACCCAGCCACTTCGAGACACGCGTAGTAGCGCCCTGATCCCGCCGCACGCGGCAGGCCGAGTGTTGCCGAGACTCAGATGGCTGCACTCAGCTGGCGCAACTCCCGATTGAGGATGGCATCGTTCTCGCTGTAATCGACCGGACAATCCATGAGGTGCACACCGGGCGTTTCCAGGCACTGCTTGAGCAGTGGACCAAGTTCCGCGGCACTGCCCACACGGTGCCCCTGCGCACCATAGCTCCGCGCATAGGCGGTGAAATCCGGATTGCCGTAGGTCAGCCCGAAATCCTTGAGCCCCATGTTGGCCTGCTTCCAGCGAATCATGCCGTAGGCATCATCACGCATGATGAGTACCGTCAGGTTGAGCCCGAGGCGTACTGCGGTCTCCATCTCCTGGCTGTTCATCATGAAGCCCCCGTCCCCGCATACCGCCAGCACCTTGCGCTCGGGATGGACCAGCCGCGCCGCAATGGCCGAAGGCATGCCCGCCCCCATGGTGGCGAGCGCGTTGTCGAGCAGCACGGAGTTGGGCGTATGGGCCTTGTAGTTGCGCGCGAACCAGAGCTTGTAGATGCCGTTGTCGAGGGCGACGATGCCATCTGACGGCATGGCCTTGCGCACCTCGGCGACCAGTCGCTGCGGATAGACGGGGAATCGGTCATCGCGCTCGCTGGCAGCAATGTGTGCTTCAGCAGCGGCTCGGATAGCCAGCATGCGGGCGTGGTCCCAGTGGCGTTGAGGCTTGATCCCGCGCGTGAGACGCATCAAGGCGTTCGCGATATCGCCGACGACTTCAATCTGCGGGAAATAGACCGGGTCGACTTCTGCCGAGCGGAAGTTCACATGAATGACTTCAGCGCCTCCGTGCTGCATGAAGAACGGCGGCTTTTCAATCACGTCATGACCCACGTTCACTATCACATCGGCTGCATCGATCGCCCGGTGCACGAAGTCTCCCGATGACAGCGCGGCATTGCCAATGAACAGCGGATGACGCTCGTCGACCACGCCCTTGCCGAGCTGGGTGGTGACGAAGGGAATGCGGGTGCGTTCGATGAAATCGAGCAGGTTGCGTGAAGTGATCTTGCGATTGGCGCCAGCGCCGATGATGAGGATCGGGCTGCGTGCCGACTCCAGGCGCGTGATAGCCGTGCGAATTGATTTTTCCTCAGGCGTCGGTCGGCGCACGTGGCTGCGCGGAATGGGAATCTGGACGGATTCCTCCTCGGCGATGTCCTCCGGGAATTCCAGATGCACGGCACCCGGCTTCTCCTCTTCGGCCAGGCGAAACGCTTCACGCACTCGCGAGGGAATATTGTCAGCCGAGGCGATCTGGTGCGTGTACTTGGTGATGGGCCGCATCATGTCGACCACGTCGATGATCTGGAAGCGACCCTGTTTTGACGATTTGATCGGCTTCTGGCCGGTGATCATCATCATCGGCATACCGCCCAGCTGGGCATAGGCCGCCGCAGTCACAAAATTGGTGGCGCCTGGCCCCAGGGTGGACAGGCAGACACCGGTCTTGCCCGTCAAGCGGCCATAGGTCGCCGCCATGAACCCCGCAGCCTGCTCATGCCGGGTCAGGATGAGCCGGATCTTGTCGGAATTGGCTATGGCCTCGAGGAAAGCCAGATTTTCCTCGCCGGGGATCCCGAAGATGTACTCCACGCCCTCGTTCTCGAGGGCCTGCACGAAAAGATCGGATGCATTCATGGTTGGGGTCGGATTTGACAGATGACCCGATTATGCCGGAATCCTGACCGAAATCTGTGCAGTGCAGCGCAAGAGCGGCCCACCCCGGGAGGTAACGGCGTGTGCGCAGCAGCGACACGCCGTCACCTGCGTGGCTCAGGCGTAATGGGGCGGGCGTCGCGTGGCCCAGGGCTGGGCCTGCTCGAGCTGTCCGGCAAGGCTGTAAAGGGTTTCCTCATCGCCGTTGCGACCCACGAACTGCATCGCGAGTGGCAGCCCGCTCTTCGCCTGCCAGAGCGGCAGCATCACCGCCGGCTGACCGGTGGTGTTGAAGGGCGCCGTGAACGATGAATAGTCCTGGATGATCTGTTGCCACCATTCGCGCATGCCCACGCCCTTGGCGTTCTGGTCCAGTTCGCCCAGCTTGGCAACATCGCGACCGAGGCCGGGCGTGAGCAATACGTCGTAGTCCCGCATCACGGCTCCCACCGCGCGACACACCGCGTTCTGCCAGCCCATGGCCTGTTCCATCTCGATGCCGGTCACGGTCTTGGCGTACTTGTAGACCTCGAGCGTCACCGCCTCCACCGTTTTGGGGCCGATCTTGCGTCCGGTCATCTGGGCGAAGACCTGCATGAAGTAGCCCAGCGTCGTGGCCCAGATGCGCATGCTGGATTCGTTGAACGTCTCGGCGTCGTACTGGATGCGCACCGGCTCGCAGACATGGCCGAGGTCTTCCAGCAGCTTCACCGTGTCAGAGAGGCGGTCCTTCTGTTCCTTGGCGGTGGCCCGACCGCCGGGCAGCCTGTCCACGACCCCGATACGGAGCTTGCCGGGGTCGCGCATGGCAGCCGCAAGAAAGCTGCTTTTCGGCGGTTCGGCCACGTAGAAATAACCGTCATCCGGCCCTGCCAAGGCGTCGAGCAACGCCGCGGAGTCGCGCACGCTGCGGGTCTCCGCGAATTCAATGGCAAGTCCCCAGAGGAAAATGCCGGCATCGGGGCCGGTGGGGGTGCGGCCACGCGTCGGCTTCATGCCGACCAAGCCATTCACGGCACCCGGAATGCGAATGGATCCACCTCCATCGTTGGCATGGGCGATCGGCACCATTCCGGAGGCCACCGCAGCGCCGGCCCCACCTGAGGAGCCACCGGCCGAATAGCCGAGATTCCAGGGATTGCGGGTGGGACCATAGACCAGTGCCTCGCTGTTGGCGTTGAAAGCCATCTCCGGTGTGGTGGTGGTGCCGACTGTCACCAATCCGGCGGCCTTGCAGCGGCGCATGAGCTCCGTGTCTGCATCAAAGCGCACACCGGCCGCCAGTCGCGAGCCGGCAGAGGTGACCATGCCCTTGAAGTGCATGCCGAACTCTTTCACCAGGAACGGCACGCCGCGGAAAGGTCCCATGGGCAGACCGGCTTTGATCTCTTTCAACGCGGAATCGCGTAACTGCTGCACCACACAGTTCACCTGGGGGTTGAGACGCTCGATGGCATCGATGGCACTGTCGACCAGATCGACCGGCGAGACTTCGCGTCGCCGCACCAGTTCCGCCAAGCCCATTCCGTCGTGACGCGAGTATTCCGGAAAAATCATGAGACCCCCTCTTGGTGTATTGCTTGCCGCGGCGCGCTGCCGTGGTGTCGAGATTACACAAGCCGGCTCTCTGCCCACAACGTTCCGCATTCATTTGGCCTTGGGCTCGCGCATAATGCGGCGCACAGCAAAAACGTCGGGGGAGAACTGATGAAGGCTATCGTGAGTGAACGTGTTGGAGGCCCGGAAACGCTGGTACTCCGGGAATTGCCGGCGCCTCAGCCGGGCAAGGGCGAAATCCTGATCCGCGTGCACGCCTGCGGCGTGAATTATCCCGATGCCTTGATGCTGGAAGACAAATACCAGTTCCGGCCGGAACGTCCTTTTGCCCCGGGCGGCGAAGTGGCGGGCGAGGTGCAGGCCATCGGTGAAGGTGTGGATGGCTTCAAGACTGGTGATCGGGTAATCGCACTGGTGGGGCACGGCGGGATGGCCCAGCTGGTGGTGGCGAGCGCTGCCAAATGCCTGCGCATGCCGTCGAACATGCCCTGGGACGAAGCTGCCGCTTTCATCTTCACTTACGGCACTTCCTGGCATGCACTCAAGCAACGCGCCGCACTCAAGGCTGGCGATACGCTGCTGGTGCTGGGTGCCGCCGGCGGTGTCGGACTTGCCGCAGTGGAACTCGGCACGGCAGTGGGCGCGCGAGTGATCGCCGCAGTGTCCAGCGAAGACAAGCTTGCTCTGGCGAAGGCGCACGGCGCGGCGGACGGAATCGTCTATCCCCGAGGCCCCTTCGACAAGGAGGGCACCAAGGCACTGGCCGAGCAGTTCAAGCAGGTCTGCGGCAAGCGGGGCGCGGATGTGATCTATGACGCCGTGGGCGGCGACTACGCGGAAGCCGCCCTGCGTGCCATTGCCTGGGAAGGCCGGTTTCTGGTGGTGGGTTTTCCTGCCGGCATTCCGAAAATTCCCCTGAACCTGGCTCTCCTCAAGGGCTGTCAGATCGTCGGTGTATTCTGGGGTGCCTATACCGAAAAATCGCCTGGGGACAATGCGCGCAACAATGCGGAGCTGCTGGATCTCTACGCCGGCGGCAAGATCAAGCCGCATGTTTCGGCGCGCTATCCTCTGGCCGAGGCGGGCAAGGCCATTGCCGAGCTTTCAGCGCGACGTGCACAAGGCAAGCTGGTGGTGATGCTGGACTGATCAGCATCAAGCTGCGCCGGGTCGGGCTCGTGCTCTACTTGGCGATGTCGCGGACACTCGAGAGCAAACCATGAAGGAGACACAGGGAATGTGGGGGGACATGTGGAGATCGGTTGCCTGGGGGCTGCTGCTCGGCGCAGCGCTTATGCTGGTGGCCTGCTCCGGCAGGTCCGATGAAGACGCGGTAACCCCATTGGCGGGCACACCCGAGCCGGGCGTTTCCCAGTCGGCAGAGAAACCTGCGGCACCGGCAGCTACAGCTCAGCCCGCACTGATGAATCCCGATGTCACTCCCTCCGCGCCGCCCGCTCCGGCCGCGGCTGCGACTTCGAATGCTTCCGGCGAAGCCATGGGCTCGAAGGCAAAACCCGACTGGGTTTCGAGCAACAGGATTCCGTCCTGCAGAGCCCGCGCGCTGAGCTCGCTCAATACCTGATGCTGCCGCTCCTGGAATTCCTCTTCGATCTCCTCCTGCCGGTTGCGATTCTCCTCGCGTCCAAAGGCTGCCGGGAGTGCCGTCTGTACATCCTGCACAAGTGCCCGCGTGTCCTCACGCAGCCGCTGGCCGCGGCCTGCCGGGAGACGCAGGGCTGACGGCTGCGAGGGCAGTGCGAAGTTGTGGACGTAGCACCAGTCATCGGGCACCGGACGGGTGCCGGCCTCGCGACGCAGCTCAGCCTGAATGAGGCGTCGGCGCCCGGTCCCGGTGGGTCCGCAGGCAAAGACGTTGTATCCGTTGCCGCGCATTCGCATGCCCATTTGCAAGGCCTCGAGTGCACGACTCTGGCCAGGGTGGGTTGCGGGATCCGGAAGTTCCGCAGTGCTGGCAAAGGCGAAGCCTGCGGGATCGCATCGGCGGCGCAGGCTGTCCGGGGGCAGGGCTATCATGCGGTTCTCCGGAAGAGTACGAATGGCACGCAGGGCTATCGTGCGCGAGCCGGTACGGCCCGACCAACCCCGGACGGGTGGCGGTGGAAATGCGGTACGCTTGGCCGTGATTGAAATGCCATCCGTCATGCAGGATCCCACACACACCCAGATGCCCCACGACCCGCTCGTGACACTCGAGGACGTCTCTTTCGCGCGCGGCTCACGGGTGATCTTCGATGGTGTGAACATCGAGATCCCGCGCGGCAAGATCACCGCCATCCTCGGCCCCAGCGGCGGGGGCAAGACCACCCTGCTGCGCCTCATCGGGGGGCAACTGGAGCCTGCATCAGGCAAGGTTACGGTGTTCGGGCGTAATGTGCAGGGCTTGAACACGGCTGAACTCTTTGCAATGCGCCGGCGTATCGGCATGTTGTTCCAGAGTGGCGCCCTGCTGACCGATCTCGATGTATTCGAGAATGTCGCCTTTCCGCTGCGCGAGCACACCCACCTGCCGGAGTCCATGATCCGGACCATCGTGCTCATGAAACTCGAGGTTGTAGGTCTGCGCAATGCACGGCGCCTTTATCCGCGAGAGCTTTCGGGCGGCATGGCGCGGCGCGTGGCCTTGGCACGAGCCATCGCGCTCGATCCGCTGATGGTGCTTTACGACGAACCGTTTGCCGGGCAGGACCCGATCTCCATGGGTATCCTCGTGCGACTGATCAAGCAGCTGAACCGTGCTCTCAATCTCACCAGCGTGATCGTTTCCCATGATGTCATCGAAACCGCAAGTATCGCGGACCAGATGTATCTCATTGCGGATGGCAAGGTGGTCGAGTCCGGGCCGCCTGCGACCATGAAAAGTTCGGCGACACCGGCGGTGGTGCAATTCATGCAGGGCCTGCCTGATGGGCCGATGCCTTTTCATTTCCCCGGCGCTGACTACCTCACCGATCTGATCGATGGGGCATCACCATGATGGATTTTCTCGCCACGATCGGTCGGCGCAGTCTGGCTACTTTCGAGCGCCTGGGCCGCGGCACGCTCTTCCTGCTACAGGTGTGCGCGCGCCTTGGCTTCCTGTTCTCCCGCCCCTCGCTCACGCTCGTCCAGGTCTGGGCAGTCGGCGTGCAGTCGCTGGTGATCATCGGGGTTTCCGGGGCTTTTGTCGGCATGGTGCTGGGCCTGCAGGGCTACAACACACTCGTCACCTTCGGCACTGAGGAATCGCTCGGTGTAGTGGTCGCCAAATCGCTCTGCCGGGAGCTGGGGCCGGTGCTGACCGCACTGCTCTTCGCAGGGCGTGCCGGCTCGGCGCTGACCGCGGAAATTGGCCTCATGAAAGCGACCGAGCAGATTCCGGCACTCGAGATGATGGGAGTTGACCCGCTGCGCCGGCTGATTGTCCCGCGTTATGTCGCCGGTATCATCTCGATGCCGCTGCTGGCGACCATCTTCACCGCCATTGGAATACTCGGTGGGTACTTCTGCGGCGTTGGCCTGCTTGGCGTGGACGAAGGCGCCTTCTGGTCCCAGATGCAGCTGCACACGGCGCTCGGCACGGATATAGGCAACGGCGTGGTGGTCAAGAGCATCGTGTTTGGCGCCGTCGTTACCTGGATAGCCCTCTTCGAAGGCTTCGATGCCGTGCCGACCTCCGAGGGCGTGAGCCAGGCCACCACGCGCACGGTGGTCAATTCCTCACTGGCCGTGCTCGCGCTCGACTTTGTCCTGACCGGCCTCATGTTCGATTGAGCCTCGTCGCAGACTGATCATGCTTTTACGGGAAGCCTTATGAAAATCACGCGTACCATGGAAATCGGGGTCGGCTTCTTCGTGAGCCTGGGCCTCGCCGCCCTGCTGATGCTGGCGCTCAAGGTGGCCAATCTGACCTCGTTCGGCAACGCTGACGGCTATCTCGTCCTTGCGCGATTCGACAACATCGGGGGGCTGCAGGAACGCTCGGCAGTCAAGATGGGGGGCGTGCTGGTCGGGCGCGTCACGCGTATCGATTACGACAGTGAGGCCTTCCGCGCGGTGGTGGAGATGCGCATCGACCCGCGCTTTCGCGAGATTCCGGTGGATACCGCGGCCAGTATCTACACTGCGGGACTGCTCGGGGAGCAATACGTGAACCTGGACGCCGGTGGCGATGAAGAAGTACTGGCCGATGGAGGCGAGCTGGAAATTACCCAGTCTGCGGTGATCATGGAGCGGATGCTGCAGGAATTCCTCTACTCGAAGACCGTCAAAGACGAAAACCCCTGAGGCCCCATGCACCTACATTCTTTTCTCCAGCGCTCCAACCTGTGGGCTCTCCTGCTTTGCACCCTGCTGCTCGTGCCGGTCATAGGAGCGCAGGCCGCGTCTGATGCCAGTGCGGAGGCGCTGGTGCGCGCCACTTCGGATTCGTTTTTTGCCCGGCTGAAAGCGGACGAGGCGCTCAATGCCGCCAATCCCGCAAACCTGATCACCACCGCCGAGGAGCTGGTGCTGCCGCATTTCAACTTCATTGCCATGTCCCAGCGCGCCCTCGGGCGACACTGGAAGGCAATGACGGATGCCCAGAAAGGAAGCTTCGTGCGCGAGTTCCGCAAGATGCTCTTGCGCACCTACGCCAAGACCGTGAATGACCATCGCAACTCGACGGTCAGCTTCAAACCCGAACGGCACGTCTCAGACAAGGTTTCACGCATCCGTACGGAGGTGTCGCGAACCGGAGATGGCCCGCCCTTCCTCATCGATTACGAGATGCACCTCGAATCCACCGGCTGGAAAGTGTATGACGTGACCTTGGACGGCGTGAGTCTGATCGTGAGCTACCGTGCCGGGTTCAACCAGGACATCGGGCGCAGCGGCATTGACAGCGTGATCGAGCAGCTCAGGACCAGGAACCAGAAACCGCTCTGATCCCCGGTCGCGAACCGCTTTTCATCCAGATGCGGCCGGCTGCGGCGCGCCGAGGTGAAACCCGCGATATCCCTCCCCTCGCACCTCGGCAAGGACTTCGCGGTACTTGCCGAGGCCGCCCGGGTAGAATTGCACCGTATTGGGCTTACCGGGAATGTTGGCGCCGAAGATCCAGGACTCCGCCTTGGGGAACAGCGTGGCATCCGCGACCGTTTTGCAGGTGTCACACCACTCCCGTTCCGCCTCGGCGGTGGCTTCGGCAACCGCAAGACCGCGCGCCCTGACGTCCGCCACCAGATCGGCAATCCATTCAACCTGGGCTTCTATGCTCGGCGGCAGGTTGGTGAAGGGGCCGTTGGGTCCGAGGATCATGAACATGTTGGAGAAGTTTGCGGTGGTGACCCCGAGATAGCTCCGCGGTCCCTGTTTCCAATGGTCCGCAATCGACACCGCGCGGCGACCACGCAGATTCATACGCAGATAGTTGCCGTCCACTGCATCGAGACCCGTGGCGAAAATCAGCATGTCGAGCGGGTGCTCCACGCCATCCTCTGTCACCACGCCGCGCGGCGTGATTTCCCTGATCGGATTGGCCTTCACATCCACCAGTGACACGTTGTCCCGATTGTAGGTGGCATAGTAGCCGCTGTCGCAAAGCGGACGTTTGGCATACAGATCGTACTGCGTGAGTTTGCGCGCAGTCTCCGGGTCTTTGACGATTTCGGCAATCTTGGAGCGCACGAAAGCGGCGGCGGCTTCGTTTGCCTCTGGGTTGGTCGCGATATCGCTGAAGGTTTCGAACATGAAGCGGAAGCCACCGCCCTTCTGCCAGGCCCGTTCGAACACGGCGCGGCGTTCGTCCGCGGACACGCTCATGGCGGGAACCGTGCTCTCGGTAAAGCCGAAGGCAACAATGGATTTGCGCACGCCGGCCCAGATTTCATTGTAGTTGTGCTTGATTGCCGCAACCTCCTTGCCGGAGACCGGCCCGTTGCGCACCGGTACGCTGTACTGGGGCGAGCGCTGGAATACCGTCAGATGCTTCACCTGGGGCGCGATCGCGGTGATCACTTGGATGCCGGTGGAGCCGGTGCCGATCACCCCCACCCGCTTGCCGTCGAACGACACAGCCTGTGGCCACTGACCGGTGTGGTATTGCTCGCCAGCAAAGGTCTCGATGCCCTTGAAGTTCGGCACATTGGTGGCCGACAGCAGGCCCAGCGCCGTCACCATGAAGCGCGCCGTGACCTTGGTGCCCTGGTCGGTGGTGAGCTCCCACAGGCCGGTGGCTTCGTTGAAGTGGGCCTTGGGAATGAAGGTGTTGAACTGGATGCGGAGGTCGAGACGATCGGCTACCCATTCCAGATAGGACAGAATCTGGGGCTGGCTGACGTACCGCGTATTGAATTTCCACTCCTGCAGCAGCTCCTTGTTGAAGGAGTAGCAGTAGACGAAAGTTTCGGTATCCGAGAGTGCGCCCGGGTAGCAATTCCAGTACCAGGTACCGCCGACGTCGGACGCCTTGTCGAAGACCCGGACATTCAGGCCCTACTCGTCGCGCAGCTTGTGCAGCATGTACATGCCGCCAAAGCCTGCGCCGATGATGGCCACGTCGAGGTCGGGGGTGGTGGCAGGAGGACGGTGTCCGGTTGGTGCATTCATCTCGGTATTTCCTGAGGGTCGGGGCTGGGTCAAAAACCGGGCGCGGCCTGATCCAGAACCGGACCGCAAATTTCACGGTCAGCGTATGCTGGAGGAATGAACCATTCCTTGATCTGGCTCGCCTTCGTGTTGGGTTTGTCGAGCACCGTCCACTGCTGGGGCATGTGTGGTGGACTGCTGGTGGCCTTCGCCACCCCCGGTCAGGGCACTTCGCTTGCACGCGCGCTCGCTTTCAATCTTGGCCGCGCCAGCAGTTACGTCTTGGGCGGCGCCATCGCAGGTGCGTTTGGCCAGGTCGTTGCCTCCGTGGGGGCTCCGGGCATGGGTCACGTCTTGCTGCAATTATGCGCGGCCGCTGCGACTTGCAGTGGTCTGTTCACGTGGTGGGCTCTGTCGCGAAGCGAGCGCACGGGGCCTCCGGCGAGCCTTGCTGTCGAGAACCCGTTCGAACTCGCAGAGGTGATCAAGTTCAGCCTGTTGCTCACCGTCATCCTGTTTGGCGCGCAGCTCGCGCGCGATGCTTTCGGTGACTCGGGATTTCTGGTCCTGGCCGCAATTTCCGGAATCGCGGATGTGGATGCCATCACTCTCACGGCTGCGCGATTGAGTGTGGCGCCTCCCTCGCGGGAAATTGCCGCCGCGGCGATTCTCGTCGCGGTGTTCGTGAACAACCTGGCCAAAGTGGCATTGTCGGCTTGGGCGGGCAGTCCACGCCTTGGCGCCTGGGTGCTGGCGGGAACACTGCCCGGTGCAGTGGCCGCTGGCGCGGTGTTTCTGACGGTCAGCCGCTGACCGACTTCTGCGTGAAGTGAACTCCGGATCCAGCCTGCCGCGCGGGATTTCATTTGCCACTGCCGCGCGTTACTGGCTGCGTCTCGGGTGCATCAGTTTCGGAGGACCTGCAGGCCAGATCGCCCTCCTGCACCGGGAGTTGGTCGAAGAGCGTGGGTGGATTCCGGAGTCATCATTCATCCACGCACTCAACTACTGCATGCTGCTGCCCGGGCCCGAGGCGCAGCAACTGGTCACGTATGCGGGATGGTTGCTGCACGGGCCTCGCGGCGGCATCACTGCCGGGGTGCTGTTCATCCTGCCGTCATTGCTGTTGATGCTGTCCCTGGCCTGGCTCTATCTGCGCTTCGGCAATATTCCTTGGATTTCAGGCATTTTTGCCGGTATCAAACCCGCGGTGACCGCTATCGTCATCCAGGCCGCGCTACGTCTCGGAATGCGTGCGCTCAAAACCCCGACGTTGCGCCTGGTTGCCCTGACGGCGTTTCTCGCACTCACCTGGTGGAAGCTTCCGTATCCCGGCGTGATCCTCTCTGCTGCGGTGTTTGGTGCTTTGCTTGGGCATTTCGCGCCGGCAAGACTCGGCCTCCCGACAAAGACAAAGTCCCCGGCAGCAACACAGCCGGCGGAATCGTTGCACACCGCATCCCGGCAGCCTGCGCAACGAAGCGCGTTCCGATGGGGCAGAATCGCTATCTCAGTGCTGCTCTTGTGGGGTCTGCCCATGTGCGTCCTCATGTGGCAATGGGGATCGCATGGGTTACCGGCGCTGATCGCCGTGTTCTTCACCAAAGCCGCGCTGCTGACTTTCGGCGGGGCTTATGCGGTTCTGCCTTACGTCTATCAGGGTGCAATCGTCGAGCACGCCTGGGTCACACCGGCGCAGATGATGGATGGTCTCGCTCTCGGCGAGAGTACGCCGGGGCCGCTCATCATGGTGGTGACATTCGTGGCCTTCATTGCAGGTTATGTGCAGGGGCCCTCGGTGGATGCCTCACCGCTGCTTTCTGGCGTGTTGACGGGCCTTGTTGCCACCTGGTTCACCTTTCTGCCTTCGTTCCTGTTCATTCTAGGAGGTGCCCGGTGGGTGGAGCGTTCTCAGGGTAATCGGAGGCTCGCCGGGCCGCTGACGGTGATCAGCGCGTCGGTGGTGGGCGTCATTTTCAATCTCGGGTGGTTTTTTGCACGCTCAACCCTGTTTCACGAGGGTGGGCTTGCCCTCTGGCCTTGCCTCATCTCGGTCCTCGCCTTCTGTGCCCTGCAGTTCCTGCGCTGGAGCATGCTGCGCGTTCTGTTTGCCTGCGGGATAGCTGGCAGCCTGCAGCAGATCCTCGCCGCCTAGGACAATGCCGGCTTAACCCGGCTTGCACATTCTGTCAGACTGTCGCCTCCGAACATCAAATCTCAGGAGAACAACCCATGGCCGCCTATCTCATCGCCCACGCCCGAATCAAGGATGCAGCAAAGCTTCAGGAGTACAGCGCTGCTGCCGGCCCTACCCTTGCCGCCTTCGGCGGTGCGCCCGTGGCGCGCGGTAAAGTTGCAGGCGTGCTGGCCGGCCAGCATCAGGGCGACATTGCGCTGATCGTGAAATTCCCCGACGCCGATACCGCACGCAACTGGTACAACTCGCCTGCGTACCAATCCCTGATCGCCCAACGTGACCAGGGCATGGAGCCTACCTTCGTGCTGATTGAAGAGCCGAACTGATCAGCAATGCCAAGGCCGGCTCGAGAGGAGGACTTTCATGACTGAAATCTCCATGGATACCCCGCAAGGCCGTATCGAGGGTCATGTCGACCCACGATTCGATGCCATGCTTGACGCGTTCGTTGCCAACTTCGCCAAGCGCGGTGAAGTTGGGGCGAGTTGCTCCCTGACCCTCGACGGTCAGCCGGTCGTGGATCTCTGGGGTGGCCGTGTCACGCCGGAAGGTGCGCCTTGGCAGCGAGATACGCTTTGCATGGTGTTCTCTTCCACCAAGGGGGCGATGTCACTCTGCGCCCATCTGCTCGCAGACCGGGGTCAACTCGATCTGGATGCGCTCGTCTCGCGCTACTGGCCTGAATTCGCAGTAGGCGGCAAGGAAGAAGCGAGGGTCTCCATGACCCTCGACCACACCGCCGGCGTGCCGCATGTGCGTGGCCCCGTGATGCCTGGTGAATTCTGGAACTATGAGGGCATGGTCAAGCGAGTGGCGGAGGAGCCGGCGTTCTGGGCTCCCGGCTCGAGGCAGGGCTATCACGGGATCACCATGGCCTGGACCGTGGGGGAACTGGTCCGCAGGGCCGGAGGAAGACGTCTGGGTGAGTTTTTTGCCCAGGAGCTTGCCGGCCCTCTGGGTCTTGATTTCTGGATAGGGCTGCCGGAGAGGCACGAGTCGCGCGTTGCACCGATGATCATGGCGGAGCCCGATCAGGCGTGGATGGACACCCGTTTCATCAAGGCAGCCCTCACTACCCGCGATACCCCGACCGCGCTGTTCATGCGCGACTTTGCGACTTTTGAACCCAATACTCGCGCCTGTCGTGCGGCGGAAGTGGGTTCGGCCAATGGCATGGCCAACGGCCGCGCATTGGCCGGCCTGTATGCACCCTTTGCGAACGGCGGCATGCTGCACGGGAAGCGCTACGTTGGCGCCGAAACGCTCACGCGGATGAGCCGCGTGTGTGCGGCAACCAGCGATGATGCGACCCTGATGATCCCCGCCCGCTTCGCCCTTGGCTTCATGAAATCCACCGACAACCGGCGCCTGCCCGGTGTCGTGAATTCATCCCTGTTGATGTCTGAAGCAGCTTTCGGTCATGTCGGGGCGGGAGGATCCATCGGCCTGGCAGATCCCGAGTGCCGCATGAGTTTTGGCTATGCCATGAACCGCATGGGCACCGGGGTGTTGCTCAACGAGCGGGGACAGTCACTGTTGGATGCGGTGTACTCTTCGCTGGGCTACCGCACCAATCAGGGTGGCGTCTGGACGCACTGAGTCTTCGCCTGGCACCAGAGGAGTCTGCCTAGGTCAGCCAGTCTGGCGTGGGCAGACCCTTGCTGCGCAGAAATGCGGGATTGAACAGTTTCGACTGGTATCGCGTGCCGCTGTCGCAGAGCAGGGTGACGATGGTGTGCCCTGGCCCCATGTCCTGCGCGAGGCGGATGGCC
>Ga0194123_10001846_pt1 | contig 29873 bp, 35 predicted proteins | sample TA2MahsurfametaG_5_FD_155479 | JGI IMG/M metagenome (GOLD analysis project Ga0194123, IMG submission 155479) | Freshwater microbial communities from Lake Tanganyika, Tanzania - TA2015023 Mahale A surface | ecosystem: Environmental > Aquatic > Freshwater > Lake | place: Tanzania: Lake Tanganyika... | reverse complement strand
GTATTATTTACATTATTTGTATTTACAAATTTTCCATAAGGTAAAATTTTTACAAAATCATTATTTTTATAAAATTTACTTAAATATTGATGAACTTTTTTTACACTCATATTCTTGTTAAGATCAGCATAAATTGTAGTTAATATTCCTCTAAAAGTTGGAATTAAATGAGGAGTAAATTCAATCTTTAAATTTCCTTTAACTTTACCAAACAATTTTAAACCCTGGTCGATTTCTGGCATATGTCTATGATTGCCAACTCCGTAAACAGCAATATTTTTATTAATATTTGGGTAAAGTTTTTTATCAGCAGTCTTTTTGCCAGCACCCGAATAACCTGACTTAGAATCAATAATGATTTTTGAACTTTTAATTATTTTATTCAACAATAAAGGGACAAGCGCTAACTGCACTGATGTTGGATAACAGCCAGGACAAGAAATTATATTACTTTTTTCAATGTCTCTTTTTGCAAATTCAGAAAGGCCATAAACTGCAAATTTTTGATTACTGACCGCATAATGTTTAAGTCCGTACCATTTTTCATAAACTTTAGTATCTGAAAATCTAAAATCAGCAGATAAATCGATTAAAATATGATGAGGTGAAATATTATTAGATAGTAATTGTGCTTCACCATGGGGCAAAGCTGAAAAAATTATATCAACTTCATTAAAATCCGCTTTGTTAATATCAGATATTAGCGGTAATTTTTTTTTAATTTTATTTTTTAAAAACGAATTAATAGATTTTCCAATGGACCCTCTTGAGCATAAATATTTGAGATTTATAAATTTGTGATTACTTAATAATTTAATAAGTTCCAAACCAACAAAACCCGAAGCACCATTAATTAAAACGTTATATTTGTTAAACATGCTCTGTATTTATAAGAAGTTGTAAATGACTTAAAGACTAAAATTAGTCTAAGTAGATTATCGTTTAGAAAACTGAAATCTTCTTCTAGCTTTTTTCTGTCCGTATTTTTTTCTTTCAACTTTTCTTGAATCTCTCGTTAATAATTTTTCTTTTTTTAATGTTTTTCTTAATGTTCCATCTAATACAAATAAAGCTTTAGATATCCCTAAAGACACAGCGCCCGCTTGTCCGGTTAAACCACCGCCTTTAACAGTGCACATAACATCGTAATTATTGTTTTTGTTTACAACATTAAAGGGCTTCTCAATGCTAAGTTGTAGAACAGGACGTTTAAAATATTCATTGTATTTTTTTCCATTTACTAAAATATTTCCAGATCCAACCTTAAGCCAAACTCTAGCTATCGAACTTTTTCTTTTTCCAGTTGCGTAAAATCTATTGTCTGAAACAGCTAAACTTTGAACCATATTTTAATTTAATGAATTTTTTTTGTTGATAGATTTGAAATCAAAATCTACAGCTTTTTGAGTTTCATGAGGATGTTTATCATCATTATAAACTTTTAAATTTCCAAGTTGTTTTCTACCAAGGGGACCTCTTGGTAACATTCTCTTAACTGCTAATTTAATAATTCTAGACGGATCCTTTTCAAGAATTTTATTTGGTGTTGTTTCCTTAATTCCACCTGGAAATCCAGTATGTTTATAATAAATCTTTTTAGAAAACTTTTTTCCAGTAAATTTTATTTTTCTAGCATTTGTAACTATGACAAAATCCCCATCATCCATGTTTGGAGTGAAGCTAGTTTTTTTCTTTCCTCTTAAAATCTTTGTAATTTCAGAAGCTAATCTGCCGACAATTAAATTTGTAGCATCAATCTTATACCAATTTTTTTTAACTTCTTTCTTTTTAATAAATTGAGTCATAAAGGAACGGAATAAATATATTTTGCCTTTAATTATGTCAAATGGATTAAGGTAAATTTATTATTTTTGAGAGATTGATACTTGGTAAAACAGATAAATTATCGAAAAAACTAAAAAAATCGAACCCAACTGATGAAGACTTGCCAAATAAATTTTATAACCGCTTATCAAAACAAAAATACCAAGAAGTATTTGAAAAGTTATAGCAAACAATACGATCAATAAATATTTTGAATTAACAATTTTATTTTTAAGTAATAGATAAAAAAGAAAAATAAAAATAAAAGCTGTAAAATATGCAACAACCCTGTGCAAAAATTGAACATGGGAAGCGCTAGAATAAGATTCTGAATTTAAAAATTCTTTAATAAAAACATCTTCAGGAACAAAATATCCATTCATTAAAGGCCAGGTTTGATATAATTTTGCAGCATCTAGACCTGAAACAAAAGCTCCAATTACAATCTGAAAAAAAACAATTATTAAAAAAGATAAAACTAAATAAGAATAAAAATTCAAATAAATCTTATTAACATTCCTAAATAAAATTGAGTAAAATATTAATGACAATATGATTTGACCTCCCAACAAATGAGCCGATAATCTAAAATGGCTAACATCGGTATTTGAAACTAATCCACTTTTCACCATATACCATCCTAAAAACCCTTGGAAAAAAAATAACAAAGAAATTATTGAATAAAGAACTATTTGCTTAAAACTAAAAAATTTTTTTACAAGAAAATATATAAACGGCAAAACAAATACTAAAGAAGCTATCCTTGCTAATAGACGATGAATATATTCCCACCAGAAAATATATTTAAATTCAGCCATAGACATTCCTAAATTAATTTCTTTGTATTGAGGTATCTGTTTATAAAGTGAAAAATAATTTTGCCACTGTTTCTCATTCAGTGGTGGTAAAATTCCACTAAATAATTCCCAACTAGTAATAGAAAGACCAGATTCTGTTAAACGTGTAAGACCACCAATAAAAATTAATAAGAAAACTAGAAATAAAGATAAATACAACCAAATAGTAATATAAGTATTTTTTCTATTTAGATTAATTGTATTTGCCATTATAAATTCATAATAAACTTATCTATATTTTAAAAACGTTTTAATGTCGCAAAGAAACATTCAAAGAATACGCTCCAGTATCGATACAATAGATAAAAAAATAATTAAACTCCTTGGTCTAAGAAAAAAACAAGTTTTAAAAATTGCAAAATATAAAAATAAAAAAACAATTGTTGATAAAAAAAGAATTAATCAAATAATGAAAAGAATAAAATCTGAGGCAAAAAGAAATAAAATTGATTACGTTTTAGTTAAGAATTTTTGGAATAAACTAATTCAGTATTCTATAAAACTTGAAAGAAAAATAGTTAAATAACTACTACTTGCTATGTGGAGGAAGTTTTTTTTCCACAAACCATTCATGTTTGCGCGTTGATGGATTATATTTTTTTACTCTCAACTTTACTTTAGCTTTTTCACCAGCAGATGGTTTTTTAACATAATAATTAAAAGCACTATCAGGTTTTAATTCAGGAACTAATCTTACTTTAACCGATGTTTTTTTAGCCATTTTATGAAAGGTTTTTTATTTCAGTTATAATTTTTTTAATTCTAATTAGCTTTTCTTTTTTATCTAATAAATCGTTAGTGCTTATATCTTTTCTTGTAAAATCGTCAACTTCAATATCATTAAAATTATTTTCAATTATTTTTTTTGCCCCTTTTATTGTTAGACCTTTGTCCTTTAAAAGATATTGAATTTTTTTTAAAAGCTTAACATTTTCTGGAGTATAATATCTTCTTCCTTTTGCTCTTAATTTTGGTCTAAGTTGGGGAAACTCTTTTTCCCAAAATCTTAAGATATAAGTTTTTGCTTTTCCTGTTTCTAAATCAATAAGATTTAAATCTTTAGCTACCTCGCCTATGGTTTTAAGAGCCTCAGCTGTCTTCACTGACATCTAAATTTTTATTAATTTTATTTTTTAAAATTTTAGAAGGCTTAAAAGTCACAACAGTTCTACTAGAAATAACCTTTTGTTCTTTTGTTCTTGGGTTTCTACCAATTCTTTCATTTTTATGGCGAATATTGAAAGAGCCAAAATTTGCAATTTTTACTTTATTCTTTTTTTCAAGTTGGAGTGTAATAAATTCAAAAATATCATCTATAAACTTTGAGGCCTCAACTTTTGAAATTCCTAATTCTTTGTAAACTAAATCTGACAAATATTGTCTTGTGATTGTTTCTGTCACAATTAATTATTTATAAATTTTTTTGTATTTGTTCTTGCAAATTACCATTTAAAATATCATAGCACAATTTAATAGAGTGATAAAAACCAATGTAATCTGTGCCTCCATGACTTTTTACAACCGGTGATGTAAGTCCTAAAAATATTCCACCATTGTATTTTCTTGGATCTAAATCGTTTTTAATACTGTTAAAAATTTTAAATGATAAAAGATAGATAAATTTAGAGTACCAAGAACGTAAAAACTTCTCCTTAACAAGTGTTGCAATATATTTTGCAGTCCCTTCTGCCGTTTTTAAAGCTACATTTCCTGAAAAGCCATCGGTTACTATAACGTCTACATTACCATCTTTAATGTTATTGCCTTCTATAAAACCATTGAATGAAAAACTATCACTATTAATCTTTCTCAATTCTTGCAAACTTTTCTTTAATAAATCACTACCTTTGCTATCCTCACTTCCAATATTTAATAATGCAACTGATGGTTTTTCTTTTTTAAATACAGCTCTGTATAAAGCTGTACCTAATTTAGAAAAATCTACTAAATTTTTTATACTACAATCAATATTTGCACCCAAATCTAAAACTACACTTAATCCCTTATGGGATGGCCACATTGATGCTAAAGCTGGCTTATCAATTCCATTTATTGTCTCTAAAATTAATCTAGACATAACAAGTAAAGCTGCTGTGTTTCCTGCAGATATTGCTATATCAGCATTCTTATTTTTTAAGGCTGAAAGTGCCAGCCACATGCTAGAATTTTTTCCATTTTTAACTGCTTCTAATGGAGACTCATTGTCTGATACTTTTTCATTAGTATGAACAATTGTACTTGATGTTCCAACTAATGGATATTTTTCTATAATAGGATTTATTAAATCTCTGTTACCGAAAATTAGAAATTTTAAGTCCTGATTATTTTGTAAAAAAAGATTTAAACCTTTAATAACTTTTAAAGGGGATTCATCACCACCCATTGCATCAACTGCAACTGTAAATTTCATTTAATTTGATTGATAATTAATTAAATTAAGCTTTAGGCTTAAAAATTTGTTTTCCATTATACATTCCGGTCTTTTCATCTACATGATGCGGAAGTCTGTATTCACCACTTTTCTTATCTTCTATAACATTAGCAAATGAAACAGCATGATGTGATCTTCTTAAATTTCTTCTTGCTTTCGATGTTTTACGCTTAGGTACTGCCATTTGAATAATATAAAAGTTTAAAAATAAGCACACTCAATATCATTTAACGCTAATAAATCAACCTAGTTAATAATCGTTGATTAGATAGCAAAATTTTATAATTATATGATAGTGATTTTATCAAATGAGATTTAGTTTCTATAAATATATTCTAGTATTTTTTTTTATAGTTAGTTGCACCACAATCGATGAATTACACGGTATCGATAATTTAAAAATTAAATCTGAGTCCTTACAAGTCAATAATACAAACACCAATGATGTCTTAAATCTTATTGGCCCACCTCAAAATATTGGAATAAATAATAATAATATTTGGTTTTACCATGAGGTTCATCAGACAAGAAATAAGTATGGAACAAAAGTAATTACTGACAATAATACATTAAGGTTAGAATTTGATGATCTAGGAATTCTAAAAAAAATTAATTTTTTAGATAAAAAGGCTTTAAGCAAAAACCCTTTTGATGAAGCGAATACTATTAGTCTAGGTAAAGACTCCAGCTTCCTATCAAGTTTCTTAGCTAGTATGAGACAACGCGCTAAAAACTTTGGTAAGACTAACGACTAACCAGCAATAATTGCTAACAATAACAAAGCTACAATATTTGTAATCTTAATCATTGGGTTAACAGCAGGTCCTGCAGTATCTTTGTAAGGATCTCCAACCGTATCTCCAGTTACAGCAGCTTTATGAGCGTCTGATCCTTTTCCACCATAATGACCATCTTCAATATATTTTTTTGCATTATCCCATGCGCCGCCGCCAGCTGTCATTGATACTGCTAAGAAAAATCCAGTTACAATAACGCCTAACAACATTGCTCCTAAAGCAGATAAAGCTGAAGATGTTCCGGCGATGTAATAAATTATAAAGTAAAGAACTATTGGAGATAAAACTGGCAGTAAAGAAGGAACGATCATTTCTTTGATTGCCGCTTTAGTTAAAATATCTACAGCATTTCTATAGTCTGGTTTTTGTTTGTTCTTCATAATACCAGGCCATTTTTTAAACTGTCTTCTAACTTCAATAACTACAGCTCCGCCTGCTCTACCAACTGCTTGCATTCCCATAGAAGCAAACAAATAAGGAAGCAAACCTCCAATTAATAAACCAATAACAACATATGGATTTGATAAATCAAAATTTACTACAATTCCTTTTAATGCTGAACCTGAAGTTTTTGAAAAATGTTTAATATCTTCTGTGTATGCAGCAAATAAAACTAAAGCTCCAAGACCTGCAGAACCAATTGCATATCCTTTTGTTATAGCCTTTGTAGTATTTCCAACTGCATCAAGAGCATCAGTAACTTTTCTGACACTTGCAGGTAAATTGCTCATTTGCGCTATTCCACCAGCATTATCAGTTACTGGTCCATATGCGTCTAAAGCAACAACCATTCCTGTTAAAGCCAACATTGTAGTAACTGCAATTGCAATTCCGTATAACCCTGCAATTAAATAAGTTGATAAAATTCCAGCTACAATAATTAACGCTGGCAATGCAGTTGCTTCCATGGAAATAGCCAAACCTTGAATGACGTTTGTACCATGTCCAGTTGTTGAAGATTTAGCGATGGATTTGACAGGATTATAAACTGTACTTGTATAGTATTCTGTAACCCAAATTAATAATCCAGTAATTACAAGACCAATTACTCCGCAGTAATATAATTTAAGTCCTGTAAAGCTAAGAGCTCCAACTTTATATACTTTAGTAAATCCAACAACATACTCAGTGACTGGATATAGAACAATTAAAGATAAAACTGCAGAGACTATAAAGCCTTTATAAAGAGCTCCCATAATACTTTTTTTAGCACTCAGTCTTACAAAATAAGTTCCAATGATAGATGTAATTAAACAGCTGCCAGCAATTGCTAATGGATAAATTAACATGTTTAAATTTCCAGAGAAAAATATGGAAGCTAAAACCATAGTAGCAACAATTGTAACTGCATAAGTTTCAAATAAATCTGCAGCCATTCCAGCGCAATCTCCAACGTTATCTCCTACGTTATCAGCGATAACAGCAGGGTTTCTTGGATCATCTTCCGGAATTCCAGCTTCAACTTTTCCAACTAAGTCAGCTCCAACATCCGCACCTTTAGTAAAAATTCCTCCACCTAATCTTGCAAAAATTGAAATTAAAGAAGCACCAAATCCTAGCGCAACTAAAGCATTAGAAATTTCTCTTTCTTCAATTTTTAATTCTAAAAGTACCCAATAATAAACTGCAATGGCAAGTAATGCTAAACCGGCAACTAACATTCCAGTTAGCGCGCCTGATTTAAAAGAAATTTTTAATCCTTCTGCTAAACTTTTTCTCGATGCTTCAGCAGTTCTAACATTCGCTTGCACAGAAATTAACATTCCAGCATAACCCGCTATGCCTGATAAAAAAGCACCAATGAAATAACCAAGTCCAACCCAAATATTAAATAAAAAAATTACAGCAATAAGAACAACTACTCCAACTATTGAAATGGTTTTGTATTGACGATTTAAATATGCTCTTGCTCCTATTTGTATTGCTCCTGCAATTTCTTTCATTCTAGCATTACCAGAACTTGCTGATAAAATTTGAACGCCGGTAATATAAGCAAAAATAATTGATAAAATTCCGCAAAGAATTACTAAATTTAAAACTAAACTTGGATTAAGCATAATATGGATATTTTAGTTGTTTGGTTAACAAGGACTACGTAAATGCCAAATTACCTTTATAAAATCAACCTTTTTAATCAAATGACATTTAAAACAAATGAAAAACTGCAAAAAACTAAATACTTTTTGCAATTTTATCTAGCACAGCGTTAATAATATTTTTCTGCTTATCGTTTAGAAACATTTTGGTAACTTTTAGATATTCATCGATGACTACCTTAAAAGGCGTTTTTTTATAAAAAAAAATCTCATAAATTGCAGACTTTAATATAATAGAAAATATTATTTCAAAATTTTTAAGATCAAATTTTTTATCTAAAAAGCTTATTAACTTTTCTTCTAATAAAGAATTGTTTTCAATAACTCCGTTACAAATCTTTTTAATAAATCTTTTATAAGGATTTTTAAAATCAAATAATAATTTTTCTTGATTTAAATAATAACTATATAAAAGTTGAACTATTATTAACCTTGAATTATTTTTAACAATTGTCATTAAAGTTTATAAATAGAATTATAAACACTTAATGCAGCGCGTACGGATTCTCCACCTTTATTGTTTAATTTAGGATCACATCTAACTTTGGCTTGTTTTGCATTATTACAATTGAGTACACCATTAGAAACTGGAATATTATGTTTTATTGAAATTTCTAATAATTTATCAGATACGGACTGACTAATGATATCAAAATGTGGTGTTTCTCCTTTAATAATACAGCCCAGTGCTATGCAAAAAGCATATTTATTTTTCTTTAATAAAATATTTAGCAATTGAGGAATTTCATATGCCCCTGAAACAGAAAAATGATTAACTGAAAATAGTTTTTTATTTATTTCCTTGAAAGCGCCCGATAGAAGTTTTTTTTCTAAATTTTTATAAAAAGAAGAACTAACTATTAATATTTTTTTTTTCATTTAATAAATTCTTGTTTTGCAATTTTTATACCAAAACCATCTAGACCTATAATATTTTTCTTAGATTTAGATATTAAAATCATTTTTCTTACATTTAAACTTCGCAAAATCTGTGCACCAATACCATAATTTCGCAAACTGCTTTCTTTTTTATTATCTAGATTAGTTGTGACCAGCTCGTCTCTGATTATAATTAAAATACAATTCTTAAATTTTTTGTAATAATTAAGTGTTTTATTAATAGATAGATTTTCTTTATTTTTTGATAAAAAGCTTGTTATGATATTGGATGATATAACTCTAACTCTTGGAGTAATTTTTTTATCCTGAGTTTTGATTAAAGCGATATGCTCTTTTCCGTCTAATTTATTCTCATAAATTTTTACTTGATACACATCATCCATACCAATCTTTACTTGCTCAATTCTCTTGAGCTTTATCAAACTTTCTTTTTTTAATCGGTAAGAAATTAAATCTTCAATACGTGCAATGTTTAAATTAAATTTTTTAGCATAATTTATAAGGTGTCTTCCCTTTGCCATTGAACCATCTGTATTCATTATTTCACAGATGACACCGCTTGGACCACATCCAGCAAGCTTAGCTATATCAACCGATGCCTCGGTGTGACCAGCTCTTTCTAGTACGCCACCGTCCTTTGCAATTAATGGAAAAATATGACCAGGCGTTGATATATCTTTTGCTGTAACATTTTTTTTTATTGCTGTTTTAATAGTATGAGCTCTGTCTTTTGCAGAAATTCCTGTTGTGACTCCCTTTCTTGCTTCAATTGAAATAGTGAATGCAGTTTGTAATCGCGAAGAGTTCCTGCTCGGCATTAAAGATAGATTTAAAGCTTTAGCTTTATTTTTATCAATAGCTAAACAAATTAAACCCCTACCATGAGTTGCCATAAAGTTAATTTTTTTATGATCAATCTTTGAAGCGGGAATGACAAGATCTCCCTCGTTTTCTCTATTTTTATCATCGACTAAAATAAAAATTTTTCCTCTCTTTGCATCTTGAATAATTTTTTTTACTGAAGAAAACATGATTATTTTTTTAATAAAGTTTTAGCTATCAAATCAATCTCAACGTTAACGTAATTATTTTTCTGTAATTTTAATAGATTTGTATTTTGCAGTGTATGAGGAATAATCACGACTTTAAATTTATCATTAAAAATTTTTGCAATAGTTAAAGATATTCCATTGATTGCTATGGACCCTTTCTCAATTAAAAACTTTTTAAACTTTTTAGGTATATTAAAAAATATAATCCAACTTTTTTTATTACTAGAATCGACATTTAAAACTTTAATAGTGGTGTCCACATGTCCTTGCACAAAATGACCTGCAAACTCATCACCATATTTCATGGATTTTTCTAAATTTATAATGTCTCCAGATCTTAAATACTTAAATGCCGAGGTTAAAACTGTGTGTTTTGATAAATAAAAGAATAATTCATTTTCACTCTTATATTTTCTAATTTTTGTTAGGGTTAAACAAACTCCAGAACATGAAATAGAGGTGCCAATATCTTTTTTGGTAAATTGTAATTTTGAAATAACAGTTAGGTAATAACCATTAGTTTTTTTTTTAAATTGTTTAACAATTCCAATATTTTTTATTATTCCAGTGAACATCTAATTAATTATTTCTTAAATACAGTTAAGGAGTTATTTTTCAAATAAACCTGTTGTAATTTTTTTTGGATTTTAAATTTTTTTAATAAAGTCATATAAATCCTCTTAAATGAATGGGACATCTTTTTATTTATAAATTCATTATTTTTAAAAAAATAAAAAAAATCTATCAAATTATGATCAATAAATTTTTTAATAGTACTATAACCCCCTTCTATTAATACATTCTTGTAACCCAACAGACCGATAGTAACTAGGATTTGTTTGCAATCTACCTCGTTTTTTTTAACAAAAGGTAAATAAATTAAGAAAATATTTTTCTTCTTGAGATATTCGATTTTATTTTTATTTTTAGATGAATAAAAAATATAAGTTTTTATTTTTTTTGCAGATAAAATTAATTTTGAATTTTTTTTAATTCTAAGATTTGGATCAATTATAAAACGAGCAGGACACAATCGTTCCAAACCACTTATACGACTATTTAGTAATGGATTGTCTTTATTGTGCGTACTAACTCCTATTAAAATTGCATTAATTTCTGAACGTAAAATATGGGTTAATTTTTTAGAATAAATATTTGTAATTTGCGGTCTATCTTTAACAAAAGAGTAATAATTTTTTGTGGTTGCTATTTTTGCATAAACTTTTGGTATAAAATTTTTATTAAAATCATTATAAAATTTATAAAAATTATCTTTATAAGTATTATTAATTTTACTTATCTCTACTCTATTATTTTGTAAAAATTCAAGCCCTTTGCCCTGAACTCTAGGATCATCATCGGTTTCTGAATAATAAAGATTTTTAATTTTTTTATTAATTATAGACTTTGTGCACGGTGGATTTTTTCCTTGGTGATGACAGGGTTCCAAAGAAACAAAACAATTTAAATTATTTGTTTTTTTTAAATTAGTTAATGCGGAATATTCAGCATGTGGACCTCCACCAATGCCTGTTACTCCATAGGATAATATTTTATCTTTTTTGCAAACTAAACAACCTACGGAGGGATTAACTCCGGTCATATTATGATGAAGGTTGGCTAAATTAAAAGCCAGCTTCATAAAATAAGAATTAATAAATTTAGTATTATTTTTTTGAAGGAACATTAAGTTGGTCTACAAATTGCTCAAAATCTTTTGCCTCTTTAAAATTAGTATATACTGAAGCAAAACGAACGTAGGCAACTGGATCAAGATCTTTTAAACCTTCCATTACATATTTTCCAATTGTGCTAGATAATATTTCGGCTTGGCCTAAGTCTTCTAAATTTCTGTAAATTTTCGAGATAAATTTTTCTATTGTATCGCTATCTACAGGTCTTTTTCTAAGTGCAATATTAATTGATTTAGCTAATTTTTCTCTATCAAAAGTAGATTTTCTTCCATTTTTTTTAACAACAATTAACTCTCTAAGCTGAACTCTTTCAAAAGTGGTAAATCTTTGTCTTTTCTCGCAACTACATTCTCTTCTGCGTCTGATAACAGTTCCATCTTCAGTGGGCCTTGAATCAATTACTGAAGTTTCTTTTTCTTTACAAAATGGACAAATCACAAAAATTAAAAATTATAAATTGGGAAAGCTCCGCACAAATTTTTTACTTTTTCTTGAACTTCTTTTTCAACTTTATCACTATTTTTATTAATTAACCCTTTTAAAATTTGATCAATTAAAATTCCAACTGTTTTAAATTCGTTTAAAGAAAATCCCCTAGTTGTACATGCTGGTGTTCCAAGTCTAATTCCAGATGTAATCCAAGGTTTTTGATCATCGTAAGGAATACCGTTTTTATTGCACGTTATATTTGCTCTTCCTAATGAATCTGAAGCATCTTTTCCTGTTATTTTAAAAGGTCTTAAATCTATAAGAATTAAATGAGTGTCAGTTCCTCCTGAAAAAATCGTATAGCCTAAATTCTTTAATGTTTCTGATAGTACCTTTGCATTGGCTACTACTGATTTTGTATAAGATTTAAAATCATCTGACAAAGCCTCTTTAAAACAAACAGCTTTAGCAGCAATCACATGCATTAATGGTCCTCCTTGCAAGCCAGGAAAAACAGCTGAATTAAATTTTTTTGCTAACTCTTCATTATTAGTCAAAATTATTCCACCTCTTGGTCCCCTTAACACTTTGTGAGTAGTGGATGTAACCACATCTGCATATTCAATGGGATTTGGATATACTCCTCCAGCAACTAAACCAGAGAAATGGGCCATATCAACTAACAAATAAGCACCAACTTGTTTTGCGATATCTTTAAAAATTTTAAAATCAATTATTCTTGAATAAGCACTACCACCTGCAATGATTAGTTTTGGTTTGTGTTTAATTGCTAAATCTTTAACTGAGTCATAATCAATTAATCCATTATCTTTTCTAACTCCATAAGCAATTGCATTGAACCACTTACCAGACATTGCCGGAGCTGCTCCATGGGTGAGATGACCTCCCTGATCAATTCCCATTCCTAAAATTGTATCACCAGGTTTTAATAGAGCTAAAAATACTGCTCCATTTGCTTGTGCTCCTGAATGGGGCTGAACATTTACAAAATTACACTTAAATAATTTCTTTGCTCTTTCAATTGCCAAGTCTTCTGCAATATCAACAAATTCGCAACCACCATAATATCTTTTGCCACTGTAGCCTTCGGCATATTTATTCGTTAAAACTGATCCTTGAGTTTCTAATACTGCTCTTGAAACAATATTCTCTGATGCAATTAACTCAATATGATTTTGTTGACGAGAAAATTCTTTTTGAATTGATTCATAAATATCTGGATCTGAAGTCTTTAAACCATGATTAAAAAAATCTTCTATATTTTTCTTATCAACATTATTGGCTACACTCATATTTATTTATCTAATTTTTTAACTCTATTTAAATGTCTGCCTTTTTCAAATTTTGTACTAATGAAAGTGTTTACAATGGTTTTAATGTTTTTAAAATCAATTAATCTAGCGCCAAGACACAATACATTTGCATTATTATGTTTTCTAGCTAAAGAGGCTGATTTTTTGTTGTAGCAAACAGCTGCTCTTATTTTTTTAATCCTATTTGCCGCAATAGAAACCCCAATGCCAGAGCCGCAAACCAATATTCCAAATATAGATTTATTTTTTACAGCTAATGCTAATTTTTTCCCATAATCTGGATAATCAACTCTTTCTCCTGAAAAAGTTCCAATGTCTAATAATTTAATATTAGCTTCCTTTAAAAAAACTTTAATTTTCTCCTTAACTAAGAAACCAGCATGATCAGAGCCAATAATAATTGATTTTGTAAGTGATTTAGACACAGCTGTTAATTACCAACTTCAAAATCCCTTGTATATTAAAAAAACTAATTAATAATTTTATATATTAGGCCGCTCTTGAAAGTTTTAATTCTCTCCAAATTTTATCAAGTGCATTTACAAGGAACTCTAACTTAGAATCATCGTGTAAAGGGGTTGGGGTAAATCTAAGTCTTTCTAAACCTCTTGGAACCGTCGGATAGTTAATAGGCTGCACATATATTGAGTATTCATTTAATAAAATATCTGAAATTTCTTTACATCTCACAGGATCTTTAACTAACAGTGGTACTATGTGACTATTATTTTTTATAATTGGCAAATTCTTAGCAAGCATTAATTTTTTTAATTTTTCTGCCCTCTCGTAAAGAGCTTCCCTTAAACTATAATTGTTTTTAACATATCGAATGCTAGCAACTGCTGCTGCTGCTAAACTAGGAGGTAAGGAAGTTGTAAAAATAAATCCTGGAGCAAACGATCTAATAACATCTATAATATTATATTTAGCTGTAATGTAACCGCCCATCAAACCAAAGCCTTTAGCTAATGTTCCTTCGATAATGTCTATCTCCGAAGTTAACCCAAGTTGTTCAGATAAACCCCCACCATTTTTTCCATAAAGTCCAACTCCATGAACCTCATCTAAATAAGTAAGTGCATTATATTTTTTTGAAACTTCAATAATTTTTTTAATCGGAGCAAAATCACCATCCATTGAATAAACAGATTCAAAGGCTACAATTTTTGGATGATCTTTATTAGAATTTTTTAAAAGATACTCAAGATGATCAACATCATTATGTTTCCAGATAAATTTGTCAGAATTACCTTTTCTGATACCCTCAATCATTGACGCATGATTATTTTCATCAGAAAAAATAATACAGTTTGGTAAAAATTTAGCTAACGTACTTAACGCGCATTCATTTGCAATGTAGCCAGAGGTAAAAATTAAAGCTCCATCTTTATTATGAAATTTTGCTAACTCATTTTCTAACTCAACATGATAATTTGATGTGCCTGAAATATTTCTTGTTCCACCAGCACCAGCTCCTACTAAATTTACAGCATTTACGAATGCATCGACAACAAGAGGATTTTGCCCCATTCCTAAATAATCATTGCTGCACCAAATAGTTACGTCAGATTTAATTCCGTATTGATTATTATAAACTGCTTTTGGAAACTCACCTTTTTTTCGAGTAATATTATTAAAAATTCTATAACGACCTTCTTGTCTTAGATCTTTTAATGCACTGTTAAAAATAAGATCGTAATCTATGCTCATAGCTAATATTACCCTATAGAAAATACTTTTTTCAAATATATACTTTTACTGTATTGTCGCATTAAATATAAAATTCTAATGAAATTCCCTAGCACTAGATTAAGAAGAAATAGAAAGTCAGAATGGTCTAGAAGACTAATAAATGACACTTATCTTGATAAATCTGATTTTATATTACCTGTTTTTGTTTGTGAGGGTAAGAACAAGAAACAAGAAATTAAATCTATGCCAGGGATATTTAGATATTCCATAGATAGATTGGATGAAATTATTTCTAGAGCATCAAAAAATGAAATACCTGCTGTTGCTATTTTTCCATTAATTGAAAATTCAAAAAAAAATAATAAGGGGACTGAAGCTATTAATAAAAATAATGTAGTTTGTAATGCAATATCGCAGGTTAAAAAATTAAATAAGAATATTGGGGTTATGTGCGATGTAGCTCTTGATCCGTACACGTCCCATGGTCATGACGGTCTTATTATAAATAATGAAATTCATAATGATGAAACAAATAAAATCTTAATTAAACAAGCCTTAGTCCAAGCACAAGCTGGATGCGATATCATTGCCCCATCAGACATGATGGATGGAAGAATTGGCTTAATAAGAAATGCTTTGGAAAAAAATAAATTTTTTAATATTCAAATATTGTCCTATGCAGTTAAATATGCCTCTAACTTCTACTCTCCTTTTAGAGATGCTGTTGGTACATCCTTAACTCTTAAATCTGACAAAAAAACTTACCAAATGGATTATAAAAATTCAGATGAAGCGCTACTTGAAGTTAAATTAGATCTGGATGAAGGAGCAGATTTTGTAATGGTTAAACCAGCTTTAGCTTATCTTGATATTATTTATAAAATTAAACAAAAATTTAACGTACCTGTTTTTGCTTACAACGTTTCAGGTGAATACAGCTTAATTAAAAATGGAATTAAATCATCACTAGCAAAAGAAGATATTATTATTGAAGTAATTTATAGTTTTAAAAGAGCTGGCGCTAATGCAATTGTTTCTTACTTTGCTAATGAAGTAATAGAAAAATACCTATCCAAATAATTTTTTATATTTACTTGCAAAATAAATAAGGGGTTTTTTTTCTTTTTTTAATTTAAATTGCAAAACTTTTGCAACAAAAAATAAATGATCACCAATATTAATTTTTTTTACTGTTTTACAATTAAGTTCTGCCAAATTATTTTTTAATAAATTTTTCACAATAGTTGAGTTTTTTTGTATTTCATTTCTAGAGGAAAAATAATTTGAAACATTAGTTTGTTTTTCAGATAAAATATAAATATTAAAAAATTTTAAATTATAAAATTTTTTATAACTTGACGTTGTTTTGTCTAAGCTCCATGAAATATATACGGGCTTTAAAGATATTGAGACAAAGGAATTAACTGTAATTCCTGTAATTAAACTATTTTTACTTTTTTTTGTTATAACTGTTATTCCAGTTGCATATTTTGACAAAACTTTCTTATATCTGGAAATATTCATCGTATTATAAATGACATCTAATGTTATTTTCAAAATTTCTATTCATAATCTGATTTTTATAATTCTTAATAATCTTTCCAGATTGAGCTCTCTTTCCAAAATTGTCCTCTATTGTGGATTTATCAAACAGAGTTTTATCCATTTGATCTTTTATAACCGACTTTGAATTAAATGCTGTAGCATTAATAACCTTTAGTGATTTTCCTTTAACTAAAATGACACCTCTGCCCTTATCTAATTTTGGAAGTTCGTTAATATTAAAAGCAAGCATCTTATTTTTCTTGTCAGCCTCGCAAATGACTGCAACAGCATCATAATCTTTAATTACTTTAGAAACTCCAATAACCCTATCATCACCCTTCACATTCATCACTTTTTTTCCAGTTTTTTTATTAGTTTCAAGGTTTTTTTCTAAAGCAACAAAACCATATCCTTCTCTAGTGTAGATAAAAATTTCACCTTCATTATCAAATTTAAAGCCATCAATAATTTTTTCATTGTCAGTAAGGGATAGATATGAAGAAATTGGTCTTCCTGTTGATGATCCAGTTAATATGTTATCTGCCTCAATTGTATAAAATTTACCAAAATTTGAAGCTAATATAATTTTATCGTTGGAGCGAGCATAAACTAATAAAGAGCTACTTTCATTTCCAATTTGTTCTTCCAAATTTTTAACAAAAGATTTTTGAGATTTAATAAAACCATTTTTGAGAATAGTAATTGTAAGAGGATCATCAGATTTAATCTCATTATCAAAGTCTTCTTCATTAATACTTCCAAATTTATCTAATTGAGTTCTTCTTTTGCCTAATAATGAATTATCTTTAAATTTTTTAATTAAAAAATCTATTTCATTATCTATTTCTTTTTTTTGTAAAGATTTAGAAGATAATAATTTTGTTAAAAAGTTTTTTTCTGATAATAAATCTTTATATTCTTGCTTAATTTCCTTTTCTTCTAATTTTCTAAGATTTCTTAAACGCATATCCAAAATTGCATTTACTTGATTTTGTGTGAACTTAAATTTTTTTACTAGTTGTAGTTTTGGATCATCCGCATTTCTTATAATTTTAATAATTTTATCTAAATTGTGATAAACTTTAATAAATCCAATTAAAATTTCTATTCTGTTTTTGATATTCTTTAATCTAAATTCTGATTTTCTTATTAAAACTTCATAACGATGGGATAAAAAATTTACTAAAACTTCTTTTATCGACATTACTTTTGGCTGTAGCTTTGAATTTAAAACATTCATATTTAATGGAATTCTTACCTGTAAATCGGTTTGTCTGAACAAACTTTCCATCAATACTTCAGGTTTAACATTTCTGTTTTTTGGACGGATAACTATACGAACTAATTGATCTGACTCATCTATAACATTATCAATTAATTTATTTTTTTTACTTATAATAAGATCTGCAATCTTTTCTATTAAAGTCGATTTACTTACTTGATAAGGAATTTCATGTATTGATATTTGATATTGACCTCTACCTAAATCCTCAATTTTATAAGAAGATCTTAGTTCAAAAAAACCTCTTCCACTTGAGTAGGCTTTTAATATTTCTGACTTATTATTATTTAAAATACCACCCGTTGGAAAATCAGGACCTGGAAGAACTTTTAATAATTCTTTTATTGAAACATTTTTGTCATGATTGACAATTTTTAAACCTTCGCAAATTTCGACGATATTATGTGGTGGTATGCTTGTTGCCATTCCAACGGCAATTCCAGATGCTCCATTTGCTAATAAATTTGGAAATTTTGCAGGAAATACTAAAGGCTCTTGTAAATCGCCATCATAAGTACTTTTAAAATCCACCGTTTCTTCATCTATATTTTCTAGCAAAAGTTCAGAAATTTCAGTGAGTTTTGCCTCCGTGTATCTCATGGCGGCAGCATTATCGCCGTCAATATTTCCAAAATTTCCCTGACCGTTTACTAATGGATAACGAATTGAAAAATCTTGAGCTAATCTCACTAATGCATCGTAAACAGACTGGTCTCCATGAGGATGAAATTTACCGATAACATCCCCAACTACTCTTGCGGATTTCTTAGGTTGTAATTTGGATCCTAAATTTAAAAGATACATAGCGTAAAGCAGTCGGCGGTGAACTGGTTTTAAACCATCCCTAACATCAGGCAACGCTCTATGGGTAATCGTTGATAATGCATAGGCTAAATACTTTTGGCTGAACTCAGTTGCCAATGATGCATTTAAAATATTATCTTTATTTTTCATTAAAGAAATTTTCTAATTTTATTCTATAAAAAGGAAATTTAACTTTATTTGGTTCAAAAATATAATTTAATAATTGGTGCTTGTTAATTAACAACCCGTTGTAAATGTCTTTATCAGTAAAGGATGCTGAATTATCATTAAAATATTGTGGATAACTTAAATTTTTATTAAATAATTTTAAAGTTTCTTTACTTTCTAAATCAAGATTGTAGCCGAGCTCAGATAACAAAAATCTCTCCCATAAAACGTATTTTTTAAAAAAATCATTTGAATTTAATGATTTAAATAAATCCTCAAAAGAGTTGTAAACAGTTAAATATACATTTCTTTCAGGTAATATTTTTAGACAGATACTTGTGGCTGATAATATAGCTGTTAATTTCTTATCGTTATCAAAATATTTTGGAGCTATTGCATCCAACAATTCAAAATTATAGTAACCGATTGCATCCTCTGATTTTGACTTCCATGTAACTTTAATTTTATTACCAATGTGAATTAATTTTTTTAATTTGGAAGAAGTTCCTCCATAAATTATTCCTTTATGATGACCATGATCCTTTGAAAGAATGCTTATAATAGAAGAATTTTCACCGTAAATATTAACTCCAAGTATGTATCCCTCATCACTCCAAGTCATTGCTTAGATGTTTGTATGTCTAAAAATAAACTAACTTTTTGTTTAAATAGTTTTTCAATTTCTTTTCTAGCTGCTATGCCAATTTTTTTAATAACACTTCCATTCTTTCCTAAAATAATTTTTTTATGATTATTATTTTTTACATAAATATATTGGTAAATTTTATAATTCCTATTTTCTTTTTCAAATTTATAAGTTTTTACATAAATCTGGTAAGGCAGCTCTTGGTTTAAATATTTAAATACCGCCTCGCGTGTAAGTTCAGAAAAAAAAACATCTTTAGATATATTTGTTTCAAAGTTAATAGAATTTTCAAAATTACCTTCAGGAAGTTTTGAAACAATCCCATCTAAAAGATTATTAATATTTTTGTTTTTAAGGGCTGAAACGTAATAAATTTCATCAAAATTTTTAACAAAATTAGATTTATTAACCTGCTCGATTGCAAATTCCTGTGAAACTTTATCAATTTTATTAAATACTAATATTTTTGGTTTTTTTATATTTTTAATAATTTTTTCAAGAATTTCTTCGTAAAATAAATGAATCGAAATATCTAAAATTATAACGATTACATCTGATCTTTTTACCTCAACATTAACGTCATTTAAAAAGTTAGTATTATTTTTTTTATTATAAAGACCAGGGGTATCTACAAAAATAATCTTGTTATCCTTATGATATTTAACAACCTCTATTGCAAAATTTGTTGTTTGAACTTTATGAGAAACAATTGAAATTTTTTTTTTAAAAATTGTGTTTAGTAAAGTTGATTTACCTGCATTGGTTGGTCCAATTAAACAAACATATCCTATTCTTTTTTTATTCATTATCTAGACTATCTAATAATGATTGAGCTGCTTTTTGTTCAGCATTTCTTTTTGAGGACCCTTCACCAATAAATGATTTGGACTTTTTAATATTAACTGAAACTTTAAAAATCGGCTTATGCGCAGGTCCAGAGGTTGATAAGTCTTTATATTTTGGAAGCTCTTTATAAAGTTTTAAAGACAATTCTTGCAGCTTTGTTTTTGCATCAATTTTAATCTCACTTGATTGCTTTAGTTGATCTTTCCATAAATCAAAAATAAATTTTTCGACAACTTCAAATCCTCTATCAATATATATTGCTCCTATAAGAGACTCACACAAATCTCCAAAAATTTTTACATTTCCTGTTTTAATTTTTTTTTGCCCTTTGCTTATTGATATAAATTTTAATAAATCATATTTTTCTATTACTTTTGCACAAACTTTTTTATTAATTAGTGAGGCTAATTTTTTATCAAGCTGTCCTTCTTTATCGTTGGGGTACAAATTGATTAATTTTTTAGCGAGTACTAATCCTAAAACTCTATCACCTAAAAATTCTAAAATTTCATTATTAGAGGAATTGTCATTGGAAAAACTTTTATGAACTAAAGCTTGTAATAAGAATTTTTTGTTTGAAAATTTTACACCAATAATGTTCTCTACATCACTGATCTTATTATCAGAAATCATTTAATAAATTTTAAGATTCTATTAAATCTTATGGATTTATGCCATTTCCAAAAAGTAAATAAATTTCCTATTTCTTCGTTATTTGAAAAAAATAAAATTTGTGCCTTACCTACCAAATTAATTTTATCTACATATCCAACGCTAGAAAGATATCTGCTATCTTGTGAACAATCTCTGTTATCACCCATAAAGAAAAATTTATTTTGAGGTATTAAATAAACATCAGTGTCTTTTGATGAATTTTTTTCAGAGTAAACGGCTAAATAAGTTTTTCCATTAGGTAATGTTTCTTGGTAAAAATTTGACTTAATTTTAGTACCGCCACATAGTACGAAGTCATTTTTAATAAATTCTCTCTTTATCGGTTTATTGTTAATATTTAGCACACCATTGAGCATTTGAATTTTATCACCGGGCAATCCTATTAAACGCTTAATATAATCTGTATCGTTATCCTCTGGAGTTTTAAAAACAATTACATCCCCTCTTTCAGGCGAAGAGAATAAAATTCTTTTGTCGGAAATATTTGGACTAAAAGGTAAAGAATGTTTACTATAACCGTAAGTAAATTTAGTAACAAATAGTCTATCTCCTACAAGTAAACTTTCCTCCATAGAGGATGATGGAATATAAAAGGGCTGGAAAAAAAAAGTTCTTATAAATAATGCAATTAGAAAAGCAAAAATGAGTGTTTTTGCATTATCAATGATAATTTTTTTCATTCAGAAGTAATTAGAGCCGTTGCCACAGCCCACGGTTTATCATCGGATAGAGTTAAAAAAATATTATATTTCTTAGATATTTTATTAACTATGGTCTTGGCTTTGCCATTTAAATTAGCATAAGGCTTGCCGCTCTCATCATTGTATATTTCTATATCCTTAAAATGGATTCCATTTGAAAACCCATATCCAATAGCTTTTGAGATAGCTTCTTTAGCTGCAAATCTTTTGGCAATTGCTGAAACATTTTTAAATCTAGATAGTTTTTTTTCGGATTTTTTTTCAGATTCGGTCAAAATTTTATTTAAAAACTGGTTACCATATTTAGAATAAATTTTTTTTATTCTATTAATATTTACAATATCCGTGCCCAAGCCAATTACATTCATCGATTTAAAATTTTATTAAACTTTTTTAGGACATTAGCTATACCAAAAAATATCGACTCTGATATAAAAAAATGTCCGATATTCAACTCTGAAATTTCAGTTATTTGTGAAATTTTTTTTGCAGTTATAAAATTTAAGCCATGACCCGCATGAACTCCTAAGTTTAATTTATTACCAAGTTTTGCAGCTTCTTTTATTCTCAAAAACTCTTTTCTAGTATTTAAATTATTACCCTGTCTAAAAAATCTACAATATTTTCCAGTATGTAATTCAATATTATCTGAGCCCATTTTTTTTGCCATAAGAACGCTTTTTAGACTTGGTTCTATAAATAAGGAAACTTGAATATTTTTATTTTTTAATAAGCGTATAACTTTTTTCAAATAATTAGTTTTATAATTTAAATTTAATCCACCTTCAGTGGTGACTTCTTCTCTTCTTTCAGGAACAATGCATACAAACTTAGGTTTTAACTTTAATGCAATTTTAAGCATTTCAGGCGTTAAAGCCATTTCCAAATTTATAGGAATTTTAATTTTTTTTTTTAATTCTATTAAGTCTTGATCCTGAATATGTCTTCGATCTTCTCTTAGATGAACTGTGATTGAGTCAGCGCCATGATTTTGAGCTATTAATGCGGCCCTGGATGGCGATGGATAATCATCGCCTCTTGCATTTCTTACTGTAGCCACATGATCAATGTTAAAACCTAATCTAATTCTTTTTCTCATTTAAATTAAATTCCTACTTCCAGGCTTAATTGCTGGGATTAATTTTAATTTAGAAGGAATTTCGTTTGCCTTAAAAACGGGAATATCAAAAGTGATTTGTGAAACAATTTCTAAATTAATAGAACTTTGTTTATTTGAGCGATCTACAATACATGCAAATCCTATAACATTTCCTTTCAATTTTTTTACAACCTGGGCACACTCCATACTTGATTTACCTGTTGTAATAACATCCTCTACAATCAATACTTTTGCACTCGGTTTAATTTCAAAGCCACGTCTTAATTGAAATTCTCCAGAGACGCGTTCAGTAAAAACTGAAGGCAATTTTAAATGTCTTGCAACTTCATATCCGACAATAATTCCTCCCATAGCGGGTGCAACAATTAAATCTATTTTTTTAAAAACTTTTCTTATTTTTTTTGATAAGGATTTACATACTGACTCAGAATATTTTGGATGCATTAATAATTTAGCGCATTGTAAATAATATTCACTGTGTAATCCTGAGGATAAAATAAAGTGACCTTGTAATAAGGCTTTAGTATCTAAAAAAATTTTTTTAGTTTGTTTTGCTGTTAGCATCTACTTTTCTATTTCTAATAATTTTAAAATTTATTCCTTGTTGTTTGATTTCAGAAATTAAGTTCGTAAAATCTTTTAAATTTTTAATCTCTAGGTCAAAAATAAAACTTATAAAATCATCTTTTTTATCAACAAGTTCAACATTTGAGATATTACATTTGTGTTTTCCAATCATGGTACAAACCTCTCCTAAAGTTCCTGCCTTATGACTTAAAAGAACCCATAAACTAGTATCGTAAGCTTTTTCCTCTGAATTATTATAATTTTTTCTTAAACTCCAATATCTTCTAACTGCAGCCCTAGCTTTTCCTGTTTTAGCTATGGATGACCAGTACATCGAAGGTGATGGTTTAGAAGAAGTGATAATTTGAACTTCATCACCATTATTTAGGATACTTTGCAAAGGTGACTCTTTACCGTTAATTTTACAGCCAATACATTTGTCACCGATTTCAGTATGAACTGCGTAAGCAAAATCTATTGGGGTAGCATTTGCTGGTAAGCGAATAAGCGCTCCTTTAGGAGTAAAACAAAATACTTGATCTTGAAACAGTTGAAGTTTTGTATACTCAAAAAAATGTTCTGGATTTTCTCCACTTTCTAACATCTCAACTAAATCTTTTAACCAATTATAATCTTTTAGAGTTTTATCACTTACCTTTTCGTTAGTTTTGTAATTCCAATGAGCAGCTACTCCTCTTTCTGCAAACTCATGCATTTCATGAGTTCTAATCTGAATTTCTATTTTTTGTCGTTTGGGTCCAATTACAGATGTGTGAATTGATTTATAACTATTAGATTTTGGAACTGAAATATAATCTTTAAATCTTCCTGGAACCATTGACCATTCAGTATGGAAGACGCCAAGTGTTCGGTAACACAAATCAACATTATCCAAAATAACTCTAAAACCTACAATATCCGTAATTTGTTCTAAGGAAATTCTCTTATTTTGTATTTTTCTCCAAATGGAAAAAGGAGTTTTTTCTCTGCCAGTAACTTTAGCTTTAATACCTTTGTCTTCTAATAATTTTACTATTTTTTTTGAAATTTCAGAAAAAGTTACTCCTAAACTTTCTTTGTTAAGAATTAAGCGGTCTGTAATTAATTTTCTAGCCTCAGGATTTAAAATATTAAATGCTAAATCTTCAAGCTCATCACGAAAATTATGCATTCCCATTCTCTCTGCTAATGGAGAATAAATTTCCATGGTCTCTTTTGCTATTCTTAATTTTTTTTCTGGATCAACAATATTATTAATTGTTCGCATGTTATGTAGTCTGTCTGCTAATTTGACTAATAAAACTCTAATATCTTTTGAGGTTGCTAATATTAGTTTTCTAAAATTTTCAGCAACAGAGTATTCTTTAGACTTATCTTCTAATCTTGAAATTTTTGTAACACCCTCAACAAGATCGGCAATTTCTTTGCCGAATAATTTATTAACTTCAAGGTATGTTGCCTCTGTATCTTCAATCGTGTCATGAAGTAGGGCTGTAGTAATAGTGGCTGTGTCTACTTTTAAGTCACACAAAATAGCAGCAACTGCAATGGGATGAGTTATGTAGGGATCGCCTGATAGTCTCTTTTGATTTCTATGAACATTAAATGCAAAGTTATAAGCTTTTTTAACAACATTTTCGTCAATATAATTGTTATAAATCCTAACTTTATCTAAAAGTTCTTGCTGATTAAGCATGAACAAAAATATATCAAAGTTTTATATAATTGTAATGTTCTTCTTGGACTCTATGTCTAAATTTTCAATCAATTGATCAATTTTTTTTCCTGACAAAGGGCTTTTCCAATTTTTGTCAATTTCTCTAATTGGAAATAAAACAAAACTTCTTTGTTCTAAACGTGGATGAGGAATTTTTAATGAAATATTTTTATTAGAAATATTTATTATTTGCCCATTAAAATCTATAATATCAATATCACATGTTCGTGGAGCGTTAATTAAATCTCGTTTTCGATGAAATTCTTTCTCTACTTTAAAGATGTATTGTATCAGCTCCTCTGCTGAAAATTTTGTCTCAATTGAAATTACACTATTAACAAATTTAGGATCTAATTTATTGGGTACAGCAACACTTTCATAAAAACTAGATTTTTTTAATATTTTAACTTCATCATTGTTAAAAAATTCATAACATTTTAGCAAAGTTTGTTTACTGTCACCAAATTTAGATGGCAGATTTGATCCGAGTGAGAGAAGTATCATAGCTAGCTTTTTCTAAAAACTCTCGATTTTTCTCTTTCCCAATCTCTAGTTTTTTTTGTATGTCGCTTATCATGTTGTTTTTTTCCTTTAGCAATAGCAATTTGTACTTTCGCAATTCCTTTGTGATTAAAATACATTCTGACTGGAACAACCGTTAAGCCTTCTTGATTAATCTTTCCGATTATTTTGTTTATTTGTTTTTTGCTTAATAATAATTTTCTAAGCCTTCTTGGATCATGATTATTATATGAGGATTGATTATATTCAGGAATATAAGAATTTTGTAAAAAAAGTTCCCCACTAATATCAACAGCATAAGATTCTGCGATATTGCCCTTACCTAATCGTAAAGATTTAACTTCAGATCCTAACAAAGCTATTCCAGCCTCAATTAATTCTAAAAGAAAATAATTAAAACTAGCTTTTCTATTGTTTGCAACTACCTGATAATTGCCCTCATCTTTTTTCATTAATTAAATTAATGAAAGTTTTTTTAATAAATTCTTAATTCTAATTTGATTTTTTTTAGCAATAGTTACCATTGGCAAGCGTAGATCTTTTGAACATAACTTTAATAAACTAACAGCAAACTTTACTGGGGCAGGATTTGTTTCCACAAACATCAAATCGTGTAATGGTTTTAACATTTTATTGATTTCTTTAGCTCTTTGAAAAATTAATTTGTCGGCTTTATAATCTAACAAAATTTGCATTTCAGAACAAAGTTTAGGAGCAACATTAGCAGTGACAGATATACAGCCTACTCCCCCTCTTAATTTAAATTCAAATGCATTGGAATCTTCTCCAGTGAATTGAATAAAATCTTTTCCTAATTTTTTTCGTTGTTGAACGACCCTATTTAGATCCCCAGTCGCATCCTTTACTCCGGCAATATTTTTTAATTCAAATAAACGGGACATTGTATCGACGCTCATATCAATTACTGATCGACCTGGAATATTATAAATAAAAATGGGTATACCGCATCGATTATTAATTGCCTTATAATGTTGATATAAACCTTCCTGCGTAGGTTTGTTATAATAAGGTGTTACAATTAATGCTGCACTTGCTCCCGCTTTCTCTGCAAATCTTGTTAGATCAATAGCCTCTTCGGTAGAATTAGATCCCGTTCCAGCCATAATTGGAATTCTATCTTTTGACTCACGAACACAAATTTTAATAATCTCCCTATGTTCGGCATGACTCAATGTTGGAGATTCTCCGGTAGTTCCTCCAGGTACTAATCCATTAGTGCCATTATCAATTTGATGATGAATTAATTTAATAAAAGCATTCTTATCCAATCGATTGTTTTTAAATGGTGTTATTAATGCAGTAAATGATCCTTTAAACATTATATAAATATCTATAAAAATTCGTTTTTATAATACACTATTTCTATAATAATAAAATTAAATGAACTTTAGATTTGTTATAATTATTAATTTATTTTTGCTGGTAGGTTTAACTTTTCAAGCTTATGCAAAAAATATTCCTCCAAAATTAAAACCAGAAAAATTTATAGATAAATCAGTTTCTTCATCAAAAACATCGAAGTTGTTTGATAATATAACAAAGAATAAAAAAACAGATCAAGTAGCTATAACACCTAAAAATGATCTTCCTAAAGATGAGAGATTAAATCAAAAAAAAGAAATTAAAAAAGATATTAAAGAGCCTAAACAAAAACAAACTGTAGAAAAAGAAATTGTAAAATCAAAAGAGATAAAAGAAATTAAAAAAAATGATGAGGCAAAAGAAATTGTTCCAAAAATAAAGCCACAAGATTTTAAAAGTTTTTCTCCTGATCACAAAGGTCCTTTAGAAACAAAAACACTTAATAATAAAGATTTTGAAATTTCAAAAGTTGTCTTTGATTACGTAGACCGTAAGCAATGGAAACTGGCCTTATCAGATGCCCAAAAGATGCAAGACAAAACAATTTATAACCTTGTAAATTGGATGTACTTGATAGATTCACAGAGCGGAGCAAATTTTAATGAGTATTTTATATTCATAAAAAACAATAAAGAGTGGCCAAGAATTAATCGTATAAAATATTTAGCCGAGCATAAAATTAATTTTGATAATAATTCACCCTCTTCAATTATTGAATATTTCAGCAATAACCCCCCTTTAAGTGGTTTTGGAAGATTGCGATTAGCGGAGGCATTTTTAGAAAATAATCAATCTGAAAAAGCTAAAAACTTAGTAAAAGATGGCTTCAAAGATGCCGAATTAAGTAAAAATGATCTAAGATATTTTTCAAAAATTTTTAAAAAATTTTTAACACAGCAAGATTATGTATTAAGAGCAGATTATTTTGCATATGAAGCTAAATATCAAGATTTAAGAGATACAATTGAATACTTAAATGCTGACTATCAAAAACTATATAATGCAAGAGCTGCATTATTTACTAAAAGGTCAGCTGATAATTTAATTGCACAAGTACCCCAATATTTAAAAGAAGATCCAGGTTTAATTTACGATAGAATTAAATGGCGAAGGAAAAAATCAAGATTTGATGAGGCGTTAACACTGATAAATCTAAGTGCTTCAGATTCATTGGAAAGAAATCAATACCTAGCAAAAGAAAGACTATCGATTGCTAGAGATAAAATTCAAGATAAAGAATTTAAAACAGCATATGAAATTCTTAAAGACCATAGATTAAAAGATGGGTCTGATTATGCTGAAATTGAATGGCATCTTGGTTGGTTAGCCTTAAGTTTCATGAATCAACCAGATTTAGCCTTAGGCCATTTTTTAAGAATGAATGCAGCGGTTTCTTATCCAATCTCAAAAGCGCGAGCAGCTTTTTGGATTGGAAAAACTTACAAAAAATTAGGACAAACAAACCAAGCAAATACTTGGTTTAAAACCGGCTCACAATACGGAACAACTTTTTACGGTCAATTGTCCCATAAAGAAATAGATGAAAAGAAATTCTTAATAAATAATAGTTTCAAATTTAGCGAAGAAAAGTATGAAGAATTTAAAAAAAATAATCCGCTTGCTAAATCCGTCGTTATATTAAAGGAGCTTAATAGAACTAAATATACAAAGGATATATTAAGACATCTTGGCGATGTTGATCAGAACAAAACTGCTGAGGAAATCTCAATGGCTGGAGTTTTGGCTCAAGAGATTGAAAGATATGATTTTGCAATTCAGATTGCGAAAAATGCTTCATACAAAAATTTAAATTTTTTAGAAATTAGCTATCCAAGAATTGAAGTTCCGCAACAAATTAAAGATCAAAAAATACTAGATAGCTCTGTAATTTTAGCTTTAATAAGACAAGAAAGTGAGTTTGACACCTCTGCAACTTCTAGAGTTGGTGCAAAGGGTTTAATGCAAATAATGCCAACAACCGCAAGATTACTAAGTAAAGTGACAAATATTGATTTTTCGAGGGAAAAATTAACTAGAGATAAAGATTATAATCTAGCGTTAGGTTCTTATTATATTTCAGATCTAGATGATCTGTTTGGTTCACACTATCTGGCTTTTGCAGCCTACAACGCAGGTCCTAACCGAGTGGAAAAATGGATTAAAACATTTGGAGATCCAAGAAGAAAACAAATTGATGCCATTGATTTTATTGAACTTATACCATTTCACGAGACAAGAAATTATGTACAAAGAGTAAGTGAAAATATTAATGTCTATGAATATTTAAAAGATCCTAACAACGCAACAAATAAAATTGAAAAAATTTTATACCGATAATTAATTATTATTTTTTTTATAAGAATAAGATAAAGCTGCAAAGACTACTGTGTAATTCAAATAAGAAATGAAAAAAGATATAAAATCAAAAAAAGGCTTTATAAATTTATAAAATTCCTGGGAGTTCTCAACAAAATAAATTTGTAATGCAAAAACTAAATAAGTAGGCAAAATAAAAGCCGCCGTGATAATTAAAAATATTAAAAATAATTTTCCTGAATAATTATTAAATTCTTTTCCGTTAAAAATATTAGTCGTTTGATTTAACGATATTTTAGGCAGAACGAGAATTATTTTAAATGTTAAGTAGATCGTTGGAATTAATAATAACACTACAAATCTACTATCAATACCAAAAAATTGACTAATATTATTTACGTCTAAGTAATATTTTAGAAAAACAGGACTTAGTGCAAAAGAAAAAATTAAAGCACTATAAAAAAAATATCTTAAA
>Ga0194123_10001845_pt1 | contig 29895 bp, 28 predicted proteins | sample TA2MahsurfametaG_5_FD_155479 | JGI IMG/M metagenome (GOLD analysis project Ga0194123, IMG submission 155479) | Freshwater microbial communities from Lake Tanganyika, Tanzania - TA2015023 Mahale A surface | ecosystem: Environmental > Aquatic > Freshwater > Lake | place: Tanzania: Lake Tanganyika... | reverse complement strand
CCGAGCATCGCGCGCTGGTCCGTCGGCAACGAAGCCTCGGAAGCCTGGACGGCCTGCGCCATCGGTTGGACCAATGCTTCAGGCAGACCGGCCTCGCGGAGTCCCGCCGGCGACCGCAGTTCTTCGCCGCCGCAGACCACGAACGCCCAACCGTCGGCTGAGCGCTTGAGGAGCGTCCGGCCGCCCCGCCCGTCCTGGAGCCAACCGGCCACCGCATAGTCGCCGGCGAAGGCGACGCACGGGACGGTCAGACGAGACTCCGGTCGGTCGAAGATCCCCAGGAGAAAGGCCCGCACGCCCTGCTCCGCCGACGTCGCCCCGTCGCCCCCGACGCAGGCCGTCAAGGCGAGCGGAAGGAGCAGACGGCAGACTAAGGCGAAGCGACGCATCGGGAGGGATCAGAAGCTGGCGCGAAGGCCGAACTGATAAGAACGCCCCGGCATCGGATAACCAGCCCGGAAGGAGTAATCCTCGTCGAACAGGTTCTCGATGGCGACGAAAGCCTCGCCGCGCTCGCCCAGCAGCGGCACCTTGCGGCCGACGCGGAGATTGGCTACGGTGAAGCCGTCCACCCGCGCGCTGTTGGTCGAACCGTCGCGCCCTTGCTTCAGGACGGTCATGCCCGCCTGCCGCTGCGCGTCGATGCTCACGCTCCAGGCATCCTGCTGCCAGTTGAGGCCCAAGGTCACGCTGTTGGCGGGGGCGTAAGGCAGGTCGTCCTTGGTGGCGCTGAGCGTCGTCAGGCCTGCGAACAGGCTCAGGCCGCCCCCCAGCTGCTGCTGGGCGCTGAGCTCGACGCCTTCGACCTCATAGGAGCCGAGGTTGGCGAACGTGCTGCTCGGGCCGAAGGACATCACATAGCGGTTCGCGACCTTGTCGCGGAAGACCGCGACGTCGAGGGTCGTCGAACGAGTGGGCGTCCAGGTGGCGCCCAGCTCCTTGTGGTCCATCGTCTCAGCCTCCAGACCGCGCCAGCTTGTCCCGAAGAACGGCATGATCGCGGTGAGCACGCCGACTTCGACGCCAGGATAATTGACCCCGCGCGAGACATTGGCCCGGAAAGCCCAGTCCTGCTGATTGGAGACGACCAGGCCGGCGTGCGGGGCCGTCTCGGAAGAGAAGACGCTGTGATCGTAGAAGCGCACGCCGGCCGAGGGCGTGGCCGTCCAACCCCCGGAGAGGGCGATCGCCTGGCTGAGGCCGACGTAGGGCGAAACGAGGGTGAGTTCCTCCGACGTGAAGTTCACGGGAATGAAGGCGTTGACGCCTTGGCCGGACATCCGGTCGACATCGAGGCCGGCCGTGACCAACCCGCCGGACCAGGCCGTGACCTCCTCACGAAGGCGCAGGCCGGACTGCTCGGAGGTGGAAGTAAAGCCGGGGCGTTGCACGGCTTCCGTCTGGTTATCGTAGAACTTGAGCGAGCCGCGCAGCCCTTCGAACGCATGACTGATCGTCACGCCGACCAAGGAGCCCGAGGTGTCGTAACGCTGACCCTGGGTCGCGAGAGCCGGCAGTTCCCCGGGATCCCCGGCGGTGTTGTCGACATGGAGCGCGAGGACGTCGAGCTTCCAATGCGCGTCGAGCAGGTAGCCCACGCGGCCGAGGAAATTCCGCAGACGACCGTCGGCCGAAGGGCGATGACCGTCGGACTCCGCGAAGCCTTGGGCGAAGCTGTAATCGACCGCCCCTTGGCGTCCCGCCAGGTCGAACTGCTCGGTGAAGGTCGAGAAGCTTCCGGCCGTGAGCTGGACACCGCCGCCGACGCCTTCGGCGGCTCCGGCCGTCTTCGGGATCAGGTTGATGGCCCCGAAAGTATTGCCGAACTCGGCCGGTTGCGGGCCTTTGAGTACGTCGATCCGGCTCATGCCGTTGACCGGCAGGAGGTCGAGGAGCGGATGGTTCCAGACGCCCATGTAGAACGGCAGCCCGTCGACGTAGGTCTTGATTTCCGAGCCGGGGCGGCTGCTGCCCATGCCGCGGACGTAGACCGCTCCGCCTTCCTCGCCGCCATAGGAACCGACGGGATTGAAGCGGGAGATCGTCACGCCGGGCGTGCGACGCAGCGCCGACGAGACGTCGAGGGCGTTGAGGTCGCCGATCTGGCGCGCCGAGACCGAGGTGGTGAAGTTGCCGAAACGGTCGACGACGTTACCGTCGATGATCGGCGAGGCCGTCACGACGATCGGAGCGAGCGGCGTCGGCGTCGGAGCGGGAGCCTTCGTCAGCGGATCGGCGGCGAAGGCGGGGACGCCGAGCGTGAGCGCGGCGAGGAGGAAGGAACGAGGAAGGGAAGATTTCATGGGAAGGGAGGAGAGAAAATAAGGGTTAGGGTGCCCCACCCTCCCCCGCGTGGCTGGACGGGTTCGGATGGGACGGAGCGCACGCCCGGATGGGCGCGACTTTGCTATGAAGGTAAGCCACGGCCGGACCTGACGTCCGGTGACCGACTCAGACCGTGGCTTTGGGCGGGGGCACCGGCACTTCGCAGATCATCTCCGGACAGGCGACCGAGACGATGACCTCACGGAAAGATTCCACGCGGTTCAGGTCGCGCGTGGGCAGGCGGACGGACCAGACGGCGCCATCGGGTTTCACCTTGGCCTTGACGGCGTCCTGCTTCGCGAGCGGGGACTGCTCCGAGGCCTGGCGCGCGGCGGCGGCGACCTTACACATCGCGCAAGGGGCGTCTGCCATCGCCTTCGCGACGGCGGCACCGGCATCCATGGTCCGGGCATTGCCCGCGGCCATGTTCGCATAGGCGAAGACCTGCAACAGGTCGGCGGAAAGCCCGGACGCGGCCAGCCAGGCGACCAACGCCGCCCAGGCACCCGCGATTCGGAAGAAATTCCGCACGAGCAAGTCCTAAGGCACGACCAGACCTTGGGGCAAATCAGTTCGCTCCGAGGCCATGGTTGAACACCCTGCTAATAAGCGCAATAAGCCGCTTAGAACCGACCCGTCAGCGCGAGACGGAACTGGCGGGGCTCGACCGGATGGAAGTGGATCCCATCGGCGCCGCCGGTGGCGGAGGACTCGTAAGAATAAGCGATGTCCTGGTCCTGGCGGTCAAGCAGGTTGAGGATGCTGAGGGTGGCCTCCCAGTTGGCGTTGAGCTGGTAGCTGACCGAGGCGTTGAGCATGAGGGTCTGCTCCGAACGGGCCGCGCCCGCGGCGTCGAGGTCACGCGGTCCGAAGTAGCGCAAGCGGAGCGAACCGGACCAGCCGGACTGATCGCGCACGGTCACGCCCGCGGCGACCACGGTGTCGATGGCCCCTTCGACGCTGCGCTGGCCGACGGGGACGTCGCGGTAGAGCGCCTGCGAGGCGGCGACGTCGAGGTCGAACGAGAGCCAGGAGTAAGGCGTCCAGTAGTTGGCCCATTCGACGCCATAGCGGTCGCTGCCGTCGGAAGGCTCGACCGCGCCGGCGTCGCCGATGAAGACGAGTTCGGACTGCGTGCGGAGATACCAGAAAGAGAACGTGCTCTGCAGGTCCTTGATCGCGAGCGTGCGGAGGCCGACCTCCGCGCCGCGGGCGGGCACGAGACCACGCAGCGGGCCGGACGCCAGCGTGGCCCCACGGACGTCGTTGCTATGGAAGCCGTAGCCGGCCTGGACGAAATACTCGGTCTTGTCCCACGGACCCCAGACGAGTGAAAGCTTCGGGCTGAACAGCGCCGTCGAGGCGTTCCCCGAATCGGCGGGAGAGGCGAGCGAGTCGACGTCCGCGAACTGGAGGTCACCGCGGCCGCCGACCACGCTGCGGAACGTCGGGCTCCACTGCACGCGGTGCTCGGCGAAGAGGCCGAGGGTGCCCACGCCGAGCTCGTGCTGCGAAGTCGTGGACAGGCGTACCCGGTCATCGGTGGAAAAGAGGCCGTTCTCGACCCAATCATGGCGGAACTGCACGCCGAAGGACGTCTCGACCGGGCGACGGTCCCATTCCGAGTGGAGGTGGCGGACGTAGCTGAAACCGGCCGCCGTCCGCGCGTCCTGCTGCTCGAACTGGTCGCCGTCGGTCGGGTTATCGAGGGCATAGGTGAAGTTCGAGAAGAGATCCAGCTCGTAGCGGAAGACGTAGGCCTGGAAACGGTCTTCGGAGCCGCCGTGACGGTGACGCCAGTCCGCCGACCAGGAGAGGTAGCGGGAGTCGCCGCCGTTGGTCGGGTCCATGTTGCCCCACCGCGAGAGCGCGCCCGACTCGACGAGCGCGAGCGGAATCTGGTCGCTCGTGCGCCATTCGCCCTGGTAGAAACGCAGCGTCGTGGTGAAACCGTCGTGGCCGTCGCCGCGGGACCAGGACAGCTGCCCGTTGGCGCGGCGGTAGTTGTCGCCCATCAGCCAGGGACCGTCAGAATGCGCGCCTTGCACGGCGTAGAGGAGGTCGCCCGAGCCGGACTTGACGGAGTCGGCGACGAGCAGGCGTCCGTAACCGAAGGATCCTCCTTCCATGAGGAGCAGGCCTTTCGGCAGGGTCTTGAAGGTCTCGAGGTAGGCCGCGCCGGCGGTACCGAAATCGCCCGTCTGGGCGTAGTATGGGCCCTTCTGATAGTTCACCCGCTCGACGAGCTCGGGGATGACGAAGTTCATGTCCGCGTAACCTTGGCCGTGGCCATGCGAAGGCATGTTGAGCGGCACGCCGTCGAGGAACGTCGCGAAGTCGGTGCCGTGGTCCAGATTGAACCCACGCATGAAATACTGGTTGGCCTTACCTCCGCCGGCGTGCTGCGTGATGATCAGGCCGGGCACCGTCTCGAGAATCTCGCCCGGACGGAGGAGCGGACGCTCCCCGAGCTGCACCGCGCCCGTGACGCCGATGGTGGCGGAGTCGGCGACCCCGAGCAGGCTGTCCTGCCGGCCCATGACGACGATCTTGCCGAGGGGCTTCGGCTCGGGGTCCGCCCAAAGGGTCAGGGTAGAGGCGGCGACAAGCAGGGGTAGAAGGCGCATGCGTCAGATGTAGGTTAGACGTGACGGATGACGAGAAAAGAAAAGGCGGCTTCGTCTGCCCGGACGAAGCCGCCGGGCCATGAACCTCAGAAATTCAGTCGCAGGCCGGCCTCGATGCCGCGACCCGGCATCGGGAGCACGTCCTTGATGAACGAGGACGCATTACGGGCTTCGTGGTCGAGGAGGTTGATCACGCGGAGGGTGAACTGTCCGCTCAGCTGATCGAAGGTGAACGAGCGGGTCAGGCTGGCGCCGACCATCGTGAAGCCGGCGGTCCGGGTCTCGTCGGGCGCGGTATGGTTCTGCGCGAAGTGGTAGGTCGCGTCGAGGCGCCAGGTCCAACCCGACTCAAGGCCGTGCAAGGCCGCGCCGATCCGGCCGGGCGAGATCCGCGGCAAAGCCTCGGAAGTGTCACGGTTCGAAGCGCGGACGAAGTCGCCGAACCACTCCAGTCCGAACTTGGAGTCCGGGGTATCGACGAACTGGAAGTTCACCTTCACTTCCGAACCGAAGAAATCCGCCGGGACGGAGGTGAAATCGTAGCGGGCGAGCTCGTCGGCGCCGCCGCTCGAGTGATCTGGTCCGCCGACACCAGTCAGGTCCGGGCCGTAGCCATTGCGCTGCAGGGCGATGAAGGAGGAGAAGCGGTTATAGTAGACCGAGAAGCTGCCCGAGACCGCGCCCCGGACCTTGGCGAGTTCCCACTCGAGGCCGAAGCCCTGCTCCTTGCCGAGGTCGCGGTTGCCGACCTCATAGACGTCGGTCGCCACGTGCGGGCCATCGGCGTAGAGTTCCTGGAAATTAGGCGCGCGCTCGGTGCGGGTGAGGTTGATCGTCGAAGTCCAGGAAGGGTTCAGGTCCTTGGCCCAGGCGAAGGCGAAGCTCGCGGGCGTGAACGAAGCCGAGTCGGCCCCGGGGTTGGACGCGACCCCCTCGTGCGTCCAGGCGGACGCATCGACCTGCGCGTGCTCGACACGGAAGCCGTAGCGCAGGCGCTGGTCGGGGGCGAGGGTCTGGACGAACGAGCCGAAGGTCGCCAAGGCGGAGTTACGGGTGTCGGGCAGGAACGCTTCGTCGCCGATCACGCCGAAGTCGAAACGGCTGGTCTGCAGGCCGACCGTGCCTTCGACCGCGCCTAGCTTCACGAGCTCGACATCGAGACGACCGTCCCAGCCTTGATTAGTGAACGTGCTGCCCGGCGCGCCCGCTTCGAATTCCGTGTGCGCATAGTCGGCCACGCCGACGCGATAGGCGAAGGAACGGACCACGGCGCCGGCCACTTCGGCCTTGCCCGCGAGATCCCAGCGGCGCTGCTCCAGCCCGATGGAGATATCCTGCTCGGCGACGCCATAGGTGGAATCCAGACCGGAGTAGGAAAGCCCGACGTAACCATTGGCGGTGAGATACGAGACCCCGACGCCGGCGCCGCGGTTATCCGCCGACGTATCGGCGATGCGGCCCACCGGCGTGCGGAGGTCGTCCGTCGACTTGTCGAAGCCGTCGACGTGATAGGAGAACGAGCCGGCCGAACCTTCGGCGAGCACGCCCACGGAGCGGAGGCCGTCGACGGAACCGAGGCGGCCGGTGACCGACTGGCGCTGGGCGAGGCGCTGGTCCGGGATGCGCGCGTCCACGAGGTTGATGACGCCGCCGAGGATGCTGGTGCTGTAAAGCAGGGCCGCCGGACCGCGGAGGACCTGGGCTTCGCGGATGGCGAGGGGGTCGACGCTCACCGCGTGGTCCGGGCTCGAGGACGAGGCGTCGAGGCTGTTGACGCCGTTCTGGGTGATCTTGAGGCGGTCGCCGTCGAGGCCGCGGATGACCGGGCGGCCGGAGTTAGGACCGAAGTAGCTCGAAGCCACGCCCGGGAGCTCGGCGAGCAGGTCACCGATGTTCGACTGCGCCAGCCGGTCGAGATCCGCGCTGGCGAGGATGAGGGTCGGCGAGACGGCCGTGACCGGGCCGCCGATCGCCGTGCCTTTGACCACGACGGTCTTCAGCTTCTCGGGGGCGGCGGGCTTGTCCTGGGCGGCCAGGGCGAGCGTCGAGGCCGCGAGCATGAACATGGGACGAAGGACAGGGAACAGGCGGTTATTCATAGGAATGTCAGATGCAATACTCTTGCATTAAGCCGAATCAAGCGGAAATCCTCGGATTGCAGTCGCGTCAGAAATGCACGGACTGAAGGCACCCCCATGAGTCAGACCTCCCCCACCCCTGACGCCATCCACTCGGATGCCTTCCTGGCGCGCCTGATGCGCGGCCAGCTCAAGCTCTCGATCGCCTGCGCCCTCTGCTTCGTCGTGGCGCTCGTCGCCCTGCCCTTGCTCAACTACTACCAGCCGACGTTCATGGCCCAGCGCGTCGCCGGGTTCACCCTCACCTGGCTGATCCTCGGCGTCCTCTTCTTCCCCTTCGTGTGGATCATCTCCTACGTCTTCATCCAGCGCTCGATCGCGCTCGAGGACGCCGAAGCCAAGGCCGCGAAGGACGGCCTGTCCAAGTAACATGAACGCCTTCCTCGCCGCCGTGGGCGTCGATCCCTGGATCGCGTTCTTCTCGCTCGTCACCGTCGTCGTCACCGTCGGCATGGGCTTCTGGACCGCCGGCAAGTCCAAGAGCGCCGGCGACTTCTTCGTCGCGGGCCGCTCGGTCTCCGTCGGCTGGAACGCCTCCGCCATCTCGGGCGAATACCTCTCCGCCGCCTCGTTCATGGGCGTCGCCGGCATGGTCATGGCCACGGGCTACGACGCGCTCTGGTATCCCGTCTGCTACGCGTGCGGCTACCTGTTCCTCCTGCTCTTCATCGCGGGGCCGCTGCGGCGCTTCGGCGCCTACACCATCCCGGACTTCGCCGAAGGCCGGTACGACTCGCCGCTCTTCCGCAAGATCGCCGTCTGCTTCGTGCTCTTCATCGGCTTCTTCTACACCATGCCGCAGATGAAGGGCGCCGGCACCACGCTCGCCTACATCTTCCCCGGCCTGCCCTACTGGGCCGGCGTCGTGGTCGTCGGCGCGGTCATCACCCTCAACGTCTCGCTCGGCGGCATGAAGGGCATCACCCTCGTGCAGGCCTTCCAGTACTGGCTCAAGGTCTTCGCCATCACCCTGCCGATCTTCGTGCTCGCCGCGGTCGTCGGCCAGTATCAGCAGCACCTCGCCGTCAACAAGACCGCCCAGGAGTCCGCGGCGGCGGCGGCGCCCGGCATCGAGCGCAAGGCGCTCCCGGCCAAGGCCCCGAAGGACGAGGCCTGGATCGCGCCGTTCGGGAAGCTCACCACCAAGGCCGTCGACGCCTCCATCGCCGCCGCCCCGACCCCCGAGGCCAGGGCCGCGCTCGAGGCGGACAAGCAGCCCTACTCGCTGCTCTACACCTACTCGCTGATCATCGCGCTCGTCTGCGGCACCGCCGGCCTGCCGCACATCCTCGTCCGTTTCTACACGAACCCCGACGGCGTCGCGGCGAAGCGCACCACGATGTGGGTGATGATCCTCATCGGCGTGTTCTACGTCTTCCCGCCCGTCTACGGCGTGATCGGCCGCTCGCTCACGCCGGAGCTCTACGACGCCGTCGGCGCCAAGGGCACGGACAAGGTCGTGCTCGAACTGCCCACGCTGCTCGCCGGCCGCGACCATCCGCTGCTCGGCTCCGTCCTCTCGGGCATCACCTGCGCCGGCGCCTTCGCCGCGTTCATGTCGACCTTCTCCGGCCTGCTCGTCTCGATGTCGAGCGCCCTGGCGCACGACATCTACGGCCGCATCCTGCGGCCGGCCTCCTCGCCGGAACAGCGCCTGAAGGCCTTCAAGTGGTCGGCGCTCATCGTGGGCCTCGTCGCCGTCGGCCTCGGCTCGCAGGTCGAGGCGCTCGAGATCAACTTCATGGTCGGCCAGGCCTTCGCCATCGCGGCGGCGAGCTACTTCCCGCTGCTCTTCATGAGCGTCTGGTGGCGCGGCATGACCATGCGCGGCGCGGCCACCGGCATGCTCGTGGGCGGACTCAGCGCGCTCGCCTCCATCACCCTGACGTCGGTCTCCGACGTCGCGGCCGCCAAGGCGAAGAAGCTGACGGACGCCGCCGAGCTCGCCGCCTACTGGGCCGAACACCCGCTGGCCAAAGGCATCGCCGACTACTGGGTCGCGCACCCGCTCGCGCGCATCCTCTGCGAACAGCCGGCCATCTGGGCCGTGCCGCTCGCCATCCTCCTGATGATCGTTGTCTCCAAGGCCACCGCCGCGACGATCCCGGCCGACGTCCGCATGAAGATGCTCGTCCTGCACGCGCCCGAAGCCCTGGGCCTGAAGCAGGAATACATCAAGGAGCACGAAGGTCTCGGCGGCCACTGAGCCCGGCGCCCGGGGCGGATTATTCCGCCTCCGGGAAACTTGAAACTTGGAAGTCAGGCAGGGGGCGTCTTTGCTGGGCGGGTGCCGACCGAACTCACCGAAGACGACTCCCGCGCCTATGGCGTCGTCCAGGCTTTCTCGCTCCTCCTGTCCGCCGGGGCCCTCTACGCGGCGATCCTGATGTCCTACAAGGGCGGGCAGGTCTTCCTCGGTCACGTCGCCGACCCTTACGACCGCGTCGTCTGGGTGGGCGTCGGCATCGGCATCCCCACCGCCCTCTGCGGAGCGGTCATCGCCTACCTGGCCGGCATGGACCGTCCTTGGGGCGTGCTCCGCGGCGCCGCCGCCGCCCTGCTCGTCGGCAACCTCGCCGTGCCCGGCGCCTGGGGGGTCCTCTGGCTGCTCCGGCACGGCTACGTCCGCTTCTGAAATGTCCGGCCCCATCGTCATCGTCACCCGCGGCAGTCCGCTGGCCCTCCAGCAGACCCACGACGCCGCCGCCCGCCTGCGGGCGGCCCTCGGCCGGCCCACGGAGATCCGCATCCTGACCACCACCGGCGACCGGCAGGCGAGCTGGTCGCTCGAGAAGCAGGGCGGCAAGGGACTCTTCACCGCCGAGCTCGAGCAGGCGCTGCTGCGCGGCGAGGCCGACCTCGCGATCCACAGTTCCAAGGACCTGCCGACCGAGATGCCGGCCGGCCTCGCCATCGCCGTCTGCCTGCCGCGCCAGGACGCGCGCGACGTGCTCGTGCGCCGCGCCGACATCGCCCATCCGAAACTGATCGCCACCGGCAGCCCGCGCCGGCGCGCGCAGGGCGCCCTCGCCTTCCCCCAGGCGCAGTGGACCGAACTCCGCGGCAACGTCGACACGCGCCTGAAGAAACTCGCCCACGGCGACGCCGACGCGTCGTACCTCGCCGCCTCCGGCCTCAACCGCCTGGGCATCAAGGAATGGCCCGGCCTGACCCTCGAACCCGTCGCGCTCGCGGACATGGTGCCCGCCGCCGGCCAGGGCGCCGTCGCCATCCAGTCCCGCGCCGCCGAGGTCGCGCTTTACGCCGCGGCCGGCTGCGCCGCGACGACCTACTCCGTGACCGTCGAGCGGCTGTTCCTCGCCAAGCTCGGCGAAGGCTGCCACACCGCGTTCGCCTGCCACCACGCGGCGGGCCGCGTGCATCTCTTCCGCGCCGACTTCGGCCGGCGCGACTTCGCCTTCCCCGTCACCGACCTCGCCGCGGCCTCCGCCCTGGCCGACGACATCCTCCGCCAGATCCTGCCCCGCTGAACATGAGCAAACTCCCCCTCCGCGACCGCCTCGTGGTCCTCACCCGTCCGGAAGGACGCGGCGCCGACTGGAAGGAAGCCCTCGTCGAGGCCGGCGCGGCCGTCGCCGAGCTGCCGCTGCTCGAGATCCGGTTCGAGCCCGACGATACGGCGCTGGACGAGGTCTTCGAAGGCATGGGCGAGTACGACTGGATCGTCTTCACCAGCGCCAACGGCGTGCGCGGCTTCTTCGACCGGTTCTTCGAACGCTTCACCGACATCCGTTCCGTCGGCGGGGTGCGCTTCGCGTGCCTCGGTCCGGCGACCGAGAAGGCGCTGCGCCAATACCACCTGGACAGCGACCTCACCGCCACGCAGAACGACGCCCTTTCGCTGGGCCGCGAGCTTATGGCCAAGCACGACGTCGAGAACCAGAAGGTCCTCGTCGTCACCGGCAACCTCAACACCCCCGAGCTGCCGCGCCTGCTCGCCGAGGGCGCCATGGCGATCGTCGACGTGCTCAAGGTCTACGCCACGGGCGAGAAATCCGTGGCCGAGGCGCCCGAGGCCGCCGAGTTCCGCCGCCGCGGCGCCGACGCCATCGTGTTCGCCAGTCCTTCCGCCGTGGAATCCTTCCTGCACCAGGCCGCCTCGCTGCGCCCCGACCCGGGCGCGCGCCAACCCAAGGCCGTGGCCATCGGCGCCACGACCGCCGACGCGCTCCGCAAGGCCGGCATCCCGCTGGCCGGCACCGCCGCCGCCCCGACCGCCAAGGCCATCCGCGACGCCGTGGTCGCCGCGCTCGCATGATCGGCCAGGCGCGCATCAAGGTCTGCGGGATCACCCGCGCCGCCGACGCCGCCACCGCGCTCGCCCAGGGCGCCGACTACCTCGGCGTGAACTGCTGGCCGGGCTCGCCCCGGTGCGTACCCGCCGGCGCCCGCGCCCAGCTGCTCCGCGAGATTCCGGCCGCCCGACGCGTCGCCGTGACGGTGAATCCCTCCGTGACCGAGGCGAAGGCCTTGCTGGCCGAAGGCTTCGCGATCGTGCAGGCCCATTTCGACCCGACCAAGGCGGACTGCGACCTCCGGGCCCTCTCCGCCGCGGTGAGCCCGGCCCGTCTGTGGCTCGCCCCCAAGCTCGCCGACGGCGCCGAATGGCCTGCCGAACTGATCCCGCTGGCCGCGGGGTTCGTCCACGACGCCCACGCCAAGGACGCCTTCGGGGGCACCGGCAAGACCTCCGACTGGAGACGCTTCGCGCAATTGCGACAGCGCTACCCGGATTCCCAGTGGCTGCTGGCCGGCGGACTGGGCCCCGACAATATCGTGGCCGCGGCGGCCTCCGGAGCGGACTTTTTTGACCTGAATAGCGGCATCGAACTGGCCCCTGGGCTGAAATCTGCCGAAAAACTGTCGGCGGTCGCCGACGCCCTGCTCAAAAACGCTCAATCGTAAGCCCTACCCCTTCTTGCCGAGACTTGGCACGGGGGGTGCATAAGTGGACTTGCTCAACCGAACGCCTAACCCAACCTAACACACCACCATGAAGCTCGTCGTCGCCATCATCAAACCGTTCAAACTCGAAGAAGTGAAGGACGCCCTCGCCGAGATCGGCATCGAGGGCATGACCGTCACCGAAGTCAAGGGCTTCGGCCGCCAGAAGGGTCACACCGAGATCTACCGTGGTTCGGAGTACACCGTCGACTTCCTCCCTAAGGTGAAGATCGAGGCCGCCGTGGCCGACGAACAGGTCGAGAAGGCCATCGCCACCATCTCCAAGGCCGCCCAGACCGGCAAGATCGGCGACGGCAAGATCTTCGTCCTCGGCCTCACCGACGTCATCCGCATCCGCACGGGCGAGCGCGGTCCGGCGGCCATCTGAGCCTCGGTCACAACCAAGCAAAAGGGCGTCCTCCGGGACGCCCTTTTTTGTCGGCTCACTTCGGCGCGGAAGCCTTGGCGGCGGCGATCTCGGCCTTGTTCTTCGCGAGCATGCCGGGCGAGTTCCACTTGATCACGTGATAAGTCGCCGGGACTTCGCCGGCGTTGCGGATCGCATGGTCGATGTTCGCGGCCTGGAAGATGACCGAGCCAGGACCGAGCTTCACCCAATCGCCCGCGACGAGCGCCTCGACCTTGCCCTCCTTGACGATGAGGAGCTCCTCGTCGGGATGCCGGTGGGGCGGGTGGGCCGACTGGCCAGGGTTCAAGGTCGTGATATGGCATTCCAGTTCGTCAAGCGTCGCGGTCGGCGCCTGGCAGACCTTGCGGTAGGCTCCGACCTTGCTGGGCTTGATCGGCAGCTGCTCCCAGTCGAAGGCCATCGAACCCATCTCCGGCTTGGATCCCGGGACGTCGGCGGCGAGCGGGGCGTGGCCGATGAAGCCGGTGAGGCCGAGGCAGACGGAAGCGGTCAGGACGGCGACGGCGAGGTCGCGGCGGGTCGGGGTGATCATGGGCCCTTTCTAGGAAACCCGCGCGGGTGAGTAAAGAGCCCATCCAGACGCCTTGCCCTCGGGCCGACCCCGGGCCTAATCTCCGGCATGCTTCGCCCCGCGCAACGATGGACGGCCGCCCTTCTCGCCCTGGCGACCTCGCTCGTCGGCTGCGGCGACGGCCGCACCACCGCCGAGAAGAAAGCCGCCGAGGGTTACCTGATCATCAACAACATGGCCGAGCCCTCGGGACTCGACCCCCAGACGGTCACCGGACTCAGCGAAAGCCATATCGTCGCCGCCCTCTTCGAAGGCCTGGTCAATTACGACCCTGAGGACCTGCACCCCGTGCCCGGCATCGCCGAGAGCTGGTCGATGTCGTCGGACGGCAAGACCTGGACCTTCCGCCTGCGCGCGGCGGCCCGCTGGTCCAACGGCGATCCCATCACCGCGGCGGACTTCCTCTTCAGCTACGAACGCATGCTCCGGCCGAGTTTCGGCGCGGAATACGGCTCGATGCTGCACGGCGTACGCGGGGCCAAGGACTTCCAGGCCGGGAAGACGAAGGATTTCCGGACCGTGGGCTTCCGGGCGCCGGACGCGCGCACGCTGGTCATCGAACTCGAGCACCCGATCCCTTATTTCCTGCAGCTGCTCTGCCACCACAGCTGGATCCCGGTGCACCCGCCGACGATCCTCAGGTTCGGCGCCATCGACGCCCTTAACACGCCGTGGACGCGGCCCGGCGCGATGGTCAGCAGCGGCGCCTTCACCCTCGAGACCTGGGAGGTCGCCCGGCGCGTGGTGATCCGCAAGAACCCGCTTTATTGGAACGCCAAGGAAGTCTCGCTCGACGCCGTGGAATTCCGCGCTATCGCCGACCTCTTCGCCGAAGAGCGCGCGTTCCGCGGCGGCGAACTGCACGTCACCGGCGCCGTGCCGCCCTACAAGGTGGCGAAGCTCCGCGCGGACAAGGCCCCGCAGCTGCGCATCGACCCCTTCCTCGCCACCGCCTTCGTCTGGGTCAACTGCGACATCCAAGGCGCCAAGCCCGCGGACCTCGCCGCGCGCAAGGCGCTGAGCGACCCGCGCGTCCGCCGCGCGCTCGGCATGGCCATCGACCGGAACCTGATCGCCGAGAAGGTCCTGCGGGCGGGCGAGAAGCCCGCGTTGCACTTCACCCCGCCCGGCACCGGCGGCTTCCAGGCGGCCGCGCGCTGGAAGCAGGACGCGGCCGAAGCGCGCCGGCTCCTGGCCGAGGCCGGTTACCCCGGGGGCAAAGGCCTCCCGAAGTTCGATTACCTCTACGCGACCTCCGAGGGCCAGCAGATGGCCGCGCAGGCCTACCAGGAGATGTGGCGCCGCGAGCTCGGCGTCGAGGTCGAGCTCCGCAACCTGGAGTGGAAGGTCTACCTGACCGCCATGCGCAAGGGCGAATTCCACCTGTGTCGCGGCGCGTGGGTCGGCGACTACAACGACCCGAACACCTTCCTCGAGATGCTCGTCACCGGCAACGAGCTCAACAACAGCAACTGGAGCGACGCCGAATACGACCGGCTGCTCGGGCTCGCCGCGCGGGAGACCGACGCCGCCAAGCGCTTCGGCTACTTCCAGCTCGCCGAGGCCCGGCTGGTCGAACAGGCCCCCGTGCTGCCCGTCGTCTTCAACACGAACAAATACCTGATGCGCCCCGAAGTCCGCGGCTGGCATCCGACCCTGCTGGACCAGCACCCGCTCTCCGCCGTCCGGCTCGAACCGGCCCCGGCGAAAGGGGATTGAAGCGGCCCGGCCCCGGCTTATCTTCCCGTCATCGCCATGCGCTCCCTCGCCCTCGCCCTGCTCGCCGCCTTCGTCACCCTGACCGCCGTCGGCCAGACCGACCCGCAGCGTCCCGCCCCGCAGGACAAGGCCTTCGCCAAGCTGCGCGGCATCACGCAGTTCTACATCGACGTCAGCACTTCCGAGAACCGCACGGAAGACGCCGACCTGCGCGGCGAGATCCGCGACGGCATGGAGCTCGAACTCCGCCGCGCCAACCTCACCGCGAAGCCCGTCGAAGGCCTGAGCCCCGAAGCCGCCACGCCCCTGCTCCTCATCGACGTGCGCATCGACCGCGGGCTCGGCCGCTACTCCGCCGACGTGACCCTCTCCGTGCGCGACAACGCCACGATCTCCCGCAACAAGGAGACCGTCCTCGCCCAGTCCTACAGCGAGACCCGCCGCGCCCTGGGCACGTCGGACACCGCCCTCAACCGCGAGATCAAGGCGCGCAGCCGCGAGCTCGTGCTGGAGATCATCGACGGCATGAAGCGCCTCAAGTAAGCGGCCGACCTTGGAGCTGCTGAGGAAGATGCGCGGCGACGGGGCGGCGACGCCGCCGCGGCCCCCGTTCCGGGAGACCGCCGCCGTGGCGCTCGTCGTGGTCGCGCTCATCGGCGGGCTCACCTGGCTGACCATGACCCTCGAGGTCGCCCTGCTGCTCGGGACGTTCGCCGCGAGTTCCTTGCTCGTGTTCGGCTTCCCGGACGCCCCCCTCAGCCAGCCGCGCAGCGTGCTCCTCGGCCACCTCATCGGCAGCGCCTGCGGGCTGGGGGCCGCGCATTTCCTGCCCTTCTGGTGGGGGCCGGCCGTGGCCGTCGGCGCCGCCGTCGCGCTGATGAAGGTCGCCCGCGCGGTGCACCCGCCGGCGTGTTCCAATCCGCTGATCCTCTGCGCGCTCCCGTCGGCGTCGTGGACCTTCCTGTTCTGCCCCACCCTGACGGGCGCCGGCCTGATCGTCCTGGGCGCCCTCTGCTATCACAACTTGCGCCGCGACGTCCGCTGGCCCAAGTATTGGTTCTGAACTTATGTCCTCCGTCGAAGCCCGCCTCGCCGAACTCGGCGTCACCCTGCCCACGCCGCCCGCGGCGGCCGGCGCCTACGTCCCCGCCGTCCGCACGGGCGACCTGCTCTACCTCGCCGGCACCCTGCCGACGAAGGACGGCAAGGTCGCCTCGCTCGGCAAGGTCGGCCGCGAGGTCGACCTCGCCCAGGCCGCCGAAGCCGCGCGCCTCTGCGTGCTCAACGCCCTCGCCAACGCCAAGGCCGCCCTCGGTTCCTTGGACCGCGTCACGCGCGTCGTGATGGTCAACGGCTTCGTCAACGGCGTCGACGGCTTCGGCGACAGCCCCAAGGTGCTCAACGGCGCCTCCGAGTTCCTCCTCCAGGTCTTCGGCGACGCCGGCAAGCACGCCCGCGCCGCGGTCTCGGTCAACGGCCTGCCCCTCGGCGTCTCCGTCGAGGTCCAGCTCGTCCTCGAGGTGCGCGACTGAGCGCGCTCAGCCTTCGGACAGGCTGACGCGGGTGAAGTCGATCTTGAACGACTTGCCCTTCGGCGGCTTGCCGCAGTTGCCGATCTGCGCGCACGCGCGCTTGACGAGTTCGGCCATGCGGGCGTCGCGGGGCGCGTTGACCCAGCCCGCGAAAGTGACGAAGCCCGCCGCGTCGACGTTGACCGTCACGCCGCAGGTGCCGCCCGTGGCCACGGATTCGCCCTCGGCGGCGACGATCTCCCGCCACGCCGTGAGCAGCCGGGCCTGGACCTCGCCCGCGTAGAGCGCGAGTTCCGAAGCCGAGCCGCCTTCGCCGCCGTTGTCGCCGGCGCCGTAGCTCCGGCCCTTCTTCACCGAGACGCCGCCGATGCCGCCCGACTTCGCGGAAGCGCCGGGCCGGCCGGACTTGCCGCCCTGGCTCTTGTTGAACTCCTCGAGCGTCATGCGGCCGGACTTGCTGGGGGCGCCGTTCTTCACGACCGCCTTGGCCGAGGTCTTCGGGCTCGCCGAAGAAGTCGCCGACTCCTCGGCCTGCTCGCGCTCGCGGAGGATCTTGTCGACGTTGAGCTTGGGGATCTTGATCCGGGCGAGGCCTTGGTTGGCGCCGGTCTCGGCGCCCTGGGCCACGCCGGGAGCCTTGCCGACCTCCCCCGGACGCTTGCCCGGGATGCCGGCGAGGTCGATGAGCAGCGGGTCGGCCGGATCGACGTTCTCGCCGTCCTGCCGCGCGGCGTACCAGGAGAAGCCGATGACCGCGCCGAACAGGCCGAGGTGCACCACCACGGAACCGATCCAACCTCTGCCCTCGGCGGCCATGCTCAGCGCGTCTCGGTGTCGAGCGCCGCCTTCGTCAGGCCCTTGGCCTTGGCGAGGGAGAGCACGTCGATGATCTTCTGGTAGGACAACGCGCCGTCGCCGCGGATACGGACGATCGGCTGCTCGGCCTCGGGCAGGGCCGCGAGAGCCGCGAACTCGGCTTCGAGCTGGGCCGTCGTGACGGCCCGGGCGCCGAGGGAGAGCCCGCCGTTGCGGTCGATGCTGACGATGCGATGCTGGGCCTTCGTGTCGGGCGCCTTGCCGGCGCCTTTGTCGGCCTTGGGCAGGTTGACGGCGGTGGTCTGCTCGAGCACCGGCGTGGCGATCATGAAGATGATCAGCAGCACGAAGCAGAGGTCGAGCATCGGCGTGACGTTCAGCTCGTTCAGCACGTGCAGCCGGTTGGGCTTGGAGAAGGAGCGGGCCATCGGGACTTACTGGGCGTCCTCCCAGCCGGGCAGCGAAGCGGGCGGAGCCTCGGCGGGCGGGGTGACGGCGGCCGCGGGAGCAGGCTGGGCCGCCTGGGCGGCCCGCTGCAGGCGTTCGCGTTCCTGCGCGGCCTCGTAGTTGCGGCGGGCTTCGCCTTCGAGCTCGAGCTCCACGCGGTCGGCGAGCGAGCTCGCGAAGTTCTCGAGCTCGGTCGTCATGATCTTCACCTGGGTGAGCAGGTAGTTGTAGCCGAAGGTGGCGGGGATGGCGACGAGCAGGCCGAGCGTGGTCGTGACGAGCGCGCCGGACACCCCGGGCGCGAGCTGCGCGATGCTGGCCTTCTCGGTCAGCGCGCCGAAGGTGACCATGACGCCCCAGACCGTGCCGAGCAGGCCGAGGAACGGGCCGCCGGAGACGAGCGAGCTGAGGAGCACCATCTTGTCCTCGTACTTCACCATCGTGCGGGCGACGCCGCGCTGCACGGCGTTCTCGACGTGCCCCATGCACAGCGTGACGTCGGCCGGGCGGACGAGCCGTCCTTTGTGCCGCTGCACGGCGGAGACCGCCTCGGCGACGAGGAATTCGTACGGCCCGAGGTTGGAGCCGCGCGGGAAATTGAGGGCGACGACGGCGGGCTCGTCGCGGAGGCGACGTTCGAACGCGTGGTTGCGGCGACGGAGCTCGTGGACGTCGGACCACTTCTGGATCATCGCGCCCCACCCGATGAAGGAGCAGATGAGGAGCACGACGGCGACGGCCATGCCGGCCGCGTCCATCTGCTTGAAATACCAGAGGGCGCCCTTTTCGGCTTCGGCCAGCACCAGCATGAGGACAGGAGAAAGCATCGGTTTCCTAGGCAATCCGCCGCGAGCAGGGCTTCAACCTGAAAAGGTACGTCCGGACGCTTGAACCGCCGGCCGATCTTCCGCATGGTGAGGGCTGCGTGATCCCTCGTCCGCCCACCTGCCAAGGCTGCGTCCAGCAAGCCGTCGTCTACTTCACCCTCGTCGCCGGGGGCAAGGCGGAGACCTATGCCTGCTGCCAAGGGTGCCCGTCCCTGCGCGCGGACTCCCTCCTGCCCTCCCTAGCGCTGGGCCTGAAGCTGACCGTCCCGACCCCGGTCGGCCGCGGCAAGTGCCCCGCCTGCGGCTTCCGCTGGTCCGACTACGAACGCATCCACCGGCTGGGCTGCGCCACCTGCTACGAAGCCCACGCGCCCTTGGCGCTGGCGACCATCGCGCGCATCCAGCCCGGTCTGGAGCACCAAGGCCGCCGCCCCCAGGACAGCCAGGCGGACCGCCTCGCCAAGCTGGCGAAAGCCCGCGCCGACCTCCAGGCCGCCCTGCGGGTCGAAGACTACGAGGCCGCGGCCGTCCTCCGGGACCTGATCGCCGAGCTCGAGAACGGCCCGACGGAGACCCGCCCCTGACTTCCCGGATGAGACCCACCGCCCTGCTGACCAACGACGACGGCATCAACGCCGCGTTCCTCCATGCCTTGGTGGCCGCCTGCGTCGCCGAAGGCTTCCGGGTCGTCGTCGCCGCCCCCGCCGGGGAACGGAGCTGGATCGGCCGGGCCTTCAGCCGTCACCGGGAGGTCACCTTGGCCGAGTACCCCGGACTGGGCGAACAAGCCTGGTCCATCGACGGGACGCCCTCCGATTGCGTCAACATCGCCCTCGGGCACCTGCTCCCGACCCGGCCCGACGTCGTCCTCTCCGGCATCAACATCGGCTTCAACGCCACCATGCCGCTCTGCCTCAGCTCAGGGACCTTGGCCGGCGCGACCGAAGGCGCGGCCTGGGGCCTGCCCGCGGTCGCCTGCTCCCTCGACCTCGAACAATCGCTGTTCGAGCAGGTCCACCGGAATTCCTCGGTCTGCCCGCCCGCCCTCCGCCCGCACCTCGAGACCGCCTGCCGCCACGCCGCCCGGTTCGCCCGCGGGCTCGTCGGCCGCCCCGTCTCCGGCCTGCATGTCCACAGCCTCAACTATCCGGCCGGCGTCACCGCCGGCACCGCCATGGAACGGAGCACCCCGGCGCTGGTCCGGCACGGCTCGCTCTTCAAGCGCTCGGCCCTCGGCTTCGCCTTCGCTTGGAACGACGGCGAGGACCATTCCGTCGAACGACAGACCGACGTCGCCGTGCTCGAGCGAGGCCTGATCAGTCACACCGTCTTCGACTTCGGCGGCACCGCGCCGCTCTGAGGCCGCTCAGTGGGAGTGACCGTGATCGTGGCCGTGGCCATGATCATGGTCGTGGTCGTGATGCCCTTCGCCGGCGAAGAAGGCCGGGAGCAGGAGCACCAGGCCGGCGACGAAGGCCGGAGCCCAGGCGTTGCGCAGGTCATGCGCGGCGAGGAAAGGATAGAAGGCCACGTAGCCGGACAGAGCCCAGGCGCCGAGGTGGTTGGGGAAGATCCAGAGCCCTTTGAGCCCGCCGTCATTGGCGCGGCGCTGGACGTAGACCGACAGGAAACCGGCGAGGAAGACGGCGGAAAGGATCAGCAGGAAGACGGCGAAGGGCGCCCAGCCTTCCACCGCGTGGTGATGGATCTCCTCGGCCTTCTTCTTGAAGTCGGCGGCGACGGCGGCCTCCGCCTGGGCCTTGGCGGCCGCGGCGTCGAAAGCCTTGCCCTTGGAGGCGGTCTTGGCCTTGGCGACGGCCTTCTCGACGAGCTCGGCCTTGACGACGGCTTCCTGATGGTGGGCCTCCGACTCCGGCAGCACATGGGTCATGTAGTGGAAGCAGCCGACGGAGACGCCGTAGAAGACGGCTCCGAGGAAGACGGTGTTGATGGCCAGGCCGAGGCGGCCGAGGGGCTTGGTAAGGTCCAGCGAGAAGCTCATGGTGCGAAGCGGCAACCTAGGTCCGCCGCCCCACCCTTCAATTCCAAACTTGGAAACCGTCCGCCGACCCGCCTGATTGGGGTCAGCCATGGCCCGCCCCCTCCCCGAAACCGTCCTTTTCGACCTCGACGGCACGCTGGTCGACAACTTCGAGGCCATCCACCGCTGTTACGACGACGTCATGGGCATGATGGGCCTGCCCGGCGTCACCTTGGAGCAGATCCGCCGCGCGGTCGGCGGCTCCGTCAACGTCACGGTCGTCAAGCTCGCCGGCGAAGCCAACGCGCCCACCGCCACCCGCCTCTTCCGCGAACACTTCCCTTCGGTGATGTACCACGGCCTGCGCGCCTATCCCGGCTGCCGCGAGATCCTCGTCGGCCTGCGCGCCAAAGGCGTCCGCGTCGCGGTGTATACCAACAAGGACGACGCCAACTCCAGGAAGATCATGGAGCACCTCGGCCTGGACGACGTCGTCGACGCCGTCTTCGGCACGAACGTCCACCCCTGGCGCAAGCCGCAGGCCGAGTTCACCCACTTCGTGCTCTCGACGCTCAAGGCCGACGCCGGCCGGACGGTCATGGTCGGCGATTCGCCCTTCGACATCGCCACGGCCCGCAACGGCCGGCTGGCCGCCATCCATTGCGTGACGACCGGCAGCCACACGGCCGAGGAACTGGCCCCCTACGCCCCGGACACCGTCCACGCCGGCCTGCCCACGCTGGGCCGGGAGGTCTTCGGCCTGGGTTGATTTTCGTTTCGCCCCCGCCCCGCGGGAGTGATTGGCTCACGGCATGTCGCCGCCACGCGAACCGCCGCGCGGACCCGAAACCACCCTTTCGGGCGTGGTCGAGCGCATCCTGTGGCTCGACGAGGAGACGCATTTCACGATCGCCGAGCTCGCGCCCGAGGCCGGCGACAAGGTCGTCATCCTCGGCAACATGACCGGGCTGCAGTGCGGCGAGACCGTCGACGTCAGCGGGCATTGGGAACGCCACCCGTCGCACGGCCCGCAGCTGCGCGTGCGCACCTTCAGCTCGCGCCTGCCCTCCTCCGTGCACGGCATCCGCAAGTACCTCGGGAGCGGCCTCATCAAAGGCATCGGCAAGACCTACGCGGACAAGATCGTCGCCCGCTTCGGCGTCCGCACGTTCGACATCATCTCCAACCAGTCGGGGCGCCTCCGCGAGGTCGACGGCATCGGCCCCGGGCGCGCGAAGGCCATCAAGGCCGCGTGGGACGACCAGAAGGCCCTGCGCGAGGTCATGGTCTTCCTGCAGACCTACGGCGTGACCAACGCCCTCTGCGTCCGCATCGTCAAGGCCTACGGGCAGGACGCGAAGAAGGTCCTCACCACCGAGCCTTACCGCGTCTGCCGCGAGGTCGAGGGCGTCGGGTTCAAGACGGCCGACAAGATCGCGCGCAACCTCGGTCTGCCCACCGCGGGGCCGCAGCGCGTCGACGCCGGCATCCTGCACGCGCTCGAGGAACTCGAGGGCGAAGGCCACAGCGCCTTCCCCGACGAGGGCCTGCTGGAGAAGGCCACCGAGCTCCTCGAGGTCGACAAGACGATCGTCCACGACCGCCTGCGCAAGCTGATGGAGGAGGACGCCGTCGGCGTGCTGTCCACGCGCGGCGTGCGCCTCGTGCAGCTGCGGCCGCAGGAGAAGGCCGAGAAATCGATCGCCGCCTCGGTCCAGCGTTTCCTGGCCACGCCCTCGGGTCTGCCGACCATCGTCGCCGAGAAGGCCGTCGAATGGGCGCAGACCCGCGCCGGCTTCGCCTTCTCCCCCGCGCAGGCCGCCGGCGTGCTCATGGCGCTGCAGAACAAGGTCACCGTGCTCACGGGCGGCCCCGGCACCGGCAAGACGACCATCCTCAAGGCGCTCTGCGACATCCTCGGCGCCAAGCGCGTGCGCATGGCCCTCGGCGCGCCGACCGGCCGCGCGGCGAAACGCATGACCGAGGCCACGCGCGTCCCGGCCTCGACGATCCACCGCCTGCTCAAGTTCGATCCGGCGGAAGGCGGCTTCACCGCCAACGCCGAGAACCCGCTGGCGACGGACTTCGTCATCGTCGACGAGTCGTCGATGCTGGACACGAAACTGGCAGCGGCCCTGCTGCGCGCGGTGCCCGGCACGGCGCACGTCCTGCTCGTGGGCGACGTCAACCAGCTCCCGTCCGTCGGCGCCGGCAACGTGCTCGGCGACCTCATCGATTCCGGCGCGGCCGCGGTCACGCGCCTAGACACGGTCTTCCGCCAGGGCGCCCGCAGCGGCATCGTCACGGTCGCGCACGGCATCCTGCACGCGGACACCTCGCCGCCCCCGCCGGTCGAGGACCCGGCGAAGCTGGACTTCGCCCAGGACATCCACTTCGTCCGCGTCGACGAACCGGAGGCCTGCGTGGCGATGGTCACGAAGCTCTGCTGCGAGGTCCTGCCGAAGGCGCTCCGCCTCGACCCGCTGCGCGACATCCAGGTGCTCGCGCCGATGCACAAGGGCACCGGCGGCATCCAGGCCTTCAACCAGGCCCTGCAAGGCCGTCTGCGCGGGGCCGACGCGCGTCCGGGCCGCATCCAGCCGGGCGACAAGGTCATCCAGACCCGCAACAACTACGACAAGAACGTCTTCAACGGCGACTTCGGCGTGGTGCTCGGCCAGAACGAGGAAGGCACGCTGCTGATCGACTTCGACGGCGCGCGCGTGGAGCTCGAGCGCGGCGAACAGGGCGACCTGCACCTCGCCTACGCGGTGAGCATCCATAAGTCGCAGGGCTCGGAATTCCCCGCGGTGGTCGTGCCCCTGCTCCGCCAGCACAGCATCATGCTCGCCCGCAACCTCGTGTACACGGCCGTCACCCGCGGCCGCAAGCAGGTCATCCTCGTCGGCGACCCGACGGCCTACGCCATGGCGGTGCGCAACGCCTCGGACTCGCGCCGCGTCACCGGCCTCCTGCCCCGCCTCCGCGGCGAAGAATGATCAGAGCCGCACGCGCATCGTCCCGCGCGTGACGCCCAGCTGGTTGAGCACCTTGAGGTCGTTCCAGAGCGCGGTGCCGTCGAGGTCGCCCTTCAACAGGGCCTGGTACTTCGTGAGCGTGCGCGTCACGGTGGCGGCGTCCTCGTCGACGAATTCGACGCGGAACCGGCGGACGCCCAAGGCCAGCAGCTGGGTGACGTACTCGGCCCCGGTCTGGGCGCGCGAATTGAAGAGCGTGTTCCGGCAGCCGGCATCGGCCTTGAGGATGTGCTCGGCGCCGACGCGGTCGCGCAGCTTGACGCGGTGCTTCTCGCAGGGGCGGCCGCAGTCGCGGTAATCCTTGCCCTGGGAGAGGAAGGCGCAGAACACGCAGTGCTCCATATGGAACATCGGCATGTGCTGATGGATGGTCACCTCGAACCATTCCGGCGGGGCGGACCGGAAGAGCGCGGCGACCTGCTCGGAGTCGAGGTCGTAAGAGACCGTCAGACCTTCGAGGGCGTGCTCGCGCATGAGCCACTCGGCGGTCAGGCCGTTGGCGACGTTGAGGGAGAAGTCGGCGCGGAGGCGCCGTCCCTTGAAGGCGCGGAGATCCTCATGGTTGCGAGCCAGGTAGCCGTCGGCCTCGCACGACAGGACGATCTCGCTGATGCGTCCTTCGCCCTGCTTATGGATGCGCGGGCCCATGGCCCAGAACTCGACCTTGCGGCCGTCTTCCTGCTCGTAGGCGCGGACGCGCGCCACGGCGGCCCGGAACTTCTTCGGGTCCTCGTATTCCGCGTAGATCACCCGGGCGCCGCCGGCGAGGGCGGGCTCGAGCTGCTCGGGCTCGCGGATGACGACGACGATCTCGGCCTCGCCCGGACGCCGCGGCTCGAAGGGGGCGACCTGCGTGGCCGTCTCATCGAACGGCAGGAGGGTCCAGCGGAGCGGCTGGCGGCGGAGCTTCGCGAGCTGGTCGGCGAGGTCGCGGCGGAGGCGGTTCAGCTCGCTGACCGGGACGATCAGGGCGCCCTCGAGGTCGGCCTGCAGTTCGCCCAGTTCGAAGCCCGTGTCGCCGAGGCGGCCCAGCTGGTCGCGGAGCACGGTGACGTCCAGAGGGCGCTTCTCGGCCGCGGCGCAGGGCAGCGCGGTCTCGCCGGCGACGACGTGGCCTTCGCCGTCGTCGAATTCGACGCGCAGGGGCAGGCCGAGCCGGCCGACGACGCGGGCGTGCGCCGGGCGGCGATAGTTGGCCTTCTCCCGGTCCCAGGAATCATGCAGGCGCTTGTCGAGTTCCTGGTCCTTGGTCTTCCAGAGGATGGCGCCCGGCTTCACCTGGGACCAGTCGACGTCTTCGCGGCCGAAGCGGACGAAGGTCAGGCCGCCGCGGGCGGGTTCGAGTCCGTGGACGAAGCCGCCCTGCTCGCGTTCGGCCGGCTTGCCTTGGTCGAAGACCACGCCGTCGCCGGGCTTGAGCGGACCTTCCAGGCGCAGCGTGACCCCGTTCGTGGCGACGTCGACGACCGTGCCGAGGCAGGCCCCGCGCTTCTTGCCGAAGCGGGCGTGGACGAGCCGCTGGTTGTCGATGCCGCGGAGCCAGCCCGTGTGGAGGCCGCGCGAGAAGGTCATCTGCATCGCGTAGTCCTCTTCCTGGCGGACCCGGAGGGCGGCGCGGTCGGCGTCGGCGCCCTTCGTCAGCGCGTCCCAGGCGGCGTCCACCGCGCGCCGGTAGGCCTTGGTGATGGCGGCGACGTATTCCGGGGACTTCAGCCGGCCCTCGATCTTCAGCGAGCGGATGCCGGCGCGGATCAGGTCGGGGACGACCTCGATGCCGGCGAGGTCCTGCGGGGAGAGCAAATAGGCCTTGTCGCCGAGGTCGCGGACCGCGCCGTCGACCACGAGCTCGTAAGGCAGCCGGCAGGCCTGGGCGCATTCGCCGCGGTTGGCCGAACGTCCGCCGAGGGATTCGCTGGTGAGGCACTGGCCGGAATAGGCGACGCAGAGGGCGCCATGGACGAAGACCTCGAGGTCGAGGGGCTCGCCTTTCGCGGCCTGTTCGGCCTGGAGCTTCTGCATCTCCGGGACCGAGACCTCGCGGCCGAGGACGGCGAGCGAGGCGCCGAGCCCGCGGGCGTAATCGACGCCCGCCGCGCTCGTGACGGTCATCTGCGTCGAGGCGTGGATCGGGAAGTCCGGCGAGATCCGGCGGATGAGGCGGCAGATGCCGGGGTCCTGGACGATGGCGGCGTCGACGCCGGCCGCGACGACCGAGCGGAGCGTGCGCGCGGCCTCGGCCAGCTCATCGGGGAAGATCAGCGTGTTGAACGTCACGTAACCCTTGACCCCGCGGCCGTGCAGATAGGCCATGAGTTCGGGGAGGTCGGCTTCCTCGAAGTTCTTGGCCCGGACGCGGGCGTTGAAGCGACCGATGCCGAAGAAGACGGCGTCGGCGCCGTTCTCGACCGCCGCGCGGACGCAGTCCCACTCGCCGGCCGGGGCGAGGACTTCGGGCTTGCGGAGGGAGGCGAGGAGGCGGGTGGCGGACACGGGGACAGGAAGGCATAGTCCGCCCTTCCCTGCAAAGAGCAATTCACGCCCGGAAAGACCCTGCGGGCGCTTCCGGGATTGCCCCGGGGCGTCCTTCCCGCCCTAATCGGAGCCATGTCCGACAAGCTCGAAGAAATCTTCCGCATGCAAGAGGCGCTCAACAAGCGCATCGGCGTCGAAACCGCCGGCATGACCGAGGAGGAGAAGATCAAGTGGGTCCTCAACTACCTCCGCGCCATGCAGCAGGAGATGGCCGAGCTGACCGACTCCGTGCCCTGGAAGTGGTGGGCCAAGTACCAGAAGTTCGACGAGCAGAACGCCAAGGTCGAGGTCATCGACCTGTTCCACTTCCTGATCTCCATCGCCCAGGTCCTCGGCATGTCCGCGGACGACGTCTACCAGGCCTACCTGAAGAAGAACGCCGTGAACCACCAGCGTCAGGACTCCGGCTACGTCAAGAAGGACGAGAACGACTCCCGCCACATCTGAGCCCTGCCCCATGCCCCGCCCCTCCCCCCGCCGCCCCGGCTTCACCCTCGTCGAGCTCCTGGTCGTGATCGCCGTGATCGCGATCCTGGCCACCATCAGCTTCGGCCTGTTCAAGGCGGCCAACGACGGCCGCAACAAGTCGAAGTCCAAAGGCGAGATTCAGGCCATCGCCATGGCCACCCAGAGTTACCGCAAGACCTACGGGGACTTCCCGGGCTGCCTGAACGGACAGCCTGAGCGTTTCCGCCGCGACCTGCTCGACCAGCTCATCGGACGCCGCCTGATGCGGGTGACGACCCCGGGGACGCCGCCGACCCTTCTGCCCTTCGACAGCGCCACCCTGCCCGGCGGCACGAACCGCCAGATGCGCAGCTTCCTGAGCCAGGGCGACGTCATGACCAACAACGACGCCGAACTCTCCGCCAACGACTGGCGCGGCGGCGACCCCGCCTGCCGCGAGTTCGTCGACGCCTGGGGCAATCCGTACGACTACCGTTACCGCGTCCTCACGGCGGCCCGCTACGCCGAGTGGAAATCGCCGAACTACCTGCTCGTCTCTTGCTCGGTCAATTTCAACCCCTCGACGGTCGAGGGCGAACCGCCTCTGGCCGGAGAGTACTGGGATCCGGCCCCGTCCGGCGGCTCCACCATGGAGCGCTCGGGCATCGTCCCCGCGACCTACTTCGACGAGGCCGGTTCGAACGGGCCCTACCGCGCGGACAACCTGGTCAACTGGGCGAACTGACCTCGCGGGTCAGCGGGCGCTTCATCGCCAAGGCCAGGCCGGCGCAGAGCAACCAGGCCAGGACGGCCGTCGCCAGGGTGTGGGACAGGAAGTGCTCGCCGCGGGCGATCTGGTAGAGGCCCATCCAGGAACCGACGCCGAGCCCGAGGGCCAGGCCGCGCCAGCGGCGCGTGCCGAGGATCCAATAGAGACCCATCAAGGCGAAGCCTCCGCTGGCATGGCCCGCGGGAAAGGCATGGCTGGGATAGCCGGCCGGCTTGGGCTCGAACAGCAGCAGAGGCTCGCAGACGCCCCCGTAGGTCTTGAGCTCCAGCGGGGTGGCCATGTTCGTGACGGCGCGCAGCTGGGTGGCGACGACCGGCACCACCGCGAGACAAGCCAGGACGAACAAGGCGCGCATGCGCACGCGGCGGGCGAAGACGGCGGCGAGGATCAGCAGGACCGCCCAGATGATGATGAGCGCCTTGGGGCCGCGGTAGGCCAGGGCGTCGCCGAGCGGATGGTCGTGCGGGATCAGCCAGGCCTTCCCGTCCCAGAAGAATCCTTGGAACCAATGGTCGAGGACGTCCCCGCCCACGCCCGCCAAGCCGAAGAAGCCGACGAGGACGGCGAGCAAGATCGCCGGGGCGACCAGCGAACGCGGCTCAACGGGCGCGAGCCGGCTCGGGGTTCTGGAGTCCGCCATGGTTGAAGAGCTCATCGGTGCCTTGGTAATGAAGGATAGCCTCCTCGACCGCCGCCATATCAGGCGTGGTCACCGGCGTCAGGGCGCCCGTGGCGAGATCCGCCTGATATTGGACCGCCTGCCGCACCGGCTTGAGGACCGTCAGGAGTCCGTCGGGACGCAGCAGGGCGACTTTCTGGTAGTTGCTGATGAAGGCGCGCGGACGGTAGGACGCCGCGAGCGCGTCTGTGCCGACGAAGCGGGAGAGGTAATCGACGCCCAGCAGCCCGAGCACGGTGGGCGCGACGTCGATCTGGCTCATCATCGTGTCGACCTTGCGGGGCGCGAGATTGCCGGGCGACCAGATGAAGAGCGGGATCTCGTACTTGCGTACCTCGAGCTCGCGCTTGCCGGCGACGGAGGCGCAGTGGTCGGCCACGATGACGAAGACCGTATCCTTGAACCACGGCTTCGTCTGCGCGGCCTTCAGGAAGGCGCCGATGGCGTAGTCGGTATAGGCGACGCCGCCTTCGCGACCGACCAGACCATCGTCGATCTTACCGGCCGGCCAAGTGTACGGACGGTGGTTGGAAGTCGTCATCACGAAGTGATGGAAAGGCTTGCCCTCGGCGTGGGCGCGGTCGGCCTCTTCGAGCGACCACGCGAAAGCGTCCTCATCGCAGGCGCCCCAGGCGTTGGCGAAGGTCGGCTGCTTACCTCGGCCGAGCTGGCGCGGCAGGTCGACGACCTCATAGCCGTTGGCCCCGAAGAAATAGTTCATGTTGTCGAAGAATCCGTCGCCGCCGTAGAGGAAAGCCGTCTCGTAGCCCTTGGCCTGCAGGACCGAGCCCAAGGTCGTGAGGTTCTCACAACCCGCGCGGCGCAGCACGGACTGGCCCGGTATCGGCGGGATGGACAGCGACAGCGCTTCCATGCCGCGCACCGTCCGGGTTCCGCCGGCATAGCAGCGCGCGAACCAAAGGGATTCGCGGGAGAGCCGGTCGAGGTTAGGCGTGAGGTTCTTGGGCTGATATTCCGGCGAACCGTAGCAACCGACGTATTCCGCGCTCAGGCTCTCGATCGTGATCTGGATGACGTTGAGCCGGCGGGTCGGCGACGCGGGCCTGATCCGACGGGTGATGTCGTTCGCTTCGACCGAAACGGCCTCGCCGCCCTGGGCGAGGAGCGTCGCCCGGAGCTTGGCGACGGCGTCGGGACGCGACGGGTAGAAGCGGCCCCATTCGAGCTGGTTCGCCCAGAAGGCCGCCAGGAAGGCGTATTCGCCGTTCTTGGCCAGTTCGACGTCGTAGCTGTTCGCCCATCCGGGCTGCGCTCCCCCCATGTGCCGGAGACCGGCGGTGAGCCGCTCGGCGACCGTCGCATGTTCGGCGCTGGCTTTCCGCAGATCGTGCCGGCCGACGAAATAGGCGACGAGCAGCAGCGCCAGCAAGGGAGACAGGAGCGCCGCGCAATCACGCCAGCGCGGGGACGCGTCGGCGGCGGCGCCTTCCTCCCAGCGGCGGACGAAGCCCAGTCGACACCACAGCAGGAACAGGCCCGCCGCGACCACGACCACGAGGGCGACGATCAGCGGCAGGTTGTAGGATTCGCGGATGTTCTTCACGACCTCGGTCGTGTAGACGAGGTAGTCGACCGCGATGAAGTTGAAGCGGACGCCGAACTCCTCCCAGAAAAGGATCTCGGAGACCTTCCAGAACGCGAAGAGGAAGGCGCCGAAGACCCAGGCCGCCCGCAAAGGCAGACGGAGCCAGCGGGAAGCGGACCAGGAAGCCGGCCACAGCGCGCTGAGCAAGCCCATCGGCAAGGTCAGGAACCACGCCATCAACAGGTCAGACAGCAGGCCGACGAACAAGGCCGCGAACGTGGGGAAGCCCCACGAGACATCCCCAGCCGAGGCCACGAGCAGGCCGAGACGCAGCAACGTGCCAAGCAGGACGTAACTGGCCGCCAGAAGCAGGGTGCCTCCCTGACGCGAACCAAGGACCTTCGAAAGCAGTAGATTCACGTCAGGAAAAGACTGCGGATTGCCCGCAGAGGGCGAGATTATAAAGCGGCGGACCGCTGCCTCAG